>Ga0307517_10001582_pt1 | contig 37964 bp, 38 predicted proteins | sample 23_EM_MG_FD_194515 | JGI IMG/M metagenome (GOLD analysis project Ga0307517, IMG submission 194515) | Populus trichocarpa ectomycorrhiza microbial communities from riparian zone in the Pacific Northwest, United States - 23_EM | ecosystem: Host-associated > Plants > Roots > Unclassified | place...
GGGCCACCAGGGCAACTACTTCACCGATAGCCCGAGACTGCGACCGCGTGTTGACGAGGAACGAAGGGTTGCCGACCGTGCAAAACGCTAAGCGAGACGCGTCGCGAAGTGCGGGGTAAAGGGTAGGGACATCAACGTGAACGAAGACGAACGGAACCAGGAAGGAATCCATAACCCCCGGGAGGGGAGGCCAAAGGCCCCAGAGAGAGGAAAGAGATGAAGGCGTGATAAACCCCCGAGCAGTTGCCACGGGCGGGGTAGATCAGAGGCAGAGGACACTCTCACGATGATTTCTCATGGTGTTGAGATTTCAATCGCTGGAGGTGGAGCGGACGAGAAAGATGACCGTCGTTGTCGGTACCTGGATGTCCTTTTTTATAAAATGTCATCATCTTCAAATGCCCAAGCTTGGGGCCTTTCCACGGCTTGTCTCGAGCTTTCTGCCTCGCGATCCACGGCCAAAGTGGCTACCTGGGGGCGTCGCTTTGGTGTGAATGCGGACTGTCTCTTGGGCTTCGATGGCCCTCGATATACAGGCGATACCTGTACTGGCTTCCGACAGTATTTCCAAGCGTGGTTTTTCATTCCACACCGCGTGCACTCGTTGTCAGATTTTCCCTTATCGACAACCTTCCGATCGACGGCCTTGTGGGCATCTGCACACCCCCATTGTTTAACCTCCCCCACCAGTGGCACCGACCCTTCTTTTTTCCCCTTTCTTTCCCCAGACTTCTTCTTCTGATAGGCTGCCTTTTCCAGAGCGGTGTATTGCTTCTTTACCCGCTTTGCGGCAACCGTTGTCTTCGAATCCTCTAATTTCCTTTTCTCGCCCCTGGCCGCGCCGGAGGTACCGCCCCATCGAAGATCTTTTTTGTCCTTGAAATCTTCTTCCACTCGGGTTATGGTTCTGACTGCTTCATGGGTGGGTCTGAAGCGTCGCAGAGCCTGTTCTGCAAAGACGTGCCAGAAATGATATCCTTCTTGTCTCGTATTACCTATTTCTTGGGTCATTTGTGGTCGGTAGGTTAATGCAAACCGTGCGACTTCGTTCCCATCCATTTGGCTTGTGGCGTATCGAATTCGTTGTGCCTCGTGTTCCCATTGCCAGCTGTTTCGACCAAAATAATCTGTACATGTTAATAGCCACATACTTATATCTTGGTGTTGTTCGTTTCTAAACATGGCAGGGGGTTCAGCTGGGACTCTTGTCCGTTGTCCCAAGGCGTTGGCCATAACCTGTGAGAACAGTTTAAACTGTTCGTAGTTCTCAGCGTCTTAGTCATCATCTTCTGGCTGGGGTGCGGGTCTCTCGTCCCGTCTTCCTTTCCTACTCTCATCTGGCTTCCTTCCAAAGGGTGCTCCCTCATCATCCGGGTCTCCTCCAGAGGGTGGGGCTCCTGCAGCCTCTCCTCCTAGGTGCGGCCGTGGGTTTCTCCCTCCTGCTCCCAAGGCCTCTGGTGTTGGATCCGACGTCTTCCCCTTCCCCTTCACCTGTCCCATTAACTGCTCTACAGGGGCCTTAAGCACCGCGATCTCACCATCTTGGGCATGTCGCGACTCCTGATTTTGACTAAGCTCGTCTTTCATGAGATTAATGCTTATCTGATGGTTCTCGAGTTCCCGTTTATGTTGCTCGTTTATTCGAGCGATCTCCTGGTCCAAGAGTAGGTCTCGGTGCATGGACTGTTCACCCGTTCCGTGCACCACATCATGGAGCTGGGATGTGATAGCCACGTGTCTGGTCTGTCGTTCATCTGTTTGGCCAAATCGCTCAGCGACTGGAGTGGCGAAGCTGTCTTGGACCTTCTGAGACTCCAAGTCCAGAAGTTGAACTTGTGCGTCGATTCGGGTGAGTTCTCGACCGACTATCTGGACCCCTGCTCTTAACTGATTTTTTACGGTTACCAGTTCTTGGGCCATCGATAGTATCTCGGTCGGGTGGGAACTGAAGGCAAGATGCTGTCTATCTGGGCTGACGGTAAGCTTTGGGGCAAATCGGCCGAGAATCTGTTCTAATCATCAGATTCGAACGGCCATAAGGGACTATCTGCTGGTAGGTTCTGGGGTTCGGCGACCTGGTCTTGGAGCCTTCCCATATGTGGCTAGGAAACCTAGTTCGACAGGGAATTGAGGTGTCCGGTCTGAGGAATGCGACCGGGCAACGTGGGTGACCGTGGTCACCACACTAGGTGCGGAGGTTCGGGATAGTTCATCTCCTGCTTCTTCTCCGTCGTCTTGGCCTGCTTGCCATTCCATAACCTCCAGAGCTTTGGGGTCAGAAGACATTCTTTTGCCTTTGTCACTGGAAACTTCTCTTTTATTTCCACCCCAAACTATGGGTATCTCAAAACACTGACTGCAGCATTGATTGCTTTCTGGGTAGTACTGGGTGTACCAAATGGAGTTTGATTACTCCGCAGGGGTTTTGTAGGTAATGTTTTCACCATACTGGTATTGGTATAGTGTAGTGAGATCTTCGAGTCTGATAGTGTTTTCTGGGTTGATCCACCAGAAATGAGATTCGTAATAGGGCTCTCGTGTCCCTAATTCGGGTATAGGGGTGAGGACCCCGTCTACTGAGACAGTCCCCAAGGGTCTTGGTTCAAAGGTTTTTCCGGGTTTGAGAGTATGAGGGTCTCTGCCAAAAGTTCGCCTTGGCAAGGATGAGAAGCAACAATATAGCGTCAGGTGGCAGCTTCGGCGTGAGGTATTCCGACAGGTAGGACCTTAATTGATATTTTATCGGAGAACTCGTTAAGAAGACACGAGTAATGTAGGCTAGATATAATGATTCACTTTGGCATAGATCGTCGAAGTATTGGTAACGATATAAAAGTGTAGATAACCTATGATATTGTTTGGATCTCTTCTCCGTGCATGTTGTTTCTAATAGCAGCGAAGATGCTTCGATATTTATATTCCGTGTCTGAGCAATCACGGTATACATGCTAACTCTATACTAATTAAGTATCTTGCCCGCAACTCTGCAAACTTCACCTGAGTGTGACCACTCGTAGACCCTGAAAACTCTCTACCACACCCTTTGCTCCCATGGCCAACTTATCGGTCTGCGCTTCTGTTATTCCTAATGGTTTGGAGACCATGTCAGGTGTCAGCTCATCCGCTTATCTGTTGACAACGATGGTTACGAATTATCTTCCCCTCGTGTTTGTCGAGGGTAGTCTAACTCGCCGAACAGAAGAAGGCCAATCTTCTTTGGTTGGTTCCGTCGAGAATTCAACCTGCCACATTATGTTGTATTCTGGTCTTCCGGCATTACATGACTTGTCCTCGGGATCGTACCTATAGGCTGTTTCCCTCGGCCTCCCTGTTTTACAAACTTGTCCTCTGTGGATGCACCCAATCCACTTACTGGGCATAGTTACCTCCTTCAGACTCTACACCTCTTTGTAGGTACGAGGGGACTAACTTTCCTGTAAAACGTCCCGTTACCTTCAACCCACTATTCCGCCCTTCAATCTTCAAGTGTCTGTAACCTTATGCGCCGTTGTCCGATTCACCTTCTCCCACCTGCATAAGGTGTCCGAACGTCTGCCCTCATATACCCTCCGAACAGGATCCGGTCAGACGAACGGCCGCGACATACATGTTGTTACAAATGTGTTCCATCGATAGTTGTCTTTGGTGTTGGGACGCAACTACCCAGGCGGCCAGTGATGACACGCCGTCCCAACGCCGGGGCTGGAAACGGGTGTTATCTTTTTCCTTTGAAGTTCGTGCGTGTCAAGGTAGGGTAACCTTAGCCTCTAATTCCTTTCGGGGAGTCCGTGCGCCAAACACCTTCTTAGCCTTATAATCCGCCTTTTCTTTAGCCAAGTAGTCCTTTTTTACTAGCTTTGCTGTCATTGGCGGCTTCGAATCCTCGCACTTCCTTTTCTGGGACTTTGTCGCGCAGGAGGGACCGCCCCCTCGAAGACCTTGCGGTTCTTTGAAGTCTTCTTCTGGTCGGGTAACACTCCTGACTGCTTCCAACCATTCCCTATCCTCGACATATTTTCTTAATGAGAGTCATTGTAATGCGTGCTGGCGAATTTCGTCTTCAATCATTTCCCTCCACGCTATCCTGGTGCCTCTGTGATGGATGTTGAGATTTTCCATTTCCAGCAGGAATTTAGCGATATCCCCGCGGTATTTGACAAAAGTCATTTCTCTTAGGAATTTTTCTGCTTTGTGGGTATGGCTGAAGCATTGCAGAGCTTGTTCTACAAACACAAGCCAGAACTCGTATAATGCTTGGTTGGTGTAACCTAATTCTCCTGTCATTTGTCGCTGGTAGGTCAGCGTGAATGGTGCAACTTCCTTCGCTTCCATTCCGCTTATGGCGTATCAGATTAGTTGCGCCTTGTCTTCCCAAACCGAACTGTTTCAGCCAAAATAATCTATGCATGTTAATAGCCACATGCCTACATCTTGGTGATGTTCGTTCCTGAACCCTGCAGGGTGTCCCAGTTGAACTCTTGTTTGACGTCCCATCTCAGCGGCCGTCATTCGCGATAGTTACATGAACTGTTTGTCGTCTTCAACCTCGTGGTCATCCTCTTGCAGACATGCGGGTCCCTCGTCCATGTTCCATTCCTGCTCGCATCTGACTTCCTCCCAGACCCGTCTCCCTGATCATCTGGATCGCCTCCTCCCCTGATTGCTCCTGCTATCCCATGTCGTGGTTGTCATGGTGGGTTCCTGCCACCTGCCCCTGATGCCTCGGGCGTCGGATCTGATGCCTTCCCCTTACCCTTCACCTGCCCTATCAATTGGGCTACAAGAGCCTTAAGCTCAGAGATCTCACCCTCTCGGGCCTGTTGATACTGTTGGTGTTGCTGAAGCTCCAGTCTCATGAGGTTAATTCTTACCTCATGATTTTTGACTTCCCGTTTCTGTTGCTCATTGATCTGAGCCATCTCTTGGTCCAAGACTAGATCCCAATGCATGGACTGTTTGTCAGTCACTTGCACTGCTCTGTGGAGCTGGGATGTGACAGCCTCATGTCTGGCCTGTCTCTCATCGGTTTCCCCTGGTTTTCAGTGACTTGGATAGTGAAACTTTCTTGGACCTCATGTGATTCTAAAGCCACAAGGGGTACTTGATCATCTATTCATGCGCGCTCTCGACCAACAATCTCGGCCCCAGACTTCAACGGTATTTTGACTGCTAAAAGTTCCTGAGGCATTAATAGGATGTCTGTTGGTAGGGAATTCAAACCAAGATGTTGCCTATGTTGACTTTCCGTGAGCTTTGGATCGAATCGACCTAGGATTGGGTCTAGGTTCTAGATCAGATTTCGCATGATGGGATCGGAGGTGGGTTCGCGTGTTCACCGGCCCTTCTCCCGTCTTTGATCTCTCGGTAGTAAGCCTAACGCCGGCCTTTGGGTGCGTGGATCTTGGTCGGATGAATGTGACCTGACCAGCTAGGTGTGGGTTGTTTCCACGGTCGGGGCACAGGTTCCGGAATGCTCGTCACCTTCCTGGTTCCATTCCATGGCCTCCGGCGCCTTGGGGTTAGAAGTGATCTTTTCGACCACTTACTGGGAAATATATCTTCTGTTTCATCCAAACACACTTGCGGTATCTCAAAGGCTGGGCATGAGCGTCTTGCGTCGCAATAATACCCGACGGAGAGACCTGACTTATGTCCTCCTCGGGTTCGTAGTATACAAAGTCTTCAGCTTCCCAGTTCCGATACAAGGCTGATTGGCCTTTAGTCGTATTAATGTTGTCTGGGTTTGTCCAGAACCCGTAGGTTTTGTGGTAGGATTCTGCAGTCCCTAATTCACTTATCTGGGTAGAGCTGAGGACTTGGTGTATTGAGGTAGTCCTTAATGGTCTTGGTTCGAAAAGGGTTTCCGGTTTCAGAGTATTAGTGTCTTGGTGAAACATTCATCTCCGTAACGATAAGATGTATCAATATACTGTTAAGTGGTAGCTTCGGCATGAGGTATTCCGACAGCTATGACCAGGCTCGTCGTGTATCGGAGAACTCGTTAAGAAGAGACGAATAATGTAAGCTAGATACAGCAGAGGAACTTTGGCCTACATGGTCAAAGTATTGGTAGCGAGCAAGTAAATCATATTATATTGATGAGATCTCTTCTCTGGGCTTGTTGTGTCTAATAGCAGCGAAGATGCTTCGATATTTATATTCCGCGTCTGAGCAATATCCGTATACATGGTATCTCTAGACTAACAAAGTATCTTGCTAAGCTTTCTGCGAACAGTTTCCATGTGCGAACATTGGGCTCTGAAAACTTCCTACCACACCTTCTTGCTCCAATGGTCAACTTATGGGTCTGGGCTCCTGTTATTCCCGAGGGTGTGGAGACTCCATCAGGTGTCAGCTCATCCGTTCATCGTTTGACAGCAATGATTACGAATTATCTTGCCCTCATGCTTTAAGTAGGTAGTCTAACTTGCCAGACAGAAGATGGCCATTCTTCTTTGATTGGCTCGGTAAAGAACTTGTCCTGCCACCGCATGCCAAATCCTTGTCTTCTGGCATTACCTGACTTGTCCTCAGGATCGCAGGTATGGGATTTTTCACTCGGACTCCATCCTTTGCCAACCCGTCCTTTCTGGATTCACCCGATCCAGTTGTTGGGCATTGTGATCTCCTTCGTATCTAGCGGAGAGTATCTGCAGCTTCTTGGGGTAGAGGATCGAGAGGGCGAGGCTGGTGAAGAGCTCCTCAGGGTTGGCGGGGAGGAATGAGAGTGGCAGGGAGTGGATTACCATCTGGATCTCATTGGGGGCGGGGTGGAAGGGCACCCAGGGAGAGTCACTCACGGGGAAGGAACAGTTGAGTTGGGTTCTGAAGGCGTCGATGGAAGGTGTGAAGGCAGCTGCCGGGGTAGTATGGTGGGAGACAAGAAGGGTGACTGATCCTCTGTCGTTGGCCTTGGGCGTGACAGCAAGGGGGAGGGTACAGTTTGCATCCCTTAGCACGCGGGCAGCGATGTCGGACACAGTAGCAGGTATCAGGAGAGACTCAGGGTGATTAGTGGGAGAGGAACAAGGGGTGTACAACCTTCCTTCACGTGTAGGAAGAGACTTAGGGGCCTGCCGTGCAGGGCTGGAGTTACTGGTGGCTGCAACTTTTGAGGCTTTGGCCTGGTCCTGCTTCATCTTTCCTTGCCAGGGGGCACTCGATAAGGTAACCTGGGCGTACAAGGGTTGGGGCTTGGGGAAGTCAGGGTCAGGTGACTAGAGATGAAAGTGGAGGGGTCGGGGTATTTCCCATCGGGGAAAGCGTTGGCCTGCTATGAGTCAGGGAACTTGGCCGCGTAGGAACGGGGGGCTCCGTAAAAAACATGTGTGACAGGGTTGTAACAGGGAATGACGGGGGCAAAGCCTGTGGCTGTTGCCTTGGTGGGCAGGGCACAATCTTAGGTGGTAGCTTCGGCGTGAGGGATTCTGACAGCTAGGACCTGAATCGTTATTATATCGGAGAACTCGATAAGAAGACACAAGTAATGTAGGCTAAATATAAATGTTACATCAGTATAAATAGTCGAAGTATTGTTAACAATAAAAATGTGGAACTTCTTATATTGATAGGATCTCTTCTCCATGCTTGTTGTTCGTAATAGCAGCGAAGATGCTTCGATATTGATATTCCGGGTCTGAGCAATCGTGGTATACATGCCAACTCTCTACTAGTCAAGTACTTTGCTCACAATTGTGCCAACCTCACCTGAGTGTGAACACTCGTAGACACTGAAAACTCTCTACCACACCTTTTGCTCCGATGGCCAACTTATCAGTGAGCGCTTTCTTTATTTCTGATGGTGTCGAGGCCACGTCAGGTGTCCGCACATCAGTTTATCCGTTGACAGGGCTCGTGACGAATTATCTTCCCCTGTAGTTCGCAGTGGTACTCTAACGCGCTGGACAGAAAATGGCCAGTCTTCTTTGGTTGGTTCAGGCAAGAATTCAGCCTGCAACCGCATGTCGTTGTGTGATCTTAGGGCATTACACGACTTTTCCTCGGGACAGTACCGGTGGGCACTTTCCCTCGGACTCCATCTGTTACCAACCTGGCCTTTTTGGATGCACCCGATCAACTTACTGGTCACAGTTACATCCTGTATACTCTACAAGTCTTCGTGGGTACAAGGGGACTAACTTTCGTGCAAAGCGTCCCATTACCTTCAAGCCACTCGTCCAAATGTCTGTCTTCACATGTCTGTAACCTTATGCCCTGTTCGCCGAACCCCCTCCCTCCACCTGCATAAGGTGCCCGGAGGACCCCCCTCATATAGTCTGTGAGCGTGATCCGGTCGGACAGACGGCTGCCACGTATACGGTATTATTGGATGTGTTTTGATGATAGTAGACTTTGGTGTTGGGACCCAACTACTCCTCCGGTCACTGATGACGCGCCGTCCCAACACCGGGGCTGGAGGGGGGTCTTATCTTTTCCCCTCGAAGTTGGTACATGTCAAGGTCGGGTAACTCTGCTCTGTCAATCCTTGCGGGGCGTCCGTGCGCCTAATACTTGCTCACCCCTTCCTAGTTATCGTCCCACATACTCTACTGGCTATTATACAATTTATCTTCCGTCTCAAGCTCCACATATTAGGGGTAAAAACCACCGGTGTTTACTTGTCCGAGTCCACCGATGGAAAACCTGTCTTATGTGACTCGACCTCTTGCAGGCCCGCCATCTCCGAGTTTTCTCTATGAAACCTTGCCACCTCTTCCTGCCCGTTCTTCATACCTTCGCGTGCCTTCCAAGTATTTTCATCTTGCCCCCAGCGTTGCCATTTGACAAAATACCAAAGGTCTTTCATCCGCTTAGTCCTTCCTTAAACCTTTTGGGTATAAGAAATAATCTCCCTTTGTCCGATTCTTGCTACCTTCTAGGCGAGGTCTCCATCCATGTCTTCAGCATCTTGTGGGTGTTGTTCGCAACTTGGCCGGTTCGAGGCTCCATAGGGTTCCGCCAGCGAAACATGGCATACGGCATGAATTTTTCACAGTCGCCATATTTCCAACTTATATGCCCGACTTCCTTTCTTGAGTAAGACTTTGAAGGTGTCATAAATTTTTGGACTCAGCTTCTTTGAGGGTAGTTGTTAGGCGGACGGACTCCCCGAGAGGATTTACAAGGCAAAGTTACCCTACCTTGACGCACACGAACTTCGAAGGAAAAAGCTAACACCCGCCTCCAGCCCCGGCGTTGGGACGCCGGGTCATCACTGGCCGCCTGTGTAGTTGCGTCCCAACACCAATGACAACTATCAATGGAACATATCCTATAACACCGTATACGTCGCGGCCGTCCGACCGACCGGATCCTGTTCGCAGGATATATTAGGGGAGACCTTCGGACCCCTTAAGCAAGTGGAGGCAGGTGAATTGGCCGACGGTGCATAAGGTTACAGACACTTGAAGATAGACAGTCGGAAGGGTGGGTCGCAGGTAACGGGACGTTTCGCACAAAGGTTAGTCGCCTCGTAACTACAAAGTGGTATGGAGTATGAAGGAGGTAACTATGCCCAGTAAGTGGATCGGGTGCATCCACAGAAGACAAGTTGGTAAAACATGGAGTCCGAGGGAAGAAGCCCATAGGTACGATCCCGAGAGCAAGTTGTGTAATGCCCGAAGACCAGAATGCGACATGCAGTCGCATGTCGAATTCTCAATGGAACCAACCAACGAAGAATGGCCATCTTCAGTCCAGCGAGTTAGACTACCCCCGATGAACACGGGGGCAAGATAATTCGTAACCATTGTTGTGAACGGATAAACGGATGAGCTGACACCTGACGTGGTCTCCACACCATCAGGTATAACAGAAGCGCAGACCGATAAGTTGGCCATGGGACCAAAAGGTGTGGAAGGGAGTTTTCAGGGTCGATGAGTGTTCGCACTCAGGTGAAGTTCGCAGAAGTTGCGGGCAAGGTACTTAGTTAGTATATAGTTAGCATGTATACAGCGATTGCTCAGACGCGGAATATAAATATCAAAGCATCTTCGCTGCTATTAGACACAACAAGCACGGAGAAGAGATCTTATCAATATAAGAAGTTTTTATCTTATCTTTACAAATACTTCGACGATGTATCCCAAAGTATACTATAGCCTACATTGCTCGCTTGTTCCTAGCGAGTTCTCCGATATAAATCGATTCAGGTCCTGGCTCTCGGAATACCTCACGCCGAAGCTACCATCTAACAGTAGTTTGGTGCCTATCTTCTTCGCATTAAACATTACCCATTCGCCGACCTCGATGCTAGGTTCTTCTGTGGCGTTCCAGTCCTAATATTTCTTCCTCGATTCCCATGTGTTTTGCAAAGTTTGTTTCGCCTGTCGCTATATGTCATACATCCAGTGAGCATACATTGTTGCCCTGGGGTTGTGAGGTTCTCCCCCTTTCATCCACTCTGTTTGTGGGTGAAAGTTGTTTTTTGCGAAGAATGGGGTCCTCTAGTCTGAGTTGGTTGCAGAGTTATTGTAGCCATGTTCGGCTAACGGCAATAGTTGGGACCAGTCGTTCTGATCATAGTTGACAAACGTCCTAAGTAACCTTGCAGCACTTGGTTCGTTCTTTAAGTTTGTCGGTCAGTTTGAGGGTGTTACGCTGTTGACATACGTAGTTTGCCTGCAAGCATTTTGCACAATGATTCCCAAAATTCGCCAGAAAGGTTCCCGTCTATATCCGATATAATCTAAGTTGGTGAAGTTTCCAGACTTCTCGAAGGAAGGTATCCCAAGGTCTTTTCCAGTTGCATTTTCGGTGAGGCCGATATAGTGAGTCATTTTTGTGAACTGGTCTACTACTACAATTGTCTGGGGCTTACCCTGAGATTCTGGTAACTGTGTGACGAAGTCCGTAGATATGGAGGTCCAGGCAGCATAGTGTACTTCTAAAGGCTGAAGTAATCGATACTTAGCAAGCCGCGGGGATTTACTATTTTGACATTCGTCGCCAGATCGTACATAGTCTCTGGTCCAATGTCCAAGTCCTTTCCGGCAGAAATCCCTTCTTACTATCTCAATCGCTTTTTGCCTGTCCCAAATGTCCCACTACTAACAAGTGGTGACAGCCTTGGGCTATCTCGGTCAGAAGTGATTCGGCTTCGGGGAAGTACCATCGATTCTCGTAGTAGTAACCTCTCCTTTTCTATCGATTCATCCGGTATCTTTTTTCCACTTTCACTTAACCTGACCAGTTCACGGCCTCGTTCCTGCCACTTCTCATCTTCCCTTCAAGCCACTCCAATTTTGTCCAGAAATGAATCGTTCATTGTTCGTGTCAGGGCTGCATTGACGTGAGCGGTTGATAACATTTCTCTTTCTTTCATTAACCGAGGGTGTTCGCCAATATCAGCGGGGCTAAAGAATTCGTTGTCGCTTCAGTTTGCATGAAGAAAACCTATTCTGCTTCCCTCTTCTGTGGCCATGATGGATCGCTTGGGGTTTAGATGACTGGACCCGAAACCCAGGTTTCCTCGCTCGGTTATTCTTAGATTCTTTACTTCCATGGCGTCAGCGTTGTCAATGCTCTATATTGTGAGTTGCGCTATCGGATCCCCTGCTTTAAACAAACAGTCTGACTCACCATGATTTCGAAGTATGACCTTGACCTCGCTGGTGTAATCCGCATCTATTACACCACCGCCCACTGCGATTCCCATCTTGCTAGTCATACTACTTCTTGCAGCTAGCCTTCTATAGGTTCCTTCCGGCAATCCTATCGCAATACCCATTTCTACCATTGTCTGTCCTTTTGCTGGTACAATACCGTCCGTCAGGACATAGATGTCATGACAGGCCAGGAACCTTGATCATTTTGTCGGGATTATAGCCCTGTCCGAAAACTTTATTATCCCGTGGCTTGTGGATTCGTGTTTTTCTGGGGTCAGGGCTGTCTCCGCACTTGGTTTTTGAGGAATTACTGAAATTTGTAACTGTGCAGATTTCAAAATTGACTGTTGGCTGTGACGGGCTCCCTCCTCAGGGTGGTACTTAGGCCGTCGACTTAACAGGTCCGGTTTCCCACCCTTACTTCCCTGTCAATATACTATTGTGAAGTGGGAGTTTGTCAACTCCTGTGCCTACCGAATTTGTCGTTTGTTTCACACTTTTTTGGTTAAGAAGGACTGTACATTTTGGTAATCGGTATATACCGTCACGGGCTCTTCTTCTCCCCAGAGATATCTTTTCCCTTCCTTGAACACTTCCATTATTCCGAGTAGTTCTTTGACATGTATCTCGTAATTTCTTTCCGCCTGGTTTAATTTTCGGGAATGGAATGCCTCAGGGTGAAGCCGTCCGCCTTTGTATTGGGACAGTACACATCCGAGCGCAAAGTCGCTCGCGTCAGTCTTGACTACAGTTCTTCTTCCTGGGTTGAAATGCGATAAAATTGCTGCCCTTGTAAACCTTCTCTTCAACTCCTCAAACGCCTCATCCTGCTCTTTTCCTCAGTGAAAATCCTTTGGGCTCCCTTTTAATGCCTCAGTTATTGGCTTGCAAACATTTGGCAAATTTTTGATGAATTGTCGATAAAAGTTCGCGAATCCAATGAAGATTTGAACTTCTTTAACCGACCTTGGAGGTTCCCAATTTTGGATCCTTTTCACTTTTCTATCACTCATGGTGACGCTGCTTGTTCTAAAAATGTATCCCAGGAATTCAACTTGTTCCTGGTGGAATACTGACTTCTTCAACGAGACTGCCAAGTCGCGTGACTCGAGCCGGTCAAGCACTTTTTGGACTGGTTTGATATGGTCGTCCATATTTTCGGAGTGTATCAGGATATCCTCTGGGTAGACGACTACGCCGTGGTCCAAGAATTCGCTTAGCATTTTGTACATCATTGTCTGGAACGTTGCGGGAGCGTTAACCAACCCGCAAGGCATGACTTTATATTCGTACTGTCCGTATCTTGTACGAAAAGCTGTTTTATGTTTATCGCCTTGCCTCATTCGAATAAGATGATATCCATCTTTTAGGTTGAGCTTCGTAAATACTTTTGCACCTGCAATGCGGTCTAGGAGTTCATCAATTAGTGGTAGTGGGTACTTGTTAAGGATTGTCAGCTTGTTGAGGTTTCTGTAGTCTACGCAAAATCGTAGACTTCCATCCGGTTTCTGAACGAAGAGGATGGGAGCTCCGTAAGGGGATTAGCAGTCTGCTATTTTGCCCTCGGCAAGTATTTTCTTGAGGTACTTATCCAGTTCGTTTAACACGTGTGCCGCCATCGGGAAAATCGGACCCCAAGGGGGTTCAGGTCCTTCTTTAAGGTTCATCGCGTGTTCGAAAGTTCTCCGAGGTGCCAACATCCTAGCATTTTTCTTTTCAAAAAGCTCGTTATACTGCCACGACGGATTTGGCAGGTTCTCCAGTTGTACTCTCTCTTACTCTTCTAGTTCAATCCTTCCTAGGTACTGTGCTTCTTCATCGTAAGCCACAGTTTCATCCCACTCAAACAAATCCGCCACTGCTTCATGTTCTATATGAGCCTGGCATTTCATCTCTTCAAAGAACCATTTGATTGGGTCCGCGATATTCTTCAGGGGGTGTTCGTCCTGCGACGAGCCGAACAGGATGAGGAAATAATATTTGCCTGCGTTCGCAATTTCGCAGTATATCGTGCTCCAGTGACCGTTGGCACAGATTTCCAATAATTTAGGATGGGTATAGAATATTCCTCTGGTAGGCACGGTTTCGCCATCCACACTGGTGATATTTAACGGTGAATCCATAGCTTCAGTCAGGATGTCTAGCCATTGTGCGGTATCCTGGTTCATGAGAAAGATGTTTGAACCAGGTTCTAGGAGAATGTGTATCGCGTGTTTTCGCCCTTTTATCTCGATAAAGGCCTTTCCTTCAGGGCAGGCGTAATGTTTAGGTTTTTTAATGGGTCTTGTGCATTAGCTCCGGTTTTGATGAAATCTTTTCATCCTAGCGGTTTCATGTAACGTGGGGGTTTGTTGCCCACCTGGGCAGTTTCGTCTCCTAAAGCCTCCTCAGACAAACCTTTACCATATGTGTCTTATTTTTGAATATCGGGCAGCCCACTACAAGGGGTCTTTACCTGCTGCCGAGGAGTTCCCATATTACAGGAGTGGTGGTTGACTTGAGTACCCGTCGAGTTTCTTGACTAGGGTGTGCCGCCCTGTATTGTCAACTTGGCCCTCATGTGTGGCTCTCCCCTGCGAGGAGTCCACCGGACCTTCGCTTTCCAGTTTGGCTCTGCTCCCTTAGAGCGGCCTCCTCCGACACCATTCGTCAAAACATGAACCTGGTGCAGCATAGAGGCACCACTGGCTTCTATTTGCCCGGCTGCTGTACCTGCAGAGAAAGTCTCGTTACCCTGGATTTCGACTCCCCTTCGCCTGTCCGGCTACTCAAGTCCTGTTCTGACGTATGGTTGTCTGCTTGTTCCCTCTAGTCTGGTCGACCGTTTTCTTCCCTTGTGGCTTTTTATGGTTCCCGTGGTCAGCACAGACTACCCATCTTTGGTCGTAACATGGCAACCCGTATCCTGTTTGGGTTTTTGAGCCTTCCGGTAGGATTCCTTCACAAACTACGCCGCAGGTCGTTCGATTTGAGGCGGCAACCTCACTACCAAATCACTGTGATGTTGGTACCAGGATGACCTTTTACAAAATCTGGTCATACTCAAAACCCCATGCCGGGGGCCTTTGTCCCGCTCATCTTGAGCTTTCTCCCTGACCATCTACGGCCACAGTGGCTACCTGGGGGCGTCACTTTGGTGCGAATGGGGTCTGTTGTTGGGGCTTTGCTGGCCCTGGAGATACAGCCGACACTTGTACCGGCTTTCGACAGTACTTACATGCAGATTTGTCATTGCGCATCGTGTGCATTCGTTGTCCGACTTTATTTTGTCGCCAGCCTTTTGATTGAAGTCCTAGTTGGCCTTAGTGCACACCCTGTGTTTAACCTCCCCCCCCGGTGCCACCTACCCTTCTTTCTTCAACTTCCTTTCCGCCGCCTTCTTCTACTGATAGTCTCCCTTTTCTTTAGCCGTTTATTGCTTTTCAATACACTTTGTGGTGACAATCCGCTGCGAATCCTCGAATTTCCTTTTCTGACCCCTGGCCGTGCCGGAGGGATCGCCCCATTGAAGATCCTTTTTGTCCTTGAAATCTTCTTCCCCTCGGGTTACGGTCCTGACTGCTTCCAACCATTCCCCATCGTCGACATATTGTCTATTTGAGAGCTGTCATAATGGGTCTTCGGGAATTTCGTCTTCAATCATCTTTCTCCAGGTTATCCCCGTGACTCTTGCATGGATATTGAGATTTTCCATATCCGTCAAGAACTTAGCGACATCACCACGATAGTTCACAGATCCTATTTCTCTTAGGGATTTTTCCACTTCATGGGTGGGACCGAAGCGTCTCAGAGCTTGTTCTGCAAAAACGTGCCAGAACTCGTATCCTGCTTGTCTGGTGTAACCTAACTCTCCGGTCATTTGTCGCCGGTAGGTTAACGCAAACAGTGCGACTTCCTTCACTTCCATAGGGCTTATGGTGTATGGGATTTGTTGTGCCTTGTTTTCCCACTGTCAACCGTTTCGGGCAAAATAATCTGTGCTTATCAGTAGCCACATGCGTATATCTTCGCATTTTTCATTTCTGAACAGGGTAGAGGGTTCCGCTGGGACTCTTGTTCGTTGTCCCAAAGGGTTCGCCACAACTCGGGAGAACAAATTAAACTGTTTGTCGTTCTCGCCATCATAGTCGTTCTCGGGCTGGGGTGCGGGTCTCTCGTCCCGTTTTCCTTTCCCTCTCTCATTGGGTGTCTTTCCAGATCCTTCTCCTTTAGCATCGGAGTGTCCCCCTCCCCCTCCACCTGGAGTCCCTGCCCCCTTTCTTCCTGGTGGCGGCGGTGGGTTCCCGCCTCCTGGTCGCGAGGCTTCTGGTGTCGGGTCTGACGCCGTGCCTTTTCCTTTGACCTGTCGCATCCAGGTCTGCACCATTGCCTTTAGCTCCGAGATCTGACCATATGGTGCCTCCTGCGCTTCCTGCTACTGTAACATCTCCTGCTTCATGAGATTAGGACTTATCTAATGACTTTCTAGATCTCGCTTGTGCTGCTCGTTCAACAGGACGATTTCTCGGTCTAGGAGTAGGTCCCGGTGCATGGACTGAGTCTCCGTTCCTTGCACTATCTCGTCGGGCTGGGATGTGACAGCCACGTGCCTGGCTTGTCTCTCATCGGTCTCTCCCAGCCTCTCAGCTAGTGTGAAAGCGCAGCTTGCCTGGAGCTTCCGGGATTCTTGGTCTAGAATCCGTACTTGATCGTCAATTTGGTCAAGTTCCTAACCGACAATTTGGGCACCAGACTTGAATTGTGATTTGACTTTTTGCAGTTCCTGGGCGATGAGTAGCACTTCGGTTGGTAGGGAGCTGAAAGACAGATCCCATGCATTTCTGCTTTCGTTGAGATGTGGATTGAATCGTCCTAGAATTCTGGCCAAGGGTTCCATCCGACTTGTCATAACGGGATAGCGTGTTGGAGCAGGACTCTATGAACCGCTACACCGTGTGCTTCATTGGTCGACTAAGAAGCCTATCGAGAGGCTTGGGGACTGGGGCGCGGGACTACCAGAGGGCGACCGGGCCAATTGTGTACTGTCGGTTTCCACACACTGTGCTGTGTCTTCGGACAATTCACCTTGTCCACCTCCTTCGTCTCTTGGCACTCCATCACCTCAGGCACTTGGCGGTAAGACGCCATCCTGTCGACTTTATTCTAGGAAGCTTCTCTTTTGTTTCCTCCCTAGACTACTGGTATCTCGAAATAATGACTCGAGTTTCCTTTTGTCACTGGGTACTTGGTGTACCAAATGGAGTTTGATTTCTGCGCGGGGGTTTGGTAGGTAAAGTCTTCGCCGTATTGGGATTGGTATATTGCGGCCATGGCGTCGATTGTGACGATGTTTGCTGGGTTTATCCACCAGAAGTAGGATTCGTGGTAAGGATCTAGAGTCTCTGTTTCCGGAATATCTGTAGGGTTGAGGACTTGCTCTATTGAGGTAGTCCTCAAGGGTCTTGGTTCGAAAGGTTTTTGGGGTTTGGGAGTATAAGGGTCTCTGCCCAATATTCATTTCTGTGACAATAAGAAATATCAATATGCTGGTAGGTGGTAGGTTGGGAATGAGGTATTCGGACAGCTAGGACGTGAATGGTGATTAGATCGGAGAACTCTTTACGAAGTGACCAGCAATGTAGGCTAGATATAATGGTTACTTCGGTACAGTGATAGGTGGTAGCTTCGGCATGAGGTATTCCGACGGCTAGGACCTGAATCGATTTATATCGGAGAACTCGCTTAGAAGACGTGAGCAATGTAGGCAAGATATAATGGTATACGTGGGGATAGATAATCAAAGTATTTGTAACGATAAGGTAAAAACTTCTGATATTGATAAGATCTCTTCTCCGTGCTTGTTGTGTCTAATAGCAGCGAAGATGCTTTGATATTGATATTCCGCGTCTGAGCAATCGTGGTATACAGGCTAACTCTATACTAACTAAGTCCCTTGCCCGCAACTCTGCGAACTTCACCTGAGTGCGAACACTCCTAGACCCTGAAAACTCTCTTCCACACCTTTTGCTCCCATGGCCAACTTATCGGTCGGCGCTTCTGTTATCCCTAATGGTGTGGAGAACACGTCAGGTGTCAGCTCATCCGTTTATCCGTTGACAACAATGGTTACGAATTATCTTGCCCCGTGCTCATCGGGGGTAGTCTAACTCGCTGGACCGAAGATGGCAATTCTTCGTTGGTTAGTTCCGTTGAGAATTCGCCATGCAACTGCATGTCGTATTCTGGTCTTCCCGTATTACACGACTTGTCCTCGGGATCGTACCCATGGGCTTCTTCCCTCGGACTCCATGTTTTACCAACTTGTCCTCTGTGGTTGCACCCGATCCACTTACTGGGCATAGTTACCTCCTTCATAGACTATACAACTTTGTAAGTACGAGGGGACTCACCTTTGTGCGAAACGACCCGTTACCTGCGACCCACCCTTCCGATTGTCAGTCTTCAAGTGTCTGTAACCTTATGCACCGTCGTCCAATTCACCTGCCTCAACCCTCATAAGGTATCCGAAGGTCTCCCCACATATACCCTGCGAACGGGATCCGGTCAGACGGGCGGCCGCGACGTATCCGGTGTTATAAGATGTGTTCCCTTGTAAGTGGTCTTTGGTGTAGGGATGCTACTACCCAGGCGGCCAGTGATGACACGCCGTCCCAACGCCGGGGCTGGAGGGGGGTGTTATCTTTTTCCTTTCGAAGTTGGTGTGCATCAAGGTAGGGTAACCTTGCCCTGTAAATCCTCACAGGGAGTCCGTGCCCCTAACACGAGCTCCCCTCTTCGAAGTGTGCGTCCCGAATACTCTATGTCTATTATACAATCTATCTTCCATCTCGAGCTCCGCATAGTAGGGGTAAAAACTACCAGCCTTTACTTGTCCACCGATGGAAAACCTTTCTTATGTTACTCGACCTGTCTCGGGCCCGGCATCTCCCGGTTCTCTCAATGAAACCTTACCACCTGTTGTTGCACCTTCTTCATACCTTCGCGTGGTTCCCAAGTATTTTCATCCTCCGCACAGCCCTTCCATTTGACAAAATACCCAAGCTCTTTCATCGGTTTATTCCTTCCTTGAACCTTTCGCGTGTATGATATGATCTCACTCTTGATGATCTTTTCTACCTCCTATTCTAAATCTCCCACGATGTCTTCGCGATCTCGTGGCGGTTGCTCGCGATTCGGTCGGTTCAAGGCTCGGTAGTGTTCCAATAGCGAAACGTGAAATACTTGATGAATTTTCCACCGTGGCGATATTTCTAACTTGTATGCCCGACTTCCTTTCTTCTCTAAGACCTTGAATGGGCCATACAGCTTAGGACTCATCTTCTTTGATGGTCGTTTGGTACGTATGTTCTTCGCATTCAACATCCCCAAGTCGCCGACCTCGATGCTGGGCTGTTCCGTCCCTTTTCGGTCATAATATTTCATCATCGATTCCCGTGTATTCTCTAAGGTTTGTTTCGCCTGTTGATGTATGTCTTGCATCCAGTGAGCATACATTGTCGCCCCAGGGTTATGAGCTTCTCTTTCTTTCATCCACTCCATTTGTCGGTGAAAACCTTAGTTGGCGAAGAATGGGCTCATTTTATGTGCACTGGTTGCTGAGTTGTTGTAGGCGTGTTCGGCTAACGGCAATAGTTGGTCCCAGTCGTCCTGATTGTAGTTGACAAATGTCCGTAAGTAACCTTCCAGCACTTGGTTGGTTCTTTCAGTTTATCAGTCAGTCTGAGGGTGATACGCCGTTGACATGCGCCGTTTAACTCCTAGCATGGTGGAGACTCATTGCCAGAATTCAGCGGAAAACTTCCCGTCCATTTCCGATATAATTTCGGTCGGCTGTCCGTGAAGTTTCCAAACTTCCCGATGGAAGGTATCAGCAACATCCTTTGCGGTCGCATTTTCCTGGAGGCCGATGAAATGAGCCCTCATGGTGAACCCGTCTACTACTACCATGATCTGGGTCTTACCCCGCGATTCCGGGAGTTCGGTGATGAAGTCGGTCGATATGGAGGACCATGCAGTATAGGGTACTTCTAAAGGTTGAAGTAACCCGGACTTAGCATGCCGCGGAAACTTACTGTCTTGACATTCGTCGCAGGATCGTACATAATCTCTGATCCAATCTGCCAGTCCTTTCCTGTCAAAGTCCCTTGTTACTATCTCAATCGTCTTTTCCTGTCCGAAAGTGCTCCGCTACTAATGAGTCGTCACAGCCTTGGGCTATCTCGGTTTGAAGGGCTTCATTCTCGGGGGTCTACAAACCATTTTAGTAATATAGTAAGGCGTCCTTTTCTATCCATTCGTCCGGGATCTTTGTTCCCCCTTCTCTTAACGTAACCAGTTCACGGCCTCGGTTCTGCCACGTGTCGCCCTCCTTTCCCGCCATCCTAATCTTGTCTAGAAATGCATCCTTCATGGGTCGCGTCAGGGCTGCACTGACCTGAGCGCTTGATGGCGTTTCTCTTTCTCTCGCCAACCGAGGGTGATAGCCGATATCCGTCCCGCCAAAGCATTCGTTATTGTCTGCGTCTGCTTGAAGGAAACATATTTTGACTCCTTCTTCTTTGCCTGTAATCGATCATTTGGGGTTTAGATCACTTGACCCCAAACACGATTTCCCTCGCTCGGTTGTCACTAGATCGTCAACCTCCATGGCGTCGGAGTTGGCAACCTTTTCTATTATGAGTTGGCCTATCCGATCTCCTGCTTTGAATACGCTGTCTGCCTCGCCATGATTACGAAGTATGACTTTCACTTCTCCGGTATAATTTTCGTCTATTACACCACCGCCCACTGCTATTCCCACCTTCCTAGCCATACCACTTCTTGCGGCTAGCCTTCCATAGGTCCCTTCCGGCAGTCCTATCGCAATACCTGTCTCAACAATTATCTGTCCGTGTACCGGTACCAGTCAGTCTGTCAGGGCACAGATGTCATGACCAGCCGCAAACCTTGATCCTTTTGTTAGGACTATTGCCTTGTCTAAAAGTCTCATTATTCGTAGGTATGTTGGTTCGTGTTTTTCAGGGGTGAGGGCTGTCTCCGCGCTTCGTTTCTGATGAATTATCCAGATTTGAAAATGTTTGCTTTTCAAAATCGACTGTTCGCTATGACGAGCTCCCTCCTCATGACGGTACTCCCGCCGGCTGCTTAATGCGCCGGGTTTCCCGCCCCTGCTTCCTGGTCGATAGACTATTTTGAAGTTATAATTCGTCAACTCCTGGGCCCATCGAATTTGCCGCTGGTTCCAGACGTTTTTGGTCAAAACGGACTCTAGATTTTGGTGGTCGGTATATATCGTCACGGGCTCTTCCCCTCCACAGAGGTATCTCTTCCATTCTTTAAACGCCTCCATTATTGCGAGTAATTCCTTGTCATGTATCTCGTAATTTCTTTCAGCGCTGTTTAGTTTTTGAGAATGGAAAGCCACTGGGTGAAGTCGTCTGCCCTGGTACTGAGATAGTACGCATCCAAGCGCTAAGTCGCTTGCGTCTGTCTCGCCCACCGTTCTTCTCCCTGGGTAAAAATGCGATAAAATTGATGCCGTTGTAAACCTGTTTTTCAACTCTTCAAACGCCTCTTCCTGCTCTCTTCCCCAGGGAAAAACCTTTGGGTTTCCTTTCAACGTCACGGTTATTGGCTTGATTACTTTTGAGAAATCTTTGATGAATCGTCCGTAAAAGCTTGCAAATCCAATGAAAATTTGTACTTCCTTAACCGATCTCGGATTTGCCCAGTTCTAAACGCTTTTCACTTTTCAATCACTGATGGTTACGCCGCTCCTCTTGACAATGTATCCTAGGAATTCGACTTCTTCCTGATGAAATACCGACTTCTTCAACGAGACTGCTAAGTCATGTTGCTCGAGTCGGTCAAGGACTTTCTGGACTAACTTAATATGGTCCTCCATATTTTCAGCGTATATCAGGATATCGTCCAAATAGACGACTACTCCGTGGTCCAAGAATTCCCTCACGATTTTGTTCATCATTGTCTGAAAGGTCACGGGGGCTTTGACAAGCCCGAAAGGCATGACCTTGTATTCGTACTGTCCGTATCGTGTTCGAAAGTGTAACGACCCTATAGATAGGTAGCTACAGTGGACTAAACTCAAGCCCATATGGTATACCAACAGGTAACCAGATTGAGGACAGACCAGTATACTTAGTCTACTAACGGTAGACATGAGTTGGTACAAGTGTCTACAAAGTGACTTGGTGACATCGAGTTAGACAGGGTAACCTTCAGAGGACATGTTCGCCTACAGTTAAGGAAACATAGTAAACGTTGCAGTGGTCTCCGGGGTAACATGATATGTGGTCGCGCAGTCTCCCGAAGGGAATAATGGCATAATAGGGTGAAGTTACCCTACCTTGGAAACATGATTACCCAACCTTAGGGACCCAGTTAACCTACTGAGGTACCTCGGTTACCCTACCTTCACCGACACAGTCATCTGTGGACTTGGGTGGAAGTTATCCCACCATAGTGGGGCTCTTAGATGTTTATAGAGTCGCTTCGTATGGTACGAAACGGACTACTGACGGAGCAGGAGTGGTCCGAACCTCCTGTAACCTTCAGGGGATATTCCTAACATCCCCCTGCGGCCCCAGCGTTGGTACGGCGCGACAGCACTGTACAGCTGTGTAGTTGTGTGCTTCCTAGTAAAGTGAGATCCATAGGAACGCTCGCACAACACCGTATGACTTGTGGCCGTCCAACCGACAAGAAGCTGTTCGCAGGATATATAAGGGGTGTGAGGGTGACAGCCTCCTGGGGCGCCACCTCGATAACACCTGGGAACCACCTACGGGCATACTTTGACCTCCGGGTAGTTGTATGGTTAACAGTAGAGGGCTTGGGGCTGACCGTGGAAGCTGCAAGGCTTCCAGGACAACCACCCCAAAGCCAGTCCCAGGCTACCCCGTGAACTGTAGCATTACCATGGGTTATTAGGGGACTCTAGAGGTGTGTGTCTAGTCACGATTTAAGAGGGTCCCGCATGGTTGACTGTGGGTAGCGCCCATGAAGTCAGGCAGCAGGAGATTTCTTATGGGTGGGAGCATGCAGTCAGGTTTAGAAGCTTAATATAGCCAAGTACATTTGACGAAGGACAGCGTAGCTTGTATAGACGAAACCACCGCTGGGCCAGTGAGTCCGAATGGATATTATCTCTATGGAGGGCATGTCGGTCGGCCACTGAGATGCTCCCGATAGGAAAGAGTCTTCACTCATGCAGATGTAGTTGGAGAGACAGCACCGGAAGCGCTTCTTATCTGTGGAGATAGTTAATATCCGAGCGGTCCGACTGCCTCCGAGTGTTAGCTCATTTTGGCAGGTGAGTTGGACAGCCCTGAGCTGAGCAGGGTGCTCACGAAAGGTCAGAATGGTTGACGGGTGTCCTCTGGCTTTACATTATTGTACTTAACTAAAGCGAGAGACACCCTATTCTGATAACCAACGATCCTCGAGAGAACTTATTGAGGGAATCTTTCAGGCTTAACGATATTAAGTTTTACCGCTTGATTCTACTTTGAATTATCTTTATCTTTATTTTGATCGTTAATTCAACTTTGAGTCTTCGGTGCGGTCGCAATCTTAGGATCCGTCTTCCTACAGAGTGCCCCCGTTACAGAAAGGCTGTCTTGTGTTCATTGCCTTTCCTCATTCGAACGAGATGGTATCCATCTTTTAGATCGAGCTTCGTAAATACCTTTGGGCCTGCGACGTGGTCTCGTAGCTCGGGCATGAGTGGTAAGGGGTATTTGTTCAGGATTGTCAGTTTGTTGAGGTTCCGATAATCTACAAATAGCCGTAGACTTCCATCAGGTTTCGGAACGAAGAGGATAGGAGCCCCGTAAGGGGATTCGCTGTCCGCTATTTTTCCCTCTGCCAGCATTTTCTTGAGGTATTTGTCCAGCTCGTTCAACTGGTGTGCCGACATCGGGTAATTTGGGCCCCAAAGGGGTTCATCCCCGTCTTTAAGGTTGATGGCGTGGTCGAAGGTTCTCCGAGGTGCCCACATCTTAGCTTTTTTCTCTTCAAAAAGTTCCTTATACTGCCAATATGGTTTTGGCACCGTTTCCAACTGTACTCCGCCTTCCTCCTCTCGTTCTATCCATCCCACAGACTGTACTTCCTCGTCATAAGCCCCAGTTTCATCGCAGTCAAACAAATCCGCCACCGCTTCATCGTCTATATGAGCGTGGCACCTTGTTTCTTCAAAGGCCCATTTACTTGGGTCTGCTATAATTTTGAGGGGGTGTTCGTTATGCCACCACCCAAAGGGTATGATTAAATCATATCTTCCTGCGTTCGCAATTTCGCAGGATATCATGCTTCGGTGGGCGTTGGCACCGATTTCTAGGAAAATAGGATGTGTATAGAATATTCCTCCAGGAGGCGCGGTTTCGCCATCGAAGGTTGTGATCTTTACAGGTGAATCCCTAGCTTCTGTCAGGATTTCAGGCCGTCTTGCGGTGTTTTGGTTCATGAAAAAGATATTTGAACCGGAATCTAAGAGTACGCTTATCGCGTGTTTTCGTCCTTTGAATTCAATAAACGCCTTCCCTTCTGGGCAGGCGTAATGCTTAGGTTTTTTAATGGGTCTAGAGCTCTCGCTCGGTTCTTGATAGAATCTTTTCATCGTCGCGGTTACAAGTGGCGTGGGGGTTTGTTACCGCGCCTGCGCAGTTTCGGCTTCTAAATCCTCCTCAGACAAACCTTTTTCAATAAGTGTCTTATTTTTGAATATTGGGCAACCCACTACTAGCGGTCTTTACCTCCTGCCGAGGAGTTCCCATATTACAGAAGTGGTGGTTCACAAGAGTACCCCTCGAGTTCACGACTAGGGTGCCTGGCCCTTTATCCTCGACTTAGCCCTCATGTGAGGCTGTCACCTGTGACGAATTCACCGTACCTCCACCTTCGCGTTTGGTCTCACTCCCGAGACCCCCTCGGACACCATGCGACGGGCATGAACCTTGTGCCCAATAGAGGCGCCCCCACCTTCTATTTGCCCGGCTGTTTTACCCGGAGAGAAAGTCAGGTTGCCCTGGATTTCGACCCTCCTTCGCGTGTCGTGCAACTCAAGTTCTGTTCCCACGAATGGTAGTCTTCTCTTTCCCTTTTAGTCTCGTAGACCGCTTTCTTCACTTGTAATTTTTTACGGCTCCCGTGGTGAGCACGGACTACCCATTTTTGGAAGTAAAATGGCAACCGCTATTCTTTGGTCTTTTAGCCTTCCTGTGTGATATCGTCACCAACTACGCAGCAGGTCTTTCGATTCGTGGCGGCAACCTCACTACCCGAATACCGTTGTTGTCGGTACCCGGATGACCTTTTATAAAATGTTGTCATCTTCAAACGCCCAAGCTTGGGGCCTTTGAACCGCTCGTCTTGAGCTTTCTCCCTGGCCATCCACGGCCACAGTGGCTACCGGGGGGTGTCATTTTGGCCTGAATGCGGACTGTCGTTTGGGCTTTGATTGCCCTCGGTATACAGCCGACACTTGTATCGGTTTCCGAGAGTATTTCCAAGCGTGGCTTTTCATTCCGCATCGCGTGCCTTCGTTGTCAGATTTCCATTTATTGACAACCTTTTGATCAACACCCTGGTGGGCCTCTGCCCACGCCTTATGTAAAATGTCCCCCGCCTGTGCCACCGACCCTTCTTTCTTCACCTTTCTTTCCTCAGCCTTTTTCTTCTCGTAATCCGCCTTTTCCTTACTGGTGTATTGCTTTTTTTCACCCTTTGCGGGTACCGATGCCTTCGAATCCTTGAACTTTCGTTTCTTCTGTCGTGTCGCGCCGGAGGGACAGCCCCCTCGAAGATGGTTTCATTCTTTGAAATCTTCTTCTGCTCGGGTTACGGTCCGAACTGCTTCCAACAATTCCCCATCGTCGACATAGTCTTTGTGTGAGAATCATCGTAATGCTTCGACCGCGAGTTCGTCTTCAATCATTTTCCTCCACGCTATCCTGGTGACTCTTGCATGGATATTTAAATTTTCCATCTCGATCAAGAATTTGGCGACATCACCGCGATATTTGACTGATCCCATCTTTCGTAGCGATTTTTCCGCTTCCTGGGTGGTTCCTACGAGTCGCAGGGCTTGTTCTGCAAAGACGTGCCCGAACTCCTATCCTTCTTGTCTCGTATAAGCTATTTCTCCGGTCATTTGTCGTCGGTAGGTTCACGCAAACGGTGCGACTTGTTTCCCCTCCATTCGGCCTATGGCGTATCGGATTCTTTGTGCCTCGTTCTCCCACTGCCCACTATTTCCACCAAACTAGTCCATGCATGTCAGTAGCCACATGCCTATATCTTGCTGTTTCTCGTTTCTAAACATGGCAGCGGGTTCCGCTGGGACTCTTGTTCGTTGTCCCAAGGCGTTGGCCATGACCCGTGAGAACAAGTTGAACTGTTCGTCATTTTAGCCGTCATACTCTTCTTCTTCAGGCTGGGGTGTGGGACTCTCGTGCCGTCTTGCTTTCCTACTCTTATCTGGCTTCCTTCCAGATCCTTCTCCCTCATCATCGGGGTCTCCTCCCCCGCCTCCGCCTGCAGCTCCTGTTGCTCCGTGCTGTGGTGCTGGTGTTCTTCCACCACCAGCCCCTGAAGCCTCCGGTGTCGGATCTGACACTTTCCCCTTTCCCTTGACCTGCCCCATCAACTGTTCCACCAGAGTTTTAAGTACCGCGATCTCACCATCTTGGGCTTCTTGAGACTCCTGGTGGGGTCGTAGCTCATCTCTCACAAGATTAATACTTATCTCGTGATTTTCCAGCTCCCGTTTGTGTTGCTCGTTTATCCGAACGATCTCCTGGTCCACAAGTAGGTCCCGATGCATGGACTGTTCGCCAGTTCCTTGCACGGTTTCCTCGAGATGGGAGGTGACACCCTCGTGTCTGGCTTGTCTTTCGTCTGTCTCCCACTGTCGTTCCGCAACCTGGATTGCGAAGCTTTCCTGGACCTTTTGAGATTCCAAGTCTAAAAGTCGTACTTGTGCATCTATTCTGGTGAGTTCTCGACCGACTATCTGGACCCCGGATTTCAACCCATTTTTGACGATTACAAGTTCTTGGGCCATTAATAAGATGTTGGTCGGGAGGGAGCTGAACGCAAGATGTTGTCTATCTTGACTGACAGTATGTTTTGGGTCAAATCGGCCGTGGATCTGCTCTAATCTTCGGATGCGACAGTCAATGAGGGATTCGGTAGGTTCGGGGGTTTGGCGACCATGTCTACGAGCCTTCCCGAATTTGGCTAGGAAGCCTAGTCGGGTAGGGGATCGAGGCACCTGGTCCACTGAATGCGACCGGGCTAGGTGGGTGACGGTTGTCGGCACAATGGGAGCTGCGGCGGAGGAGAGCTCCTCTCCCCCTTCGTTTACTTCCTCTCCTTCTTCCGGTCGCCATTCCATGACTTCAGGCGGTTTGGGGTCAGAAGCCATCTTTTATGGTCTCTTTTCTAGGGAAACTTATCTTTTGGATCCTCCCCACACTATTGGTATCTCAAAACACTGACTTGAGGGTTGGTCGCTTTCTGGGTACTGGGTGTACCAAATGGAGTTTGATTTCTCCGAGAGGGTTTTGTAGGTGAAATTTTCACAGTATTGGTATTGGTATAGTGCGGCTATGTCTTCGAGGATAACGGTATTTTCTGGGGTTATCCACCAGAAATAAGATTCGTTGTAGGGCTCCTGAGTCCCTACTTGGGGTATCGTGGTGAGGACTTCTTCTATGAAGGTAGTCCTGGTAGGTCTTGGTTCGAAAGGTTTTTTGGGTTGGGAAGTTTGAGTGTCTCTGCCAAACATTCATCTCGGTAACGATGAGAAGTATCAATATAGTGTTAGGGCGTAGCTTCCGCGTGAGGTATTCCGACGACTAGGAACTGAATCGATTTAAATCGGAGAACTCGCTAAGAAGACGCGAGCAATGTAGGCCAGATATAATGGTATACTGCGGGATAGATTGTCAAAGTATTTGTAACGATAAGATAAAAACTTCTTATATTGATAAGATCTCTTCTCCCTGCTTGTTGTGTCTAGTAGCAGTGAAGATGCTTTGATATTTATATTCCGCGTCTGAGCAATCGCGGTATACATGCTCACTCTATACTAACTAAGTACATTCCCCGCAACTCTGCGAACTTCACCTGAGTGCGAACACTCGTAGACCCTGAAAACTCTCTTCCACACCTTTTGCTGCCATGGCCAACTTATCGGTCTGCGCTTCTGTTATCCCTAATGGTGTGGAGACCAGGTCAGGTGTCAGCTCATCCGTTTATCCGTTGACAACAATGGTTACGAATTATCTTGCCCACGTGCTCATCGGGGGTAGTCTAACTCCCTGGACCGAAGATGGCCATTCTTTGTTGGTTGGTTCCGTTGGGAATTTGACATGCGACTGAATGTCGTATTCTGGTCTTCCGGCATGACAAGACTTGTCCTCGGGATCGTACCTATGGTCTTCTTCCCTCGGACCCCATCTTTTACCAACATGCCCTCTGTGGATCCACCCGATCTACTTACTGGGCATAGTTACCTCCTTCATACTCTATACGACTTTGTATGTACGTGGGGACTAACCTTCGTGCGAAACGACCCGTTACCTTCGACCCACCATTCCGACTCCCTGTCTTCAAGTGTCTGTAACCTTATGCGCTGTTGTCCGAACCACCTGAATCCACTTGCATAAGGTGTCCGAAGGTCCCCCCTCATATATGCCGCGAGCAGGGCCCGGTCGGAGGGACGGCCGAGACGTATACAGTGTTATAAGATGTGTTCCATTGCTAGTGGTCTTTGGTGTTGGGACGCTACTACCCCGGCGGCCAGTGATGACGTGCCGTCCCAACGCAGGGGCTGGAGGGGGCTGTTATCTTTTTCCTTTCGAACTTGGTGTGCTTCAAGGTAGGGTAACCTTCCCCTGTTAATCCACACAGGGAGTCCGTGCGCCTCACATATAGATGGTCGCAGTGTTGGTCACGATAAAAATGTAGAACTTCTTATATTGACAGGATCTCTTCTCAGTTCTTGTTGTTCTTAATAGCAGCGAAGATGCTTCGATATTTAATTTCTGCGTCGGAGCAATCGCGGTATACATGCTAACTCTATACCAACTAAGTACCTTGCTCACAATTCTGCAAGCCCCCCTGGAGTGCGAACACTCGTCGACCGTGAAAACTCTCTACAATACAGTTTGCTGCCATGACCAACTTCTCGGTCTGCACTTGCTTTATTACTGAAGGTGTTGATGCTAAGTCAGGTGTCAGCACATCCGGTTATCCGTTGCTGGCTCCGGTTACGAATTATCGTAACCTCCTGGTTTGCGGAGGTAGCCTACCTCGGCGGGCAGAAGAAGGCCACCTGTCTTTAGTTGGTTCTGTCGGGAATTCGGCATCCAACCGGATGTCGTAATCTGAACTTCCGGCATTACACACACACCTTGTCCTCTGGATCGTAGCTATGGGTTTTGTTCCTCCGACTCCGTCTTGTACCAACCTGTCCTTTGTGGATGCACCCGATCCACTTACTGGGCACAGTTACCTCCTTTATACTCTACAGCACTTTGTAAGTACCAGGGGACTCACCTTCGTACAAAAAGTCCAATTACATTCATTCCACACTTCCCACTGTCTTGCTGCAAGTGTCTGTAACTTAGTGCGCCGTCGTCTGCTTCACTTGCTGCCACTTGCATAAGGCGCCCGGAGGGCTCCCCTGATATTTCCTGCCAGCAGGACCCTGGCGGATGGACGGCCACGACGTATAAGGTGTTATTGTTAGGCGCACCGACTCCCTGCAAGGATTTAAAGGGCAAAGTTACCCTACCTTGACACGCACAAACTTCACAGCGGCAAATTCGATGGGCACAGGAGTTGACGAATTATAACTTCAAAATAGTCCATCGACCATTAAGCACGGGCGGGAAACCCGGCGCGTTAAGTAGACGGCCGCAGTACCATCCTGAGGAGGGAGCTCGTCATAGCGAACAGTCAATTTTGAAAAGCCAACATTTTCAAATTTCGATAATTCATCAGGAGCGAAGTGCTGAGACGGCCCATACCTCAGAAAAACGCGAACCAACAAGCCTACGAATAATTAAGCTTTCGGACAAGGCAAGAATCCCTACAAAAGGACCAAGGTTTGCCGCTGGTCATGACATCTATGCCCTAACAGATGGACTGGTACCGGCAAAAGGACAGACAATGGTTGAGAGAGGTATTGCGATAGGATTGCCGGAGGGAACCTATGGAAGGCTGGCCACAACAAGTGGTATGGCTAGCAAGATGGGAATAGCAGTGGGCGGTGGGGTAATAGATGCCGATTACACAGGAGAAGTTAAGGTCATACTTCGTAATCATGATGAGGCAGACTGCGTATTCGAGGCAGGAGATTGAATAGCGCAACTCATAATAGAAAAGGGTGCCAACGCCGACGCCATGGAAGTTGACAACCTAGAGACAACCGAGGGAGGGAAATCGGGTTTTGGGTCAAGTGATCTAAACCCCAAGCGATCGATCACGGCTAAAGAAGAAGGAGTGAAAATATCCTTCCTTCATGGAGACACGGACAATAACGAATTCTTTAGGGCGAAGGATATTGGCTATCACCCTGGGTTGACCAATGAAAGAGAAATGTTTTCAAGGGCTCACCGCAATGCAGCAATGAGGCGAACAATGAACCATGCATTTCTAGGCAAGATTAAGATGGCTGGAAACGAGGAGGAGAAGTGGCAGGACGGAGGCCGTGAACTGGTGACGTTCAGAGAAGGCGGAAAAAGGATCCCGGACGAATGGATAGAAAAGGACTGGTTACTATATTACAAAAATTGGTTGTACATCACCGAGAACGAAGCCCTTCCAACCGAGATAGCCCAAGGCTGTCACGACTCATTAGTAGCGGGGCACTTCGGATCGGAAAACACGATTGAGATAGTAACAAGGGACTTTTACTCGAAAGGACTAGCAGATTGGATCAGAGATTATGTGCGATCCTGTGACGAATGTCAACACAGTAAGTCCTGGCGGCATGCTAAGTACGGGTCACTTCCACCTTTTGAAGTACCCTATGCCGCCTGGTCCTCCATATCGACGGACTTTATCACACAACTACCGGAATCGCAGGGCAAAACCCAGATCATGGTACTAGTAGACCTGTTCACCAAGATGGGTTATTTTGTCGGCCTCCACGAAAATGCGACCGCAAAAGACATTGCGGGTACCTTCCTTCAGGAAATCTGGAACCTTCACGGACTACCGACCGAGATTATATCGGATATAGATGCGAAGTTTTCTGGCGGATTTTGGGAATCATTGTGCAAAATGTTAGGACTTAAAGGACGTATGTCAACGGCGGACAACCCTCAAACTGACGGACAAACGGAGAGAACCGACCAAGTGCTGGAAGGTTCCTTACGACCGTTTGTTAATTACCATCAAAACCACTGGTATCAACTATTGCCGTTAGCAGAACATGCCTACAATAATTCGGCTACCAACGCACACAAGATGACCCCATTCTTCGCCAACTATGGTTTTCATCCCAGACGGAATGGATGAATGAAAGAGAAGCTCATTACCCCGGGGCGACAATGTATGCTCACTGGATGCAGGACATCCATCAACAGCCGAAAGAAACCCTAGATAAAATGCGGGAATTGATGAAGGAGTATTATGACCGCAAAGCGACGAGACTACCTAGCATCGAGGTCGGTGACTGAGTAATGTTGAATGCGAAAAAGATACGTATGAAACAACCATCGAACAAGCTAAGTCCAAAACTATATGGCCCTTGCAAAGTAGTGGAAAGAAAAGGAAGAAGGGCATACAAGTTAGAAATATTACGGCGGTGGAGAATTCATCCTGTGTTTCACATTTCGCTGTTGGAACCCTACCAAGCCGCGAACCAACCAAATGGCGAACAACCCCCACGAGACCCCGAAGAGATCGAGCGAGATTTAGAGTGGGAGGTAGAAAGGATTGTGAAGAGGGGGATCATTTCATACACGCGAAAGGTTTGTTGAAGGAATAAACTGATGAAAGAGCTTGGGTATTTTATGAAATGGAAGGGCTGCGCGGAGGACGAGAATACGTGGGAACCACCAGAAGGTATGAAGAACGCGCAGGAAGAGGTGGAAAGGTTTCATAGAGAGAACGCGGAGATGCCGGGCCCGAGAGAGGTCGAGTGACAGAAGAAAGGTTTTCCATCAGTGGACAAGTAAACGCTGGTGGTTTTTACCCCTACTATGTGGAGCTCGAGATGGAAGATAGATTGTATGATAGACATGGAGTATTCGGGAAGAACACTTCGAAGAGGAGAGCTTGTGTTAGGCGCACGGACTCCCCGTAAGGATTTACAGGGTAAGGTTACCCTCCCTTGACACACACGAACTTCGAAGGAAAAAGAAAACACACAGATCCAGCCCCGGCGTTGGGACGGCGCGTCATCACTGGACACCTGGGTAGGTGCGTCCCAACACCAAAGCGCACTATCAATGGAACATATCTTATAACGCCATATACGTCGCGGCCATCCGTCTGACGGGATCCTGTTCGCAGGGGATATGAGGGGCGGCCTTCCCACACCTGATGCAGATAGAAGCGGGTGAGTCGGATGACGGCGCCAAAGGTTACAGACACTTGAAGAGAGACAGTCGGAGCAGTGGGTCGGACGTAAAGGAACGTTTCGCACGAATGGTAGTCCCCTCGTACCTGCAAAGTCGTGTAGAGTATGAAGGAGGTAACTATGCCCAGTAAGTGGATCGGGTCCATCCACAGAGGACAAGTTGGTAAAAGATGGAGTCTGAGGGACGAAGCCCATAGGTACGATCCCAAGGAGAAGTCGTGTAATGCCGGAATACTAGAATACAACATGCAGTCGCATGTCGAATTCTCGACGGAACGAACCAACGAAGAATGGCCATCTTGGGTCCAGCGAGTTAGACCACCCTAAATGAGCACGGGGGTAAGATAATTCGTAACTATTGTTGTCAACGGATAAAACCAATGAGCTGACACCTGACGTGGTCTCCACACCCTCAGGAATAACAGAAGCACAGACCGATAAGTTGGCCATGGGAGCAAAAGGTGTTGTACAGAGTTTTCAGGGTCTACGAGTGTTCGCACTCAGGTGAAGTTGGCAGAGTTGCAGGCAAGGTACTTAGTTAGTATACAGTCAGCATGTATACCGCGATTGCTCAGATGCAGAATATAAATATGGAAGCATTTTCGCTGCTATTAAAAACACCAAGCACGGAGAAGAGATCTTATGAATATAATAAGTTTTTATCTTAGCGTTACAAATACTTCTGCGATCTATCCTGAAGTATACCATTATATCTAGCCTACATTACTCGCGTCTTCTTACCGAGTTCTCCGATATAAATCGATTCAGGTCCTAGCTGTCAGAATACCTCACACCGAAGCTACCACCTAACAATGAGAACGTCCTGGGTGGATAGTTATAAGCCGTGCAAGTATGAGTAAGTCATCTAGTAGGCAATTGTAGGTTCGGTAGGCATGGGAATGTGTCGGGGGATGGTTATAAACTGGGCAGGCTTGGTTAAGTAGTCTAGCAGGCAGTTGTGGGTGAAGAGGCACGGGAATGTGTCTGGAGGACTGTTAGAAGCCAGGGAAGATGGTGGGAGCCCGTGAACGGACAGGAAGAGTCTGGGGGCGGACGGCGAGACGAGCGAGGCGAACAAGACTGGATGTGCAGAGCTGAGGAAAGAGTCTAGTGAAAGGGCAAGGGGGTGGGGGACCTCCGCCGGATATGGGAGACTATCGGGTGGGATCAGAGGGAGGAGCAAGGGCTAAGGGCGTTGAGAGCAAATAGGGTGAAAAAATGAACACTGGAAAATGTCCGCTGGATATCCGAGAAGACGGAGGGCATCCGGCCGTGGGGAACACACAGTGGTGATGTTGGACGGCTTCCGGCTGAGAAATGGATTCAGACAGAGGCTAGTGACAAAGTTAAAGGGGAGAGGGTTTCATAGGAGGAAAGCTGGCGGGCTGGCGTGTCCGGGGCGGGGGCCGGGATGTGACAGGTTTCGGTTGAAAGGCGTCCGCAGAACGGCAGCATGGGAACGTGGACTTTAGGTGTGAAGGGAGGAAGAGGCTGGCCGCTGGTGGGAGGGTTTCGTGGGGGGGGGGGTCTCAGGCGTCAGGACACAAAAGGGCCGCGTCCAAAGGATCCAGACTGTGCCTGTGGCGTCCTGACGCATTGGAGGCGGCCCTTTCACTTCCGGACGGAATCAACCCAGGCGGACGCACCCAGAACTCGAGTTTACGTTATAAGCGCCTGGAACGTCCGGCGCACGGGGTGAGCGGGGAGAGATCGGGCGCCAGATGATTTGTTTGCTGATGCGTGAGGTATACCGACAGCTAGCCTTTAATCGTAAATACATCGGAGAACTCTTTAAGAAGACACAAGTAATGTAGGCCAGATATAATGATTCACCACGGCATCGATAGTTGGAATATTGGTAACGATATAAAAGTGTAGATAACTTATTATATTGATAAGATCTCTTCTCAGTCCTTGTTGTGTCTAATAGCAGCGCAGATGCTTGGATATTTATATTCCGCGTCTGAGCAATAGCGGGATACATGCCAACTCTATACTAATTAAGTATCTTGCCCGCATGTCTGCGAACTTCACCCGAGTGTGAACACCCGTAGAGCCTGAACACTCCTTACCACACCTTTTGCTCCCATGGCCAACTTATCAGTCTGCGCTTCGGTTATTCCTGATTGTGTAGAGACCACGTCAGGTGTGAGCTTATCCACTTATCCGTTGACAAGAATCGCTGCGAATTATCTTGTCCTCGTGTCGGTCGCGGGTAGTCTAACTCGCCGAACGGCACATGGTCAATCTTCTTTGGTTGGTTCCGTCGAGAATTCAACCTGCAACTGCATGTTGTATTCTGGTCTTCCGGCATTACACCACTTGCCCTCAGGATCGTACCTATTGGCCTTTTCCCTCGGGCTCCATCTTTTACCAACTTCTCCTCTCTGGATGCACCCAATCCTCTTACTGGGCATAGTTACCACCTTCATACTCTACGCGTCTTTGTAGATATGAGGGGACTAACTTTGGTGCAAAACGTCCCGTTACATTCAACCGACTATTCCGACCCTCTGTCTTCAAGTGTCTGTAACCTGATGCGCAGTTGCCCGATTCACCTGCTTCAACTCGCGAAAGGTGCCGGAAGGTCCCCCCTCCACTACCCTGCGAATAGGATCCGGCCGGACGGGTGGCCGCCACGTATACGGTGTTACAGGATGTGTTTCATCAATGGTGGTCTTTGGTTTTGGGACGCCACTAGCCGCGGGCCAGTGGTGACGGTCCGTCCCTACGCCGGGGCAGGAGGGGGCTGTTATCTTTTTCCTTCGAAGTTCGTGCTTGTCAAGGTAGGCTAACTTTACCCGGTAAATCCTTTTGGGGAGTCTGTGCGCCCAACATTCTCGCACAAATCCCTGCGTTCTTCATTATTCTCTTTAACCTCTCCAATTCCTTCCCACCGCCTGGATAATCCTCCTCTTCCGCAGCAACTGGGTATGTGTTGTCCTCGAGGACTTCTCTTTCGGGTTCCCACCTAACCAGATCATCAGGTGGGTCACGCTCAGTACTGGGTCTATCTCTAGGAGGATCTGATTGGTTGTCAGAATGGGAGTGTTCGCAAGATTGGTTGGCGTCAGAGAGGTCGGTTCGACTGTCGTTAACTCTGTCCGCAGGAGCTAGTTGATTCTGTAAGGTGGATGCGAGTATGATATTGATATTTGAATCTGCCTTTCGCAAGCGTGTGTCGTATCCGCCTGCATGCTTGTACCTTTTGCAACAAAATGAACCTTTGACCGGCATATTGCAATTCTGCGCCGCCGATTTCAGGAGTCAAGTTTTGCTCATAGTAGTGTGATGTTGTCGTCGTCTCAATATTAATAATCAGTCAGAAGAGGTACTGATCCTGGGCCTAGATCTGTGGACAGTCCTTTATCACGAGCCATCGCACAGGTTTTGCATTGTTTGTCGCGATGTCATTGTTAGGCGCACGGACTTCCCGTAAGGATTTACAGGGGAAGTATACCCTACCTTGGCGCATACGAACTTCGAAGGAAAAAGATAAGACCCCCCTCCAGCCCCGGCGTTGGGACAGCGTGTCATCACTGCCCGCCTGTGCAGTTGCGTCCCAACACCAATGACGACTATCAAGGGAACACATGTTATAACACTGTATACGTCGCGGCCGTCCGTCCGGCCGGATCCCGTTCGGAGGATATATCAGGGGACACCTTCGGGCACCTTGTGCAAGTGGAAGCAGGTGAATCGGACAACGGCGCCAAAGGTTACAGACACTTGAAGACAGACAGTCGGAAGAGTGGGTCGTATGTAACGGGACGCTTTTCACGAAAGTTAGTCCCCTCATATCTACAAAGACGCGTAGAGTATGAAGGTGGTAAGTATGCCCAGTCAGTGGATCTGGTGCATCCACAGAGGAGAAGTTGGTAAAAGATGGAGCCCGAGGGAAAAGGCCTATAGGTAGGATCCGGAGGACAAGTCGTATAATGCCGGAAGACCAGAACACATCATGCAGTTGCAGGTTGAATTCTCGACGGAACCAACCAAAGAAGATTGGCCATCTTCTGTCCAGCGAGTTAGACTACCTTCAGTGAGCACGAGGGCAAGATAATTCGTAACCATTGTTGTCAACGGATAAATGGAACACATTCTTGTTTGCCACGAGCTATTCTGCGTTTACCTGATCAGCTTGTGGGACCTGCTCTCGGAATCTTCGCAGATCATTCTTGCTGTTTTCCAGCTCTTTTTCGTTTGCGTTTGGGCAACCTTGAACGGCAACAGCCGGGCCAACCCAAACCAGAAATGTGTGGGAAAAAATACAAGGATAACTCGCAAAACTCTAAAAGTTAAACAGAGCATCATGGGCATCCTAGATAGCCCGAGGGTGAAGGGTATTGTCCGGTAAGCCACCGAGAGCGGCCTTGGAAATAGCCTGCTCATCACCCGAGATCAACCCAGTGGCACCAAGAATACCTGATAACCCAAAACAAACTCTCCAGTAGTCTTCTTGAATGGGTTGCGGTAGCTGTACTGAAAGTTAAACAGAGCATTCCCAGTCTGTCTGCTCGCTTCCTACAAGAAAGGCCAAAGAAGTTGGTTCAGAACATGCACCTGGTAAGTTCCGGTTACGACTACCTGGTTTTTCATCCATTCTGTTGGCAAGGTCTGCCGCAGTTCCGGCAGAAACGGGCGTTTGGGGTCCGCTCAAGTCTGTTTCTGTCCTGGCTCACTAGCTCTGCGAACAATGCTCTCCTGCCACCACCAATGTGGCTAATGTCTCGCTAGCCGAGGATGCAGGGCCATTTCAAGCAATTTACAAGTACTAGGCCACGATGGACCCTGCGACTTTGCCTTTTGGTGTTCTCATTTTTGTTTCTAGAGTTCATGTTATTCTAGCTGTGTCCTCACTATTTCTGTTTTAGATTAGCCTGCTACGTCTGGGCCGCTTGCCCTGATCAGTATACTTAATTTAGACCTGCGACTGTCCGCAGATCCTGTTGGTGTTCCCTTTGGGTGTTTTTCATTTGGAGTTTAACTTTTAGAGTTTTGCGAGTTATCCTTGTATTTTTTCCCACACATTTCTGGTTTGGGTTGGCCCGGCTGTTGCCGTTCAAGGTTGCCCAAACGCAATGTAGTCTACGGACACTTTGTTGCTCTACGGGGTCCCTCTTAGAGTTTTGCAGACCATTCTTGTTTGCCACGAGCTATTCTGCGTTTACCTGATCAGCTTGTGGGACCTGCTCTCGGAATCTTCGCAGATCATTCTTGCTGTTTTCCAGCTCTTTTTCGTTTGGTGTATGTTTTCTCTGCTGGCTTTAGCGGTTTGCTCTTTGGACTTGTGCAGATCATTCTTGTTCTTCTCTAGCTTTTTTTCGTTCGAGGTTGCCCCTTTCATTACTATTCCTATCCTAGCTTTTCATCTTATATCCCATCCGTTGAGCCTTAGCGGCAGGTTTCACTTTCTGCGATTAGCGTCCGGGCCCGAGCCCTAGCCTTTACCGCATTTGTTTCTGTCCGCTTGGCAGACCTACTCAAACTAGATTAGTCCGTACATTCTGACAAACCTTTTTTCATCTGGTTCAGGAACCCCAAGTACCTAACACTCGTATTGCCCCAGTCAAATCGCAGTGCGGCGAAGTCTTCAGGTGCAAATTGCTATTGTTAGGTGGTAGCTTCGGCGTGAGGTATTCCGACAGCTAGGACCTTAATCGTAATTATATCGGAGAACTCGTTAAGAAGACACGAGTAATGTAGGCTAGATATAATAACTTGCTTCGATATAGATC
>Ga0307517_10001583_pt1 | contig 37952 bp, 40 predicted proteins | sample 23_EM_MG_FD_194515 | JGI IMG/M metagenome (GOLD analysis project Ga0307517, IMG submission 194515) | Populus trichocarpa ectomycorrhiza microbial communities from riparian zone in the Pacific Northwest, United States - 23_EM | ecosystem: Host-associated > Plants > Roots > Unclassified | place...
GGGCACTGCAAAGATCTCATCGATGAGACTAGCTAAAGCTGAAGCTGAAGCGCTGTAGCTTGACTTTCGTGGCACGATGCTGGTACAATATTAGTTGCACGTGGTCGTCCTTACATAGTTGCCGGTTTGAGCACTACTACTATAGTAGGGCTCAACACCAAACCAGAGTCTGCCAGACTATGTCAAGCATGACGCCTCATCAGCATAATCGCTTCATTAATGACCACAGTCACCACGAGACATCCTTCGGTGGTTACACTAATCGCGGAACACATGTGCATGTGTCGGAGGGAACAATTAACCTTGTCCAGGCGAACGATCACGATAACCCTTCAAAACCACTCCGTATGTCTCAAGACCTTTTCTCAATATTGTTTTATCTGACAATCAATCAGAGGGACTACGAGAACACAGTTCACCTAGGGCCGCTTTCGACTCTGGAGAACGCTTCGATCCTCCACAATGTTCTCCAGCTACTCGGATTGAAATTATTCGACGAATCGAGCAGTGGATCAATGACGATGGATTCGGATCGAACGCGGTGCCAGCAAGCGCTTTTTGGTTGTATGGCGGTGCTGGGGTAGGGAAGTCTGCACTAGCGCAAACACTCTCAGAGAAATTCCATCAAAATGAGAGGCTTGCGGCTACCTTCTTTTTCTTCAGAAATGACGGATTAAGAAACGATGGGAATACCTTGATCCCGACCCTCGTATTGCAGCTGGTCAGCACTTTCAAAGGACTGGGCCCCTTGGTCGAGGAAAGGATCCATGCAAACCCAGACCTGTTAACTAAACGACACCAGTCTCAAATTCAAGAGCTCCTCGTGGAGCCATTACGCCGTCTCAGTGTAAAACCAACGGGCGACCAAATACCCAGGCCTCGACTAATCGTCATTGATGGCCTTGATGAATGCCAGCACCCAGAGGTCCAGTGTAATTTATTACGGGCTGTAGCAAGTGCCATTCCTCGTATGGCATACCCACTTCGGTTTCTTATCACAAGTCGCCCGGAGCCGCACATTGTGCGTCTTTTCAACCATGACCACGCTCTCCAGGCCATAACGGCTGACCGATATAATCTAAGCAATGATCCTGATGCCGACATGGACATTCGCATATTCCTTGACAAGGAATTCGACGAAATACGCCGCTGTCACTGTCTTTCGCGGTATCTTCCTCCTTACTGGCCAGATAAAAGATCTATCAGTTTGCTGGTTGAACGGTCCTCTGGGCATTTCATCTACGCAGCAACTGTCATCAGGTACATCCAATCTGAACAACATCGGCCTGACGATCGGCTCGAATTCGTTCTTCAACGGCTACAGCCGCCACAGGAAGGTGACCAGCCCTACACCCAACTCGATTCACTGTACTCGCTGATCTTCCAAGGTGTCGAGAGTAGTGATAAACTTGAAAAAATCTGTCTCGTGCTCGGGATCCTCTATGTCTCTAGTCACTCCGGTTCTATGGAACGTGCATCGTACTCTAAATGCAGGACTATTGAAGGGATCCTTGGGATGAAAGCTGGCGATGTCATTTTGCTCCTTTCACCTATCCTCTCTCTTGTTGCGATTGACTATGAAGAAGTCCGAATATTGCACAAATCCCTGTTTGATTTCCTTCTTGATCCCGCTCGATCTGGGCATTTGCTGATAGCCTTTGATCCTGCCCGAGTGCATGGATTAGCCGCAACGTATACACTGAAGGAAAAGATTTTAGCAAATCGTTGTAGTGTGTCCCTCTTCATTGTTCTTGATTATTCCGACTTATCATTCTTATTTAAAGCAATCTTTGAATTTTCAAGCTTTGCCCGCCATTGTCGTTTTGGATACCACAATGACATCCTGAAGGAATATTTACGTGACCTTGAAGTCCCATACCCCAAATGCATCGAGAAGGTGCCTTTCATAGCCCTGGAGATGAATAAATCGATAAATTCCTTGCGATTGATAATGTCACAGTTTTTTCGAGCACTGAGTCGTGACGTATGTTGGTTCCAAATGCCTTCATCATCTTCCATTGACGTGTTTTGTGAAGGACTTCGACGCCACTGGGAAGTATCACGCTCATTATGCTGAAAAATGGATGAACTATCTTCGGTCTACTGTCCCAGGGTGCGACCAACCTCAAAGCAGTATCTCTTCTGGGTTAGAAAACACGGTCACCGTATGCTTTTTGTTTAACCGCTACCCATTTCTCTGACTCTTCATGCAGGAAGTGGAAAGCCACGATCTTAAAGAGAGATTCGATAGAATGCTTAAGGAATGGAAGCCTAAAAACTTTAATTCCACAACCGTTGAGGAAACGATTCCAATCAGAGTACGTTGCTCTCACTCCCTACTGTATGTCTGACATCCCATTGGACGAATTTTTAGCATATAGGCATTATTGAACAAGAGTACCGTGTATGGTCGACTTTTGCTAGAGCTTCAGCTTCTACTACCAACGCCGACGCGGTTTCGTCGCTTGTCTTTGGCGACGATTTCATCCACAGCTATCACTTTACAACTGAAGTGGCAGGGGACAGCAGCCACTTTTTGAAATTGCTAACATATGCAAGACATGGGAACGCATGTGACGATAATGGCACCAGAGCATACAGGAATATTGTTGGAGCAATGCGGGACTGCTTGGAGGTGGGTAGTGCCTCAGGCCTCAGGGTTTGCCCCTCAGTCTGAATTTGACGCATATATCAGAGGGCCGAAAAATTTATGTTTTCAAACCTTTACCAAAAGTATGGAATATTTCCGGAGGGCACATTATCCGATCGGCTATACTAGCGACTGCGGGGGTTAATTTTTGTAACTTTGCGTCGGGTGCGACAGTGCTAAGCATTCGCCTGTATCCTTTTCCTTTCCTATCTCGAGGATGTCCGAATTTGCACCGTCCTACCGACTCGAACACCAATCGGGGACCGTCCAACGCAAATAAAACACTCTTTTTGAGCATATTACGACACTCGTATATGATTCCTTGGTACGGTTACTTGGTTCGACTTCCAAATAATCCTACTCCCTTCCAATACTTGACCCACAATGCCGCGTCCTCCCTACCCACCACAGGTAGACCCTTCATAGTTTCGCTAATCATCTGTACCTTTTCGGTAGCGAACGTTGGCTGCCCTCCTACCTCCCCATCGTCCTTGCCTTGCCGGCGAGCGACCCGATCAACCTCGCCAAGCCTGCGGAAAAACTCGATCAACTTGATAGCAGGCTACAAAGATATTGTCAGTTTTCTACACGAAAAAAAAAAAAAAGTTGTTTCGAGAACATACAATATCACTGATGAGTTTCGTAGACGAATCTTCACGAGCCTTTGCTTCCAGTAGCTCAAACCACTTTGAGAACTCCACAACAGGAAGTCGTTCCTTCACCACGTCTTCTTTCACTAATGCGTCATTAATAGCAGAAATGATCGAGTCCCATGCGACAGGTCGGGGATGAACAATGTTCAACGCAGGTTGCGTGCTAGTGTCGGCTGAGAGTGCGACATCAAGTAGGGTTTGTGCGACGGCATGCATAGGGAGCCACGAAACAAGACCAGTCGCAGAAGGGAGGGCGCCCAGTTCCAAGCTAGATTTGACGAAGATGGGAACCCAGTCGGTAGTTGCCCAAGCTCCGTTTGGTAAGCCACCTGAAACTTGACCTATTCGGAAGGAGGTAAAATGCAGGCCACTTTGCGCCAAAATCTGTGGCAAGTAAGTGAAAGGATTACTTTCAGTTTCAGAAGAAATATACATTACCCTTTCTGCAACATATTTGCTCTCTCCGTATCCACTTCCAACCGCGTATTCGGCTTCCAAGATAACAGCTTCCGGATAGAGGCCTTTGGAATTATCCCAAGAACTTGCCGAGGTGACTGAAGAAGTGAACAGGAATTTAAGAGACGACGCATGTCGGGCGGTACGAGCAAACTCGACAAGGTGTTGTGTGCCTCGTATGTTCGATTCGAAAGAGGATAAAGAGAGATTGAAATCTAGTCTCCAAGCATTATGAATGATAACGTTGACATGACCTCGCATCTAGCATCCCAAAGGAGAAAAAAAAACTTTCAGCGGCTGTCCAATGACCAAAGGAATCGAAGGTATGCGTACCTCTTCGTAAACCTCTTCCCTCAAACCTAGATTAGCACTTGACGCATCTCCCTCCAAGAAAACGAGCCGATCATCAACAAGTTGACCAACGTCAAGATCTTTGTCAATAAATCTTTCCTCATGCCTAGCCTTGATATCCTTGTCCCCACTAGAAGGTCGGTTGAGAGCATACACTCTCTTGACCCTCCCATCACGGAGAAAAACATCCACTAATTGGGCACCCAAGTTGCCCGTAGTGCCGGTAATCAAGACAGTAACGTGGTTATTGGTGGCCGAAGTCGTATTAGCAAACGAGAACTTCTTGATCATCCTCTCGATTTCATCCGCCCGACTGATAGTGGACGTGAGCTGATCAGGATTCGTAACCGCACCAACGATAAAGTGAGACAGCTTTGAAATCGTTGAATTCTCGTATATCGTAGACTGAGTGACAAGCTGAGCCGCACTCGGACATTTGGACGCTTGCAAAGCCCCAACAATACGGTGGCGGAGAATAGTAGCGCCTAAGCTGTCCAGGCCTTGTTCGAAAAGGTCTGCTGTAGCCGGAAAGGTTTTCTCATTGGACCGAATTTCAGCGAATTGGAAGAAAAGCCATGCTTCTACGCCTTGAAGTGACCATGAACCGGGGGGATCAACGCTGTCGACATTGACTATAGCTCCCACTGCAGCGTAGCTGTTTTTTGTGAAGCAAATTTAAAGAATGCATGCATGCGGAGAAAGAGACATACATATTGTCAATTTCTTTAGAATAAACGTTCAGAGCGGCCTTGCGCATGATCGTGCCTTTACCAGCTCGAGGCAACGGTTTGTCTTGGGACGCAAAGAGTGTGAATTCCTTATAGAGTCGACTGAAGGACGGAGCGACTTTGTTGGCTTCTTCTACGATTGGCCTATAGCATCCATTTTAGATACGGCAAGGGACAAAGGAAAAAAAAAGCGACAGACCAGATGAGATTTCGTGCTTTAATGACTTCTTGTTCGTCATTGACGTCGATAGCATATTGTGGTGCTAACTCGATAAGAACACCAGGTTGGTCGTGTTCACGACCGAACATAACAGAGCCAATAATGCTGCAGTTGAGTCAGGCTACGCGTATAACATTTTAAAAATGCGAGACCCACAAAGGACTACTCATTAGCAAGTTTTCTATCGGGGCAGGAACAGTCTTTTCCCCAGAAGTGTGAATGATGACATCGTCTTTTCGACCGATTCTAAGAGAAAGAAGGATCAGTGTGACACTCGCATCCACGTAAAAAAAAGGGAATTGGAACTCACACTTTCCAGAAACCAGGTTTGGTAGGATGCGGTATCCACAAATCAGAGGTTGCATATCCTTTCACATCCGGAAGGTTTTCCACAGCCGGGTGATGCGTGTCGCATTTCTGTTTCACAAAAATCAGCATGAGACAATGCATAGATCCAGAATAGAAATGAACCAAAAGTTGCAGTTCGTACGTTCCGTCCCCCTGATCTTCCCATCTTGTATTCACAAGTTGAGAAAAGGAAAGATATTCCCAGTCTTTCTTGTCTCCTAAGCCATCGCGGAAACTAACTGCTGTCCCAAATTCTGTTCCTCCATATAAAGGAATCACATAAACTCCGGCAGCTACTAAACCATCCCCGACTTTAGATGGTAAGGGACCGCCGGCGTAAGCCTTGAGAATCGTGGATATTAATCATACAACCTTGAAAAAAATGGTTGGAAAGAATACGACGTACAACAAAATCTAGCTTCGCCATGAAATCAACAGTCTCTGTGTCTTGGGCCCAAATTTGAAGCCAAGTAGGGATGGCGTACACTCCAGTGCAATTCGTTCGTTTGGTATGTTCGATGACGTTTTGCGGAGTAGATTGCATGGGCTGAGATTCTCTTGTTATGGCAGTGGGAGGGTACAACGCCATGGTCGCTAAGCCATACAATGTACAGACCAATTGAGTTGCAATGCCGTACATATGAAAACAGGGAAGAGGCTGCGTTGCTAGTATTTGACGATAGGGCTGTTCTCTGTGGCTGGTAACCCCAGCTATGAGAAAGTATGATTAAGTGAACAAGGAACCCATAGGCGGACGCACGAAAAGTTGCCCATTGAATAAGGATGCGGAATGTCTGCGGAATGCTCTTAGGAAGACCTGTACTGCCAGAAGAGTGAATATAGGCGCATATATCATCCAGTGGTGGACGAGGGCCAGCAGGGTACGGTTTAAAAGGGTCTTGTTCATTTTCATGACCGAGTTTAGGGTATATCTCAAGAAGGGGAGGAACTTCCTCGATAGACAACGCGAAATCAGGATCAGTAGAAGCGAGTTCGGCTTGAATTTTGTCGAAAAGAGGCTTTAGAGTTGTTCTTGTCATGAGTAGCCTATGGCACGATGTTTCTTTCAATAGCTTAATCGTCGCCTCGGCCGTGTTTCGGGGAGACATCGGGTACGGCTACACCAAACATAAGGCGACTAATCGGAAAATAACCAGAAGCAATACGCACGATGAGACCGGCCCTCATTATCCCTATCGCGACAGCTTGGTAGAGAAGGCTGTCTGAAAGGGCCAAGATGGCAACAACCTCACTTTCAGGACCACGCCTTCCTGACCGGAGGTAGTGCGCAACGCGGTCGCAAGCGCGTCCAAATTCTAGATGGGAGACATTCGTGGTGTTTGAGGCCCCATCTTCGATAAAGACAAATACTGGCACTGTTGGGTTGTGCTTCCTATGAAAATCGACGGTTTCAGGCAAAGTAACAGTCCCGTCAGTTGGGGGAGCGACACCATGAATCTGAGTGGATGACATGACAAAGTCACAGAAAGATGGATGTGTTGTTTTAGTATATATGTCTCAGGTCCGAGTAAGGAATTGGTAATAGGTTTACTCACAATAACCAATGATTCGGGTCCGAATATGCTCTGGTCCAAGTGACCTGCAGGAAGAGTTGTTGGTTTACTGGATCGAGTGAGTACTATTTATAGATTTGGGTTTTTGAAAATTTATTATAACCCTTGATAAACCCAAGAGGTCATGTCGCCATTTGCATACAGAAAGTTACGCGGTGCAGAGTGCTGCATCCCTACTACATAGAAAACATTAATTTCTCATTCTGTTGTCACACTTCTTATTTATTTGACTTTTATTCGTCATAAGCTGTCGGTTACTAAGTACTGGTGCTGGTCTTTCAAGACATACAAACACATTGCATTCCTGCTGTCTTCTGTTACTTTCGATAAGAACATATCAACAACGGGCTCTACGGTTGGTTCAGTGAAAAATTGGGCAACCTTTCTGATTCGACGGTTGTTCGACGGTGGATCAATGTTCAACGTTCAACGTTCATGATTGCCAATGTTGTGAATATTAATTTAGTAAATGTAAAGCTAGCCCAAAGCTAGCCGCCTTGTATCGGTAGCAGAAGAGGTAACTTTCTGTTATCTAACTGTGCGTCAGGGTTCCTGTCTGCTTTACAAGTGAATAATGAAATGACATGGGGATATTGTAATCGCAACTTTGTGCTCCTGCTTTCTCGCAACCGATTTCCGGTGCTCAGAAGGCATAAGTATTAATGAACTCGGATCTGCAATATCCATTAGAAAGAGAGCCCGGTCCGCGAGTCCGATTATGATGAAAAGGAAAAGGTCGAAGAGGCAGGCTGCTTGCACGTTGAAAGTGAGGACGGTAATCGGTTAACTTATAACCGGCACAAAGCGTTACGTAAGATAACATAATTTCGACCAAGCAGGTGATGACCGGTCCTCAATCCGTTCCACATGCTTTCTCCCATTGAATCTCCCTCCACAACACCTCCGCCAAAAGTAGCCAGCAAAAAGAAAAAAGCTACAAAATCCGATTTAAAAGGCAAGAAGAAGGCTAATTCACCAGTGGAACCCAGAAATGAAGGAGTCGACGTGAACTGGGCCTATAAACCTCCCCAAGGGGCTGTTCTAATAGACTCTAAAGAAGAGGACGCGGGACAATTTGATTGGGATGCAGTGAATGACGATGAGGATGTCGAATTGTGTCTTATAAGGATCCCAGAAGCCGTAAGTGGCAAAACTTTTTTTTTCGTATAATTGTTCATTCCGATATGCCAACATAGATAAAACCTAAACATCTGGAAAACCTGACAATTGAAGCATTTTCACCACGAACGTCGTGTATTGGGACTCTCAAACGCAAATACATGACTTTTGATCTATGGGCTCTGGACGACGACGACGACAGTCAAAATCCTGTAGGAGGAGGTGAAATTAAGGGGATTTCATGTTTACTTCCCCGAAAGAAGAAAAAGGGCAAACTTTATCTAGGTTGGCTTTTGAATTTTTCTTCCGAGGTCTCTTTGTAATTATTCTCTTCGTAGCACCCAAACCCATTGCACGACATTTAGTCCTTGCGGCGCAACCCGTGAAACCAACACCCAAAACAAACAACTCGACTGAAAGCTTCAAAAATCCTCAGCGGCCTTCTTATCCAAAGGAACTTCTGAAGCACCGCTTCATGCCTTATGGTTCGCTAGCGAAGACATCTGCAGATGAAAATTTACCGATCGACATAGACGCGATCTCTGGTGCTCCCACAGATGATGCGGTTCCCCAACCCCTGGTACCCTCATCGTCTAGGCAGCAGAAAGAAAAGGAAAAGCGACTAGAGTCTTCAGAAATAGTGGAGGTCCGGCCGAAGCAGAACAAGAAACGCAAAGCAGTCTATGTCGAGATTACGGAAACACTGGCAACTAAAAAACGCAAGAAAACCAATCTTGTGTCGTAGACTTATTTTCCTTAGTACTACTGCATTCACACCGTCGCCTGTCGTTTCAAGAATCCTCAAATAACCTTGGATCCGAATCATCATGATCATGTGGGGTCTAGAACGCATTAAGTGAAGGCAAAACATCCGAATGAAAGTTGTAGTGGTGAAAGAAAACCGTGGTGAGCGAAATGCCAATAGTCTGGTCAAAAGCCAGAAATATTTAGAATGGAATAGAAAAGACAACTTTGGATCGACTGATCATCCAATGTCCATGGCATCTCTTGCCTTTTCCTTGCCTTTTTGGTTGCTCTGTTTGCTCCTTATGCCATTTACGCCTGGACCGAAACCACCGTTCATCCCTGGTCCCCTCTTAAACACCGAACTATTCGGCGGCCGCTCATCCTTAGCCCACTGTTTTCTCACAACCTCTTCAACCTCTTCCTCTATCCCTGTGTATAAACTCTCCTGGGGTAATCCATATATTCGCCCAGGATTCTCCCTCTCCTTCTCATCAAAAACCGAACCCACATTGTCAACCCACTGCCGCCGCGTCTCGATCAGTTGCTTGAGCTGATCGTTAACCGTAAGATGATTATCCTCGTCAGGTGTCAAACCTAGCGCGGCAGGACAAGGCGGAAGAAAATTTTGTGTTGATTCATCACCACCACCAGCTGACCCCTTCGCCGCAGCCACTGCAGCGGTGGCCGCCGCATGAGCTGCAGCTGCAGCCCCTTGTAGGGGTTTCTTCTTTTTCTTACTAAGTTTCGGTGCGTCCTTCTTCTGGAGTTTGGTGTAAAGGTTACAGATATTCCTGTCGATGGTGTCACGTAGCTCAAGGTACTCTTGATAGCCAAGTCGATCTCGGGCGACACCCACTAATTGTGCCTTTCGCGCCTTGTTGAGGGCTACCACTCGACGGAGTTCCCGTTGAGCTTCGCGGAGGGCAGTCGCAATCGGGTCGTCTACTCTTTCTGTGAAGTCAGGCTAAAATGATACTTAAAACGAGCTGTAATGAACGAAAAAAGGAGAAATAGCTGACCATTGTGGTGATCAAACCGTGATACCTCATCATATCTCTAATCCTCGCTTCCAGGTCTGTAACATTCAGCCTCTCCTTTCTCGCTGCTGCAGCACCACTCCCACCAGGGCGTCCCTCCATTGCGTCCTCAGCGGCTTTAACACCCTTCCAAACTCCCATGTCAGGTATAGGTAGCAATGCGCTGATCACCCTCTCCGTAAGAGCACCATGGCCCTTTTCCTCCACAACTAGATCGGAATCCGCCAGGGTCGAAGGATCCCATTTCGGTGTTGGTGCATTAAATGATGGTGGCGCCATTGGATGTTCCAATAGAACCGGTGGCAAGATTCCCAAATCTTGGTCCTCCCAAACATCGAGGTAATGTCTGCCTAGTTTTGGCATGATGTATGGCTCGACTTCGTCTCCTGTGTGTTCGAGAAATCCTACGTCTTCCTCTTTTATGGGTCGGGTATATGGCTCGATACTGGTGTAGAATGTTGTGACCAGTACCTGAGAAGGGACTTTAATAATACTGAAATCTTCTGTTACATCTGTTGGTTTTCTTGGGCCAGGTTTCGGGGGTTGTAGTAGTGGAGGTCGTTGAGGGAGGAGTTGATAAGGATTGGGTAGGCTGAAATCAGGTCCAGCAGTAGTAACCTGACGCATCGGAAGAGTGAGAAACGACCAATAACTCAAAGTAGTTCAAAAGAAAACCTTATGACTGGACGAAACAATTGGAATAGAGGGTTTCGGAGGTTTTATTGATGTAGCTGGGGTGGGGGTGTGTGTTGACACAGGTGACAACTTGCGCGGTCTTTGTTGGTCTACAAGTAACTCAGATACCGATGATAACATTTAAGAGGACTGAATTTACCCGGTTCACCTTCACTGTCTCCGGGCTCACGTTTCCGTTTCTTCTTCTTCTTCCTGTCCTCTAGTGGGCTACTCCTTGGATGAGAAATAAAGCTAAACACTGTCGAATGGAGAACTCACAGTTTGCGTGGATCTAGACTTGACCGTAAGGAGGCTATAAGATAAGCTTAGATCTCGAGGAATCGATTTCAACTCGCTGACTAACCGTCGTCACCGTCTGGGAGGGGGGTGTCTGTATGGTCATCAGTCCAACATCGTTTGAATGTAATGAATAGTTGGCAAGATTATTCGGTGTCGGCAAGAGAACGTGGAGATCCATTGAAGTGTACAGAACGATGATTTAAATGCACAACAAGGGGATGCGAAACCACGAGATAAGGGCCAGAATATTGTTTGAATCCGAGATATTTCAAACAAGGAGGTTTTGGATAACAGATGGGATTCCATAGAACGGCAATCAGGTAGGGCCAAATGGAAGATAATGGATCGAATTTGCAAGTCCCGAGAAATGCAAGAATAAAGCGATAGGGTATTGTCAGCTGAATGACAACAAAAGTGGCATCAAAACAAACATACAGTCACGCTCGTGCTTCACCTTATCAACAGCTTTTGATTTACCCTTCTCCTTTTCGGTCATCCGACGGATAGACTCCTCAATGATTCTGACATCATCGACAGCCTTTCGGCGCCTGTCTAAAGTACGTTGCCTGGCCACATTGAGCTCAAATTGAAGATGCTCAAGTTCATCGATGCTTGGTATTAATTCCAGTTGGTGTTTGGTGAGGGGAGAGCGAAATAGATGGGGCTGGGGAAATGTAGAGGGCCTAGACGCCATTGTTTCAATGCGTGATCCAGGAGAGTCGATTCAGGTATAAAAGTGGATCTCCAGACGTCCTATAGTCCCTCCTTCAGATTCCCGAAAATGTTTTGGGCAGTTACACTACCCGTTGTCGAGATTTGGTGGCCCTATGTGGATGTCGGTGTCAAGGGTGCGAACAAGTCTATAGATCACGCGGAATGATCACCATAGGGTCACGTGTTGGATTTCGGTGGGCGCTAATTTGAGTGGTACTTAAAGGGCACTTTGGGGGTTGCTTGGTGGTTGATATTGTCAATGTAAGGGCTTGCACTTTTGTCTGTTGAAATTAGCGGTTTGTCCGACCTCCTTTTATATTTTATCTTGATTTTATCTCTGTCTTTGTCTTGGTCTTTGTCTCCGAGTTTACAGACTTGTGGGGAGAGTTTCGCGTGTATGTCGCGCTCATGCATCATCACTCTGACGAGCCCCAGAGTCTCAGATCTCATCCCCTGGAGGTGCACCAAGGAGAAAGACCGATCTCAGACCCGACATGATGCTGGCTGTGGATTGTATTGTGGATATTTCTACTTTTATTTATAATAATATTGATCTCATCCACCTCGTTCTTCAGAATGTGTCTTGCAATCAATCCAGGATTGAGTACTAAGTGCTCGAACTGCAAACCGAGGGCTAAATTTTCAAAAATTTAACACCGTAAATACTTAAGTACACGAGGGAATCAAGACCTGACAAGGCACTGAGACCACAACTTTGTTCAATAAAACAGGTATACACTTTCTCTGTAACTCATAATGTCATTGTCGGCGTTCTGCACAAAGAATTACATGGTTTAAATAAATTGCCCATCGGATCATAATAATTGTGGGAATTTTACCTAAATGAAGAGTGCACTCCATTTATTATGCGGCCAGCTTATAATTAGGCTTTACCTTTCCCTCCATGTCTGACAGAACAGACATTGAGGCCGCCAACACATCCGACGACGCGGAGACAGATGCTCTTCTCCCCAGCTCCCGTCCAGTGCAGGATTCCTTTGAGCAGGCACCAGCGAAGGGCAGCAACACATGCCTCGCCAAGTCATGCTCACAGAAGACCTTCAGTATCGTTCATATAACCGCAGCCTTCGTGTTGGGTGCAGTTGCATGTGTCGTAGCTCAATATGTGCTCTGTGGGACGAATTGCTTCTATAGCAGCGCTGACCGTTCTCCATCGAACCCTCCTCTGCAAAATAGCGAAGTGACCGCACTAGCACCTCCATACGTTGGTTCGACAGAGGTTCATCATTTCCCTCCCTCCAAGCCAACAAATGCCTTTCCATCGTTGTTTCCTTCTAATGTCGGTTATGCAGGTGGAACACCGACGGGAGCAGAACCAGCCGTCATTGCTACTGCACCTGCGTATCCACTTCACCATGGTAAATGTTCTCAGCAACTGATCGCCCCAGACACGATACCAGGCCAGAAGTTTGATAACGGTGGTTCTGATGCCGAAGATGACGCAAAGAATGGACACCACAAGTTTGATCTATTCAAGAGTTGGGGCAACTTATCTCCCTGGTATAGCGTTGGGAAGCAAGCATTCGGAGTAAATTCCTCTCCAGAGGTTCCGGATACGTGTGTTATTACTGGTTTGCATTTCTTGCATAGACACGGGGCTAGATACCCGACTCCATGTGAGTCTAGACGTCCTTTTCTGACTTTCATATATCAATAAGGGCTTTAGCAAGATATAGTCCGTCCAAATTCAGCAGGAAGTTGAACAAGTCGCCGGAGACGTGGAATGCTTCTGGAAAATTGGATTTCCTTAATTCATGGTTAGTGGATTTGTCGGTTCTGTGTTTCTGGTGTCTTATTCGGCTTATTTATAGGACTTACAAACTAGGGGAAGAACGTAAGAATAACTATCACCCTGTCTGTAATCAACATCTAAACAGTCATAGTTCTTACACCATTTGGGAGGCAGCAACTCTGTATGCTCCTTTTGTCATGTGTTATTCGTGTCTAATTAGGATTTAGTTGACCTAGGAGTATCAATTCGCATGAAATATGGGTATCTCCTGAAGAATTTCACCGATACAAACACAATACCTGTATTCCGAACAGAATCTCAGTGCGTTCAACTTTTGATGTTGAAGGTGCCCCTCAACATGTCATTAGGGACCGTATGGTTGCGTCAGCATTAAATTTCGCTATCGGATTCTTTGGTTACCCCTTTGAAGGACAATATCAACAACTTATCACGATTGAGCATCACGGGGTAAGCGATCAACTTGTGGACTCTGATTAACAGGCTGATTCTTTTTTAGTTCAATAATACGCTCGCTCCTTATGACACGTGAGCTTGTTCATTTCATTGTCTGCATTAATTCCTCACCTGTACCCCCACAGTTGTCCCAATACCCGTTCCGCCTCGAAATCCGAACGTGGAGAATGGTATATCGAACGCTGGAGAGAGATTTATCTCAAGAAAGCGAAGACAAGACTCCAAAAGTGGCTGCACGGGCTTGAGTTGAGTATCGAGGATGTATACATTATGCAGCATCTATGTCCTTATGAAACCGTCGCGCTGGGATACAGCAAGTTCTGTGAGTTGTTCACGGAGGAAGAATGGGAGGGGTTCAATTACGCGTGAGTTCTTTTGATTATTTGATTCGGTTTTAACATCTGGTTGTGGCCAGCCTTGACCTTCATTTCTGGTACGACTCGGCTTTCGGGTCACCAATAGCACGCATTCAAGGAATAGGATACGTCCAAGAACTGATTTCTCGTCTTACACATACTCCTATCGCTGTTCACAACACTTCGACAAACTCGACCATCAATGATAACCCTATTCTGTTCCCTCTCGGACAAAGTCTTTATGTCGACGCTACACACGAGGTTGTCGTTCTGAATAGTAAGTCTTTCATGTTTAAAACGTGAACGTCACTAATTACACTTTCTACAGTAATCACCGCCTTAAATCTAACCAGCTTTGCTGCCGACGGACCCTTGCCGTACACACACATTCCTCATGATCGTTCTTTCCGTGCTTCAGAGCTCGCTCCCTTTGCTACCAATATTCAGTTCCAACTCCTCGAATGCTCGTCCATCCCCACTGGCCCGCAGATCAGAATCATCATCAACGATGGTGTCGCTCCGTTGACAGGAATCAAAGGTTGTCCTCAACAAAAGGACGGTATGTGCCCCGTAGAAACCTTTGTGAAGGCACACAAGGAGACTATTGGGGATAGTGATTGGAACTGGGAATGTCATGGAGATTGGGAGATACCCCCTGGTACGGATTGGGTGACCACAACTGGTACTCCCCCAAAGAAGCAGACGTAGATATTACCTTTTGATACCGATGGCCTTGAATGTAGTTTCGATACTTCGTTGATCAATACAGTTCTGATGCATGCAAACGTTGGTTGACCCCGAGCCTGAGGTTAGCAATCAGTTGACCTAGTTCCTATATAATTACAACTTGCAAAGTACATTGAATGAGAACGGGGTTGTATAGTACAGTTCCAGAGTTTATAATATGAATATGACCCTCATTGTCTAACGCCCTCACTCCCTCCCCAGATACGGTCTGCCAGCCTTTCAACGTATCGCTGCATCTGAGGAGACATCTTTTGTAGATGTTCATAACCTGGACCGAGGTGTTTAGGCCGAGGAAGTGGTGGTGGTGGTAGTTGTGCTGGTAAATTTGGGATAAAAGAAGACTCGGCTTCAACGACCAGCAAAGGCGTCATTGTGATCGGAGAGGCGATTGTGATGGGTGGAAGGTAGTTTGTTGATTCCTCTTTGTAATGAAAGCGAAAATTTGTTGCACTGTCGTTCAAGGTGAGTCCTGGGTGGCGACTTGGACTTGAACTCGATTGAATCGCAGGAAGGAGATTCCCATCTGCTTTGGTTGATGATAGGGGTATTGAATTTGAATTTGCTATTGGACCAGGACAAGCACCGCGGAGGCCGAGTGGTGCCTCTTTGATTTCGACAGAGGAAGGAGGTGGTGACCAGGAACTTAGCTTTGGTGGCATAGCACCAGGAGGAAGAGGCGGAGGGCCGCTTGACTTCCTGCTTGTACCAGGATCAATGGAGGCAGGAAGGGCAAAGTTAAAACTTGGTTGGGCGTCTGTGGGTCGTGTCGCATCTGGAATCAAGCCTTTCTCTTTTCCGGGGTCATCGTCAGAGGTCGGCTCTGCAATGGGTTGTACCGCATCTGGGACTTGTCGATCGGGGTTTGTTGGTCTGCCTTCTTGATCTGCATCACCGAAGAGCGGAGGTCTCGAGGGTTGAATGGATTCCTTCACTTCGGGAGAGAGAGGCGAGGTCGTTTCCTTATCTGGTGGAGGAGCATTAAGGGATTTAGGAGATTTTCTACTCTCCGCATCTTCTTCGCCGATGATGGGTAGAGGAGTAGCGGTCAAAATTCTCTCATGTCTGGTTGACCTAGGAGGGAGACGACTCCGACCACTAACTTTGTTTAATTCGTTGAGGAGAGAGGCAGTGCTGACTATGGGTGGCATCGCCCCTGGAGGAAGCGAAGCACAGCCTCTCGGTTTCATCCCTCTAATGACACGGTAGAAAGGCTTGTTGAATTCGTACACACCTAGATGGGAAAATAAAATTCAGTGATTAGAATGATATGGTCGACATCGGAAAACGGCCATGGAAGACTGATTGAGGACTTACGTTCTACTTTCCGGGTTTGAGAAATGTATCCAGTATACTTCCAAGGCCCGGAGGTATCGACGATTGGGGGGAGTGGCTTCTCCAGGTTGAGTTGACCAGGGGTGGGTCTGACGTGGTTCGAAGCCTGTTTACCAGAAGTGTTTCCGGAAAGATGGTTTGTGCGTTGCCCTCGAATGTTGTTTACCGAAGAGTAGCTTGGCAGTGATGAGGAAAGAGAAGATTTAGATTGTGTAAGTGTGTTGGGTCCAAAGATTGCGACTTTTGAAAGTCTTGCCATGAGCATGTCATACAACATCTCGACAGCGTCTTGCTCCATATTGTCGTGATCGCCAGTTATCTTGCTCGCTTGTGAATCTTGAGGTTCGTCCGATTGAGAAATTTTACGTTCTTTCTCCAACTCCTGAGAGTGTTGATTAAGACGGCTTGCGGTTTGGTTCGCAGGAGCCAACTCGTCTTGCCGATCTCTCTCCTCCTTTTCTATAATCCGAAGAATGAGCCTGACCTTGATTCTTAAAGCATCATGCGTTTCTTTTTCCATCATATGTGTTTGTTTGTGGTCCGGGTTCAGATTGCTTTGTCCAACTATCGCCAACCCAGGTGATGTTGATGGCCATCTTGCAGCACCAGCGTCAAGACTGAGCGCGTATTCCTCTATCATTTTCTTGATGAACGGGAGAACTGAGTACGTTCGCAGAAGAGAAGCTAGCTTTTTCAAGCTAATGTCAGCCTTCAGGAAGGAACCGAGAACGGACGACCGAACCTCAAAACGTTCCAAAACCTCAGATAGTCGTTCCTGGAACTGTTTAACCATCTTGACACACTTTCTTCGGCCAAATGAGTTCTTTGCCTGTCCGCTTGAGATCCATATTTCGATAGTATTGAGAGTTCTGGAGAAATTAATCGTAGGGATTCGTGAAAAAAAAAGCGGAGCCCTTACTTTATGAGATCTTCAAGAATACCCTGAAGCTGATATCCTGGCCATGTATCTCTATTTTCTGATTCAAGATATGATTGGAGGATCGTCGCCGTGACGGCAGCTGTAGCTTCCCCTAGCTTTTGAAGGTCTATCCTTAAGGCGCCAGAATCAGCAATGGCCTGTAAAATCCGTGACTGATTAACATGTACTAAACATCACAGGAAATGCAACCTACCGCGATCGCAATAGCCTTGATGATACTCAGTGTCTTTTCCGCGATTTGTTTGACGTATAAAGATGGGGACATTGCCATCGCGTCCCTGAATATTCCGAGAATTACGACACCACCATGGACTGAGTTTTCGAACCATGCGAGATCGTCAATTTGAACACTAGTGTGGATTGACTTTGAATTGCTCCAGAAACGAAGCGACATTTGGTGCAGATTAGTTGTGAGAGGGGGAAGAGCGTTGAGCGTAGGACCCCATGGACAGGTTCAGGCGGGCAATTGTAATTGATATTTCCATATCCAGTTGTGAACGACGGGAACCAATCAGGACAAGCGACAGTATTTTCTTGATATCGCAGATAAGTATTCCAATACATACTGACCTCAAGTTCCTCGTAAGGTGTGCGTAAACGGTGTTGGTAGTCAAGTTGAGAAAATACACAGCGAGCACACCAATAATCTGTTCTCAACTGCTCATACATGGACCTTGGCAACGGATCACGCATTTAGCCGTTTAGTGAGTTGAGCAGAACTACACAAACTCGAACGAACTCTTCTTCTTCTTCAAATACCATACACCCAAAAACTCGCAGGTCTAGGTCAATCATTGCAGACCAATTATCTATCGAAAACGTTGTTTTTATACGGCGCCAGCAAGACGACGTCTAACAACAATGTGGGCAAGAGCCGGCCGATGTGGCATTGCAAGATCGTCGGAACCCAGTCAATCATATTGACTATGAGCTCTGTAGCTGGATTTATCCCATCGAGACACCAGGCCATCAGTGTGTCCAACTGATTTGGATCTGCACTGATTGAGTTACGGGTTAGAAAGGAAGGGGTGATGCTGGTTTCAACTCGCGTGAAGATTGAACCGCAGGAACATGACGCATAGTATTGGGTCGTCATAGGTTTTTTTTTACTCGAGATCAACCTTTTAATATCTTGCCGCAACCGTTGAACGTCCTATAATAGCCCTTGGGAAGGAAAATCGAGGATCGCACGACCCGAGATGAGGCGCCCGAAGCGTGATTGTAATCACTGCCAATTGTCGCATCAGCGAGGTGATGTTTAAATCTAGTGCCTGGATCTAGACAAATGTAAGTGGTTCTCCTGAATATTGAATCCGTACGCTTACCTACAATTTATAGAACTCGAAGAGAGTATCTGCAATTGAGATCACCATGACGATTTAGACATACCCAATTCGGATTCCGGTTATCTTGATCCGTCGGCCAATCACGGCAGTTACGTAATTCGAAATGTGGTGCGACTCCTCAAAGACATTGTAAAAGACCATCAAGACAGCTCTGCAACGACTCCGTGAAACTGAGCGAGGTTCTCAGTTCATTCGACACCACTGACTTCCAATTTCCTGGTCTGGTTCATATAGATGCCTCTAGTACCACCGCTGCCTGTGGCACCAGCCACAGTCAGGTCATCCCCGACCCACTCCATCGTGCATACCGCCCATCTTCACTTTCTCGATTCTAAAGGTCGTGTGCTACTTCTCAGAGGTGTGAACCTCTCAGGGGCATCCAAAGCGCCAGTGGATCATCTGTCGCATCAGTTGTTTTGGGATGGTTATGGTGAGGATGACGATGAAGACGAAGACGCGGATGAATTTCAATGCGGGGAGGACGATGGAGACTCACACGATGGAAAGGGTCGTAATAGTATGAAAGGACGTCAGGGAAAGCTTAGCTTTATAGGCCGACCACTAAACCTCGAAGATGGGAGCGCCGATGTCCACCTAGCCAGACTCCAAGGTTGGGGTTTCAATCTGCTTCGAATGCCTTTCACATGGGAATCCCTCGAGCACGAAGGACCGTAAGCCCCTCCACTCCACTGGCTCAAAAATCCTTCTCTGATATTTGTTAATTCACCAGTGGGAAATATGATTATGAATATATGGACTATCTTATTCGTGTACTCGACAAGTGTCGAGAATACGGTTTCAGGGTCTTCATGGACCCACATCAAGACACTGTGCGTACCCTTCTACCAAAACGCATACAATCTAAAATCATTGACATAGTGGTCGCGTTTCTCTGGTGGGTCTGGCGCACCCTATTGGACTCTCATTGCCTGCGGTATCCACCCACCCAATATCACACCAACCCAATCCGCAATAGTCCACTCCGAATTTCCCTACACATACAGCCCCTCCCCCTCGTCTCTCCCGGCCATGCTCTGGTCTACCAATTATGGCCGCCTCCTTTCCCAAACAATCTTTACCCTCTTCTTCGCAGGGAAGGAGTACGCTCCAAAGTGTATAATTGACGGTGTGAATGTCCAGGAGTGGCTGGAGACAAAATATTTTGGTGCTGTAGCCGAATTGGCTAAAAAGATTGCTGCGTGGGAGGGTGAAGATGCGAGAAGGGAAGGAGTGGTCATTGGTTGGGATTCATTGAACGAACCGTTCGAAGGACTGGTTGGCTGGGAGGATTTAAACATCATTCCAACCAGGCAGGGATCAACTTTGAAGAAGGGTACACATCCTACGCCCGCTCAGTCACTCAGACTAGGGATGGGTCAAACGCAGACGGTGGACAACTACAAGTTTGGAGCATTAGGGCCACAAAAGGATGGAAGCGTGACAATCGATCCGAAGGGGTTGAAGCTTTGGGGTACGAGAGAGGAGTTGGGTGAGGACGAGGACGGGTATAACAGGCGCTGGGGATGGAAGAGAGCTGTAGGGTGGGAAGTCGGCAGCTGCATTTGGGCCAATCATGGTGTCTGGGATGTCGAGACTGGATTTGTTCTGCGTCCTGATTACTTCAGGTTCCGAACAAGGTCAAATTACGGTTCGAGAGGCGATGAGGTGGTGATTGAAGAAGTGGAATTCATCGACGATTTCTGGAAACCCCATTGGCTGTTATACAGTTCGGTTGTGAGGACATACCAGCCTTTGACCGTCATTTTTGTCCAACCCCCTGTCTTCGCACCTCCACCTACGTTGAGCTTCGCGGAAACGCACGGGAGATGCGCATATAGTCCACATTATTATGACGGGTTGACATTGGTGTCTCGGCATTGGGGGTGGATGAATGCCGATGCACTGGGATTGCTGAGGGGGAAGTATAAGGGACGTGTTGGTGGGGAGATGCTAAGTGCTGTCAAGTTTGGGGAACGGGCTATCAGAAAGAGTCTGAGAGAGCAGATTGGGTATTTGAAGGACGATGTCGACGTTTTGGGGTGTATTGGAGAGGAGATTGCGGAGAAATATGGACTGGGAAAGTACCCTACGCTCATCGGCGAGATTGGGACTCCGTTCGACATGGATGACAAGAAATCTTACGGATTTTCATCTGACGGGCGGTATTTGGGAAATTACTCGTCTCAGGAAAAGGCGCTCGATGCAAGTCTGAACGCGTGCGATGGAGAGCGATCTGTGAATTGGACGGTGTGGACGTATGTTGGGGATGATCACAGTCATGAGTGGGGAGATGGGTGGAATATGGAGGATCTGAGCCTATGGAGTTTGGGAGATTTGGTTGAGAAACGGCAGGGAGGAGGGAGCGTAGTGACGTTGTGTGGTGGTATTGGTGTTGGCAATGGGAAGAGTACTGCGACTTTGGTCCCATCAAGTGTTGCCGCAAGTGCAACTTCATCCGCTTTAAATCTCTTGGACGTCCCTTTGACCCGTCGTGCATATCCTGACCCAACCCGGCGCCCACATCATCCGTACACGAACATCCGAGGGTACACCGTGAACCCATTTATATTCCTGACGAATGGGGCGAGGGCATATCGAGCATTTTCAAGACCGCGGCCTGTGGCGAGTGTTGGAGTCCCTGAGAGTGTGGAGTTTGATATTGGGAAAGGAGTTTTCCGGTTGAAAGTGAGAGTTGGGAGTGAGGACATCATTGCTTTGGGTGAGAGGGGGGACGGAGGAGCTCGCGATGAGGAAAGGGCGACGGAGGTATATTTGCCGCTTGTGCACTATGCAAATGCGGATGTCGTCCAAGATGCTTATAGGGTCTGGAATGAAACTGAAGTCGAAGAAGGGACAGAAACTGATACGAATACGGTTGTCGACTTCGAAATCGGATCCAATACCGACAAAGAAGCGCCTTGTTTAATTGGCGACACGTATCGACTTGTCTATCCCTCTGTTGACGGGAGGAAGTGTGCGGGAGAGGAGGTTGCTTTGGTAAATGTGGATGTGTGGGTCAGCCATGGCAAATTCAGGATTGTTGGGCAGAGGCTATTGTGGTGGTACGAGGATGCTGTCGGTGGTGAGGAGAAAGGGATGAGGGTGGATATGGAGGTGAGAAGGAGAGGAGGACCACTAAAGGTTGTGGACTGGAGGAAGGCTGGTTCTGTGGAGGAGCAGGTGGTCGAGAAGGGTCTGTGTGAGAGGGTCTGCGATGAGGACGGGCCATGCATTATTGCCTAGCCTTGATGGACGATTTTTCATCTCTGGATTTCAATATATATAACAACTTGTGGACAAGCATTCGAAAGTTTCGTGAGTCAAATATTTATCATCAAGTAATATAGTAAATCATGTAACATGGTACAGGAGATAAACTAGCGGTCAGATTCATCAAACCTTGAAGAGCTCGTTATTACTCGCATTCGATATTGAACACAGCAAAGCCCTCTGCCATACATACAAAGTGCCATCTTCAGTCCATGTCCGATCCAAAGACCATTGCACGACCCTTGACAATGTTACAAAGGTTATAGCTGATGCGATTCATAACCCGAAGGCAGCACAGTCCATTCACATAAGCGACCATCTACCAGTACCTCTATTACTTCTCGGGTTCGATAGCGAACCTGGACGTAAATGGTGATAGGATAGGCAGTTGAATTGGCCCTGATTCAAAGTTACTATATGGGGTACTGTAACCGTGTTGTATCAATAAGTAATAAAGGACCATACATTATTCGTAGGTAGAAGTTGACCTCGTTCGAACGCTATTTGCGTTCAACCAATGAGGTATTCTTCAGCATTTCCACCATTTCCACTGACATGTTAATGCAGTCGAAGCAACCTTCAAACCGTACTAGATATTCCCAATTTCCCTTGAGAAACCTCACTTCAGTCACTTCGTATAAACAGTCGATCTCCTGATCTTCCTCCAGTAGGAATTGTTTGTCAACGAGTGCAGCGGGGTTCTCTTTGAACAAAATATGATCTTTGGTCGCGCGTAGGAGGGTTGGATTTGGACCGCATCAAGAGATTGCCAGCAGGAAGTGCCGGTTGTGTAGTCGATGGTGTTAAATCTTCACAACTGAGAAAAGGAGTCAACGGAAATTGTAAATGATACTTAAGCTACCATTGCTTAGTTGTTTCCGAACAGGATCTCGAGTCGTAATTTCTCTGGGTGCCGCGTCATGTCGACGAATACCGTGCACGCTATAATTGCTTGTGCAGCACAAAATACCTTGACACGAGAGTGAAAGATCCAGGACGTTATTACGGACCTGCCCTAAACACGTGATTTAGGACCACGGACCGTTGCAGCAGTCATGTTTCTTCATTCTCAAAACAAGCCTGGCAAAACTGTCGGTGTACCTATGGATTGGAATGTTGGCCATCCAATTCTAATTTCCAGACTCTTGCGTCTCATGATCTCAGGTCTCCCAATCGCTTATCCACCCGGTGCCTCCAGCGACTCCATGCTACAATTCTGCCGCAGGAAACTGCCCTGATGTCTGTACTAGCTGGTACAGTGGTATCTGGTGATCTGATCAGCCTGGAGCCATTAAACACACTAACTGGGATACTTACACTTTTCCCAACGGAACGACCAAGGCCTGCTACCTGAACACTACTCTTTAGCATTCCGTGCCAACAAGGGAGTGTGCTAGTCATTGGAGTCGATTAACTGCCTGACCGGTGCACCAAAGCGTGCTTGATATATACGGTCAGATTTATTAAAGATGGGGGAGCAGCTGCACTCATTGCAAACTAATAGCGCGTAATGGTATGATGTACGCTAGATAATAAATGGAGTATTGACCTTCAGATCGGCACCTTCTATGTAAATACTCTTAATGCGGTCCCGTCTTGATTTGGGAAACGAAATTGGTCATAGGGCGGTGCCGCGGGGGAGAATGAAAAGTTGTAGATCCAAACGTTGAATGTGTTAAAATAAATGGGGAATATACTGGTTCCAGTCAACAGCAAGGAAGGCTTCCTGAGGTTGCTTCCTGAGCAGCGCGAAAGCCAGGCCAATAAGTGTTAGCCTCGCGGGGACGTAGGTGAACAGAAGGATCGTCATAATAACGTCGAGGACCAAGCGAAGGACCTTGAGGAATCCCTTGTCAAGTTTGTAATTTTCCAACAAGTAATCGATTGGCGCTACAATCAACGGGATGACCGTGATTGCCAATGATGATGTGCGCCAAAGATGTTGTTCGAACGCAGATGGGTAGGAAAAGTTCCAACCAATGCAGTGGAGACCGCCGAAGATGACACCAAATATTACGAAGACAACCATGCGAGAGTACTTGTCACTCTTAGTGCTTGGTGCGTAGAATGAAGGGACATGTAGGGAATTGTGGGTGGCAGTGCTGGAGGTGATGATGCCAAAGACAGCGGTGAAGATAAAGGATATGAGAAAGAGGAGGGTAAAGAACGGGAGAAGAAGTATTGTGGTTACAAGCAGAAAGATGAAGAAAGTAGGGAGAACAAAGAACGAGCCAACAGTGGGTTCACCAAACTCCCTTAACCACTTCTCGGAAATACGGGCAATGAACGACGTAAATTTGTAGCGGAGTTGGCGAAGGGAAAGAACAATTTGAGCAGCGATGAGTTTCGGTGAGTCATCGAGTTCTTGTTGCGTGACTGGTTTCGGTTTGAGGATGTTCAGTAAGAAGACTATGCCAAGTGCAAATGGCAGAGGAAGGCAAACGAGGACCAAGGAAATCAGGAACATGGGGAGGCCAATGAAAATACTGACTAATAAAAGCCCCTCTCGATACAAACCCCACATCCAGCCGACAATATTTCCAAGTCCTTTGGCAGATTCTGAAAGAATATAAGATGCGGTGATCTCTGGCTCAACTTCGGCGTCTTCAACATTGACCTTTTCTACTGCTTCAGGTTCGAAGTAGATCCTAATCGGCACCTGGACCCCCAGAGGCTTGTGCCACCAAAACACGTACGTGATGGCATTCAGGCTAGCAAGAGCCAACGTAACGAGTTCTAGTTCCGTCAGGGTGAGCCTTTGTTGGCCCCGTGCAATGCATTGAAGGATGAACCATGTCGTCTGTGTTATTGCGATGAGCTTGGAGAGGATGTCTCCTTTCGATCGATCCTTGATGTCCTCTTCACTGATTTTGTGTAACTTCCGGTTCAGCCTTTCCCTTTCCTCCGTCTTGGTATATCGTTCAAATGTAAGAACTGGGCTACGAGGATCCACCTGACCATCGTCTTCAACTGATGGGTCGACGGTGCTGATCCCCCCCATCACAATGAGGTGGCCATGCGCCATAGTCCATTTGCTCGACACTGGTGACAATCCAAGTTTGAGTCGTCATAAGCAATCAACCTGCATTTCTCACCTGGTGCCCCCCGTTTAAACCAGCCTTGAATGGTTTGCTTGAGCCCGGTAAACCAACCTTCTTCCAACCCGTTCACAGCATCCCTGATTTCCCATGCAGCAAACCACTGCCTGACCGCCCAAGCCAATATGAGTTCTGGAGCAATGATTGTCCAAATCATCATTTTCACCCGTCGCCACAATCCCTTCCAGTACCCGGATGGAGGAACATTCGGGTGGACGGACACCCACGCACAAATTATCGTTGTCAAGACGCAGCTCCATAAGATTTTGTACAGCGATCGTCTGACAGGACACGAATCGTCTGTCCCCAGTTCGGCTCTACTAGTATTCGAGAGAGCAATTAGCGCATCAGCGCTATGTAGTCGGAAGAGTGAGAAGATGAGCACGACGCGTTGCAAGGACATGGTGCAATGTATATTTTTAATTGGTACATGTCTCCTGTGGCGTAATTCAATGTCAATGAATTCCTTCTATGGTCCGTACCTGAGGCCTGAGCTGCCAAGCAAAGTTTGCGAATGTCGAGCTCTCTCATTGTCATTCCCATAAAAGTTATAGAATCTCATCTTAAGATATCGTAGCTTGACAGGAGGGAAGAGACCATAAAAGAATGCAGCAGAAATCATATCAGAGAATCGTATTCTGTGACCGTCACAACTTTTCATAGGTTCAACATTCAACTCGGGCAAAACGGCTGACGACTTGACATATACATGTATTCATCCAATCTAGTTTTGGTTAATACAGTTGGCAAGGCCCAAAATTGGCAGTGTACCAGGGCATACAATGAGGCTGCAGGCAGAAGTTGGTGCAAAAAAGACTACATAACAATCGAGCCAAAGCTGAAGTTCGAATTGTTGGGAAGGATAAAAAGTTGGAGAACAATGATTACAGCCAAACGAGTTTAGAAAACATGAGGAATATACTGGTTCCAGTCAACAGCAAGAAAGGCATCCTGAGGTTGCTTCCTAAGCAATGCGAAAGCCAGGCCAATAAGTGTTAGCCTCGCGGGGACGTAGGTAAAGAGAAGTATCGTCATAATAACGTCGAGGATCAAGCGAAAGATCTTGAGGAATCCCTTGTCAAGTTTGTAATTTTCCAACAAGTAATCGATTGGCGCTACAATCAACGGGATGACCGTGATGGCCAATGACGATGCACGCCACAGATGCTGTTCGAATGCAGATGGGTAGGAAAAGTTCCAACCAATGCAGTGAAGACCGCCGAAGATGACACCAAAGATTGCGAAGACAACCATTCGGGAGTGCTTGTCACTATTGGTTTTTGGTGCGTAGAATGAAGGGACGTGTAGGGAATTGTGGGTGACAGTACTGGACGTGATGATGCCGAAGACAGCGGTGAAGATAAAGGAGATGAGGAAGAGGAGGGTGAAGAATGGGAGAAGAAGGATTGTGGTCATGAGCAGAAAGATGAATAGAGCAGGAAGAACGAAGAACGAGCCGGCGAAGGGTCCACTTGTAGACGAATCGAAAAACTCCCTCAACCACTCTTCAGAACTTTCGGCAACGAACAACGTAAATCTGTAGCGGAGTTGGCGAAGGGCAATTACAATTTGAGCAGCAATGAGTTTGGGTGAGTCGTCGAGTTCTTGTTTTGTGACTGGTTTCGTTTTGAGGATTTTGAGCAAGAAGACTATGCCAAGTGCAAATAGCGTCGGCACGCAAACGAGGACCAAGAAAATCGAAATAATAGGGAGGAAAATGAAAAAGAATATGACCCCTTCTTGAAACGTCCCCACGAAGACTCTTCCAACTCCTGCGCTAAATTTGGAAAGAATATACGATGCAGTGATACCTGGCTCTGCAACCACGTCGTGTTTCTTGACCTCCACTACTTCACTTTCGAAGTAAATTTTGATCGGCACTTGGATGCCCAGAGGTTTGTGCCACCAAAATGTGTATGTGATGGCATTTAGGCTAGCAAGCGCCAACGTAACGAGTTCTAATTCCGTCAGAGTGAGATTTTGATGAGCTCGTGCAATGCATTGAAGGATGAACCACGTCGTCTGCGTTATCGCAATTAACTTGGAGAGAATATCGCTTTTCGATCGATCCTTGATGTACTCTTCACTGATTTTGCGTAATTTCCGGTCCAGCCCTTTCCTTTCCTCCGTCTTGATTTCCTCGTCACTCGTTCGTAATTTCCAGTCACTAGTCTTGGTATATCGTTCAAATGTAAGGACAGGGCTACGGGGGTCCACCTGACCATCGTTTTCTAACGAGGGATCTACGGTGCTGATCCCCCCCATCACAACGAGGTGGCCATGCGCCATAGTCCATTTGTTCGACACTGGCGAAAATTCAAATTTCAGTCCTAACGAAATGCTTGCAATTTCTCACCTGGTGTCCCCCGTTTAAACCAGCCTTGGATGGCTTGCTTGAGCCCGGTAAACCAACCTTCTTCTAATCCATTCACAGCATCCCTGATTTCCCATGCAGCAAACCACTGCCTGACCGCCCAAGCCAGTATAAGTTCTGGAGCAATGACTGTCCAAATCATCATCTTCACCCGTCGCCACAATCCCTTCCAGTACCCGGATGGAGGAACATTTGGGTGGACGGACACCCACGCACAAATTATTGTTGTCAAGACGCAGCTCCACACGATTTTGTATAGTGATCGTTTGACAGGACACGAATCGGCACCTGGTTCGGCTCTACTCGAGAGAATTAGCGCATCGGCACCATGTTGGAAGAGTGAGAGGATGAGCACGACGTATTGCAAGGACATGGTGCAATGTGATATATTCTTAATCGGTCCATGTCTCCTGCGGCCAATTCAATGTCAATGACTTCCTACTATATGTGCAAGTCCGTACCTGAGCTGTCAAACACAGGTTGCAAATTTTCATTGCCCTGGGATTCATATCGATCACCTTGAGACAAGGCCATTGTAACTTGATAGGAGAGAAGAAAGTCATATGCAAGAGAATAGTGATCACGAGAACATGTACAACTTCAACGTTTCATGATCAACGATGATGCATGATGTTCCGAGTTTGTGATGTGCCACCCTACCTTTTTGAATTCAGTCACCTCCTTCCACTAAGTCGGATGGGAACCATAACTCGGATACCACACAGGTGATCTGTGATGAACTCAACTTGGATTCAAAGTGGGGCGTATTCTTATCCTGTTCACAATTGCATTGCTGAGATCCCTCAGTGATGAATCACTGCTCACACCATATATGCACCAAGCGCGGTGGGAGGAGGAAGTCTATGTTTTCAATGCTGTCATGAATCTGCAACTTCCGAGAAGTTGTTAGTGCTGCCGCAACTAATACAAACCGTTTTCTGTTACTCATCAGAAAGGTATTTCTTCGAAGGCTCCTTTACTTATATGCAGTTCTGAGAATCCATTATAGATTACAGACGCCTTTTGTGCCTCACGCGTAGATGATACCTCAATACGCTATTTTGGACTACATTTACGAGAACCCAACAAAAGGGTCGACCGTGACCTTCCCCCCAGAACTGCAGGATGAGGACCTTGTCTTAGATTCGAATCTCTCCGCGGCTTCCAAAACATAGAGACTGCCTATCTTCTTTGTCCCCTGAAGTTTAAAGCCGCTTTTGAAGAAGACCCTCGGTATGTGAAGCTCCATATATGAGTGTTTTTAATGATAACCTGCGGTTGCAGAGCTTTTCTGCATCAAATAGAAGACGGCTCGATAATCCTGACTGCTGATGATTTGCCTTCGTTTCTTTATGATCAGAAAACTCTGTATAACGAAAATGATGAGTTAACTGGACTTTTTCGTGGGTCTCTTGTTCGGGTACGTATGCTGTAAATCAATGTTTGCAAATCGGTGGACAGGTCTACCATCATATCTTCACTGGTCCATCAACAGCGATGAAGCCACCCACAACGTGCCAAAGTCCAAGGCAAAAATGTTCAACTTGGAAGCGGTGACCGGGAGGACCATTGCTTACGCATGTGTGCAAGTGAGGGACTTTGTCGCTTATTACCCTTTCTACTTTCTGATCCAAGAGCATCAGACCTATATTGCACTTTCAACCATGCCGAAGTGGGGTAATGCGCACGACCAGTTTCGACTTTATACCTTTTACGATAACATTGTCTCCATGTTTGAGGAAAACGCAGATAGCCCTTGGGTTAAAGAAACTCTTTCATGGTGGAGCATGTATGTTGATATTTTTCTGTAATCTATATACTCATGGCTTCATAGTCAAGTTCCTGGCCTCCGGTCAAAGGTAAAGAAGGCGACAACGACACAGATATCTGAAGCTGGACCGAGTGCTGCTAACCGAATTGCAGCACAACTTCGTGTTCGTGCCAACCAACAGTCTCCTCGACAGTCGTCGCCATCTCAGGCTCCTCTTTCTCGCCAACAGTCACCACCTCTCCGTCCTCACTCACAGGCATCACTTCGCCCTCCTTTTTGCCATGAGGTGTCACCGTTTTCACTACCGCAACTAGGTAACCGCGAACTTGATTCAGAGTCGCCGTGGGCAGTCGTGCATGGTGCATGGCCGAAAGACTGATAAAAGCCTTGATTCTACTTTTGAGCTTGCTTTCGAGTACCAGGATGCGCAAGTTCTTGTATTAAATTCAGCTCGGATGGGAAGCACATACAGCTGATTAATCCAGTTGCTCAGGGAGGCTCCGTCAGTTTAGATGGAACTTGGTGATTGCAAGAGAGGTGGCAAGTCTAAGGAAGTGACCGCTGAAGACCTCTGGGAAACGATTGGTGTTGGTTCAGCAGCACCGGAGGCAGCTTGAGCTGTGGAACAAGTCGAAGAGTGGTCAGACATGATGCCTTGGCTCGACTCAGAAACGGCAGTACCAGGAGATGGAGACGATGTAACCAAAAGTTCACGTTTCCATGCGTTTGGCATATAATGTCGCGCATAATCGTTAATTCTGGCAGGAGGCCTAGGTTATAACTCATCAAGTGTTGATCCAGAAAACCCGTATCTTTGAATTGTTGTGATTTCCTACTAGTTCAACGAGCAGCGCCATAATTTCTTCCAGTGCGTTTGAACTGGGGATAGCCCTTGTCGAGAGACCAGGGTAGTTGATTGAAAGAATGAGACGTTGGACTCTTTCCCGCTTTCTCGCTTTCTCATGCTTTTTCTCTTCGAACCTCTCTCTACACCGTTATGAACCTTTACTTCTGTTTCAAAAAAGAAGATCCTGCTTCAAGAGCTCTTTACGAATTCAGTGACGTTTACAACATAAGCTTTTCCTTGGCGGTCAATTGCCTTCTGAGACCAACTGTCAATGACGACAATGGCCGGTATTGCTCAACCTTCGAAAACGGTAGAAATGGATGAGGTTAGGGCGTTACAAGTGGAACTAGAGGCGGCGAATAAGAAAATTCAGCAATGCAATGATACAAGTACGTCGCCGTTCAAGATCGTGGTCAATCGGTTTTGATAACCTGCAAAGTCGTCTCGCAGGCTAATGAATTGACCATCCTGCGCAAAATCCTATGCCAAAGTTGCAATCACAAATTTAGGGATGCAACATTTGATTCGTCAATGTTGCCTTCGCAACCTGGCAGACCCACTACTTCGAGGCGTGGAACTCCGAAAACCTCTGTCGACCAGACTTCAATTCCCGATTTCTCTACTCCCCACTCAGCAAGTGATGTCACCACTTCCCAGTCATCTTCCCCACACATTTCCACTGCCAAGCTATCTCAGTCTCGTCAGGCATCTTTATCGTCCAAAAATGTTCCTTCACCCAGCCAATTTGGAAATACAGAAATCGCTGGCAGTAGCACACCTTCAAGTCCACACCCAAAAATTCCCGAAGGCAATTCACAGTTCCGCTGGTCGCCTACGCATGGTCCAAATGCTGATAAGATCCTTGATGTTAACTTCAAGCGCACTTTCTTGCACAAGGACCAGGTCAATTGTGTAAAATTTAGTTTGGATGGCAAGTACGTTGCCATTGGATTATCAGGAAGGGATGCGAAGTTGAAGAACATATTCTTCAATGGGAAGGTGATTGTTTATAATACGGAAACTGGACAGCAGGCTTGGTCAGTCCTTTAATTGCGTTCTTGGTTCATGTATTTACATGCTTTGCATAGCTGTCTGATAGAACACACTGAGAAAGACAAATCGGGTGTTCGCACCATGTGTTTTAGCCCGAATGGCAAGGAGCTCGCGATCGGACACTTTGACGGACATATCAGCGTAAGGTCACCGTTTTTTGTCCCTCTTTCTAGCTAACTCGATTCAATCGCAGTTATGGCTAATTGCCAGGGAACGACTTCGAAGTATGTTCAGACACAATCGAACAGGAGTCACAGACCTTGACTTCTCGTGCAATGGCCGGAGCATTGTTTCCGCCTTGGGAGATGACACTGTGCGAATCTGGAACGTACGGGATGGTTCGTCGAAAGTTTTGAAAGAAGAAAATATTGCGGATTGGCCGATGTATAGGTGTGCCAAGTTCAGTCCAAATGGAAGATTCGTTGCGTCTGCAAATAAGGATGGCTTTCTGAGAATTTGGGATTCCCGTACCCGCCAGCTGGTTGGGAAGTGGCATGGACATAAAAATGTCGTGTCAAGCTTGGCATTTATGCCAGATGGCAAGGGGTTGCTGAGTGGAAGTTTGGGTAGTGTAGTCAAGTACTGGCATATCAGTACGATAGGGGGCAAGGAGACGGGATCTACAATTAAGGATACCTTGACCTGGTTTGAGGGGCATACGGTGCGTGAATTCAATTCACGTCTCTTCCCTTGATCTATTCATGCAATTTTACAATTGCAGAAGTGGGTTTCGTCCATTGCCACTGATGGACAATGGCTCCTGTCTGGTTCAAATGACAGAACCGCTCGTCTCTGGGATATTTCTAATGGCACACAGCAAGGCATATTAAAGGGCCATCCAGATCGAATTTTGTCAGTTGATATAAGTCGTGTTGGGAATTGTCTCGTGGTTGGGGATGGCAAGGGTCAGGTCAGCCTTTGGAGATTTAATGTTCTACACTGAGAATTCCTTTCCCGGTGGAGGCAAGGTGGAGGGGTAGCGGCCCTATTTATGTAATAATTCTTATTTCAATTTCTCGACTTGTAACTACTGCGTCCTTTTCTAGACTAATTATAACTTAAAACCGCCAACTGTTGTTTTGAATGTTCCCAATTATCAATTCTGAGAGCTATGCTAAGGTGAGTCTTTGGATATACAAGGCTGTTGAAAATCGGGGTTGGGATTCATTCAAACAGCGGTCTTATTGCATTTTTCTTTTTTTAATTTACTCGGAGCAAACGGAGTGAAGCATGTTGCTTTAATATATATATTGTATGGACTAGAATTATGGTGTAACAGTAGATAAAGATAAAAGATACTGCTCTTCAGGTACATATCCTCATGTATTACACCTATGATTCTACTATTGACTGGTGTGCCAGTAGCAGAACAGCCAACAATTTGACAGCCAAATTCAAGCCAAATTGGCCGGAAAAGTACTTTCCATTCAACCTAATGCTTCACATTTGGCTACAAACATTCTTCAATGTATTTAGGATCTATTGGTATACTTTGGCTAACAAAAGATCCATGGAATAGCACGGCCAGCATTTTTTTCAATTTTCTGAATTAAGTATCACAACATTTTTGGAAAACGCCGTAAACATCCTTTTCTGTAACTCCATTCAAACTCCATTTCAAACAAAATATTGCAGAATAAAGAGGGTAAGTCCAAGCCAAAGTTTTTTGTGTTGGTTTAATGAGCTCAGATCCAGCCGAAACAGTTCACGAAGAACCTCAAAGTCGAAGTCCATAGGACCGTGACAGAGGCGCGTTCACAAGTTCCGATTGGAGTTCTCCTTAGTCACAGTGCTTTGCGCATCCTTCTGATACTCCACTTGGCTCCTGGAGGGATCTCATGCCTACTAGTACACGAAATTTTGCTGGTGTTCGCGGAAAGGTAGAGCCAGGAGTAGGTGAATTCATTTGGGATGTGGAAATTGCATTTGACATCCATATCTGACAGTAACCATGACATTGTTGGTAGCTATTTGTTCGCTCCTTCTTTTAGCCTTTTTAATGTTGTCCCCAAGTCCTTTCAAAATTTCAAGATTGATCAATTTCCATTTATGCGACACAAATATAATTTACCTTGACTCGGACCCTTGGCCCACTGGCATTGTCGTGCCACAGGGACCAATGGCGGAATAATTGTTCCGTAACTTTTTTTCTGCTTCACTATATTTCTTCCACGTTGTTCGATTTCCTTTACTATTGGTCGTTTTTTACAAACTAAAGCCCAAAATTGTTCACAAATCAAGTATGCCACAATTCCATGGTCAAAGCACAAAGATCATTGACAAGCAAGCACATGGAAACAAAAGAAAACCAAAAAGGAAGCCACAGCAACCAGAGGCTGCTGACATGGTCCCAGCGACAAGCACAGCAAACATTGGTCGCTGCTTTCCCAAAAATGAGATAGCGACAAAAATAAGAGCCAAAAAAAACAAAAGTTTGATCATGAGTGGCGGCCCATCTCCAACTCACTCAAGAGACAATGCGTTCAGGATAAGAGATTTAAATAGGTCGTAGCGCCTCGGTGGTTGGCGTAAAAGTCCAAGAAATCATCCCAACCGTTCAACCGTACAATCGTTCAACAATGTCGAAGCAAAACCGTAGCTCCGACTCCAAAAGGGGGTTTGGACACCCGTTGAAGCTCCCACAGATGAACACAAGCGTTGTGGCTATCAACACCGAACCCTACCCAATCAGCCAGAGAGATTGGTTGCAGCACATCTGCTTCGACGATCCCCTCACTCCACTCTCTTCGGAGGGCGATCATGATGGTGGCCCCCCTTCATTCGATACCAGTACTGTGACGGACATCGAACTCGACCGAGGCGCATACATTCCAAAAAGCTGGTTGGAGCGCATCTGCTTCGAAGACCCCCTCACTCCGCTCTCTTCGGAGGGCGGTTCCTCCGATTCTCTGTTCGAGTCTGCCAGCATCGACCTATCTTCGGATCAGATTAAATCTCAACTTCCACTCCTCTGCTTTCCTGTCATGCCAGGACAGCCCAATGTCGGACAACCGCCGCCACCGGCGTTAACGAGGGAAGAAACGTACGATACGTTCGATGGGCCCCTGACACCTCTAGGGTCTATGGAGGAGATGGAAGGGGGAAGTGGATTGTCTAGATCGGTATCGAGTGCAGGCGAGATCTCAACAACAAGCAAAGAAAAAACCAACGCATATACGAAGCCCCAGGGGTCCATGTTCGACGCGGCACACGACTGTGGGTGGTTTCCCGATCCACCAACAGTAGCAGAGAGTGAAATCGTCGTCTCCAACTTTGGCGAGCTCGGCCAAGTCTTCCAGTTCCCTCCTTCGGCGTGGCGGTTGGGCCCAGATGGGCGTCTGGTACGAAACTATGATGTCACGTTCGAGAGCCCGAGTTTGCCTATTACTGGATCTGTACCAGTGACGAGTGTTGTGGAAAGGGAAATGCGGGCTTTGATGAGACAGAAAGAAGAGGTCATGAGGGTTTTGGAACTTGAACGAATGCGAGGGATTGATTCAGATGAGGACGCAGAGAAGGGTGATTTTGAGAGTTTGGAGGATTCATACTTGGAGCCCAAGGCATTGGGACCCGAAGGAACGGAGATTTACGATGGTGTTAGTGAGTATCCTGAGGATTGGGCCAGTCATCAGAGTACGGGGCTGTCGCACCATCCTACAGAGGAACTAATCGTAGAATAGAGTGTATACAATTAGAACCGTGGCCGTTATAATCCTGGAAGGATATTCGATGAACTGGGTGCTGGCAGGACTGCGAGAAACAACCAGTAGTATACTGAAAGCACCACCGTAAAACGCGAGAATCGCCTATGGTCGGTCACAATTCGGCAAGGGTATACCCTGACTCCTCAGGAATTCGTTTTGCGTTTACAGATGAGAGAAGGCGCAAAAAAATGAGTATTATGTAATATTTGTCGTAAAATCCACACTCGAGTATACTTTTCCCAACCTGGATCCGAATTCCTATACACTGTTGTCCTTTCCTTCAAAGCCGATAGTAGCACTCGAATCGGAAGTCTGTGGATACTAGAACAGAAATAAGGCGAATTTAATGGTAAACCAGGAAAAACTTACTGCAATTCCGTCTTTTTCCAGATCTACTTCATTCTCGAGATCGGTTACAAATTCCTTGGTGGTATTGATCTTGATGGATATATTCGCGCCACGTTGCTGTAAGAAAAGAAAAATGGTCGCGTCAGCTTTTAAAAAATCTACTTTTTAGACAATGGCGGCGCAACGAACTCTCGAATTTGCCGGCCCGTTCTTCGAAAATTCACGCAATGACAGAGTCAATTTGTCCGTCGTGTGGTCTGATTTGTCGCTGATCATCTTGCGTCCGTTCAGATTCGCAAGGAGTGCGTTGGTATACACTGGTTCGAGGATGCATGAGAAAAAAAAAATCGATTTTTAAGTTGGTGAAGTACATACGACGGCCGATGCAGAAGTAGAATGCGATATAAATGAAGGTATTCGGAGCGGCCAAGTACTGGGTAATCGGATATCAGCTGAAAGATTGAGGTAATATGAGGTCATACCGAGATCAACGAAGCGACTGCGAAAAAACTGTTGGTGGAAAATCAGCTTCTCCGTTGGTATAATAGAGATTAGCGCCAACCTTGTTAGAAGACCGGTATTGATCGAGAACAACATCTAAAGGTGTAGAAAACCCATTCGGCTTGCGTTAGAGTACGAAGTACTAGAGAACCACCTCGGGAAGAGAAGAGAAGGCCACTCACAAGTCTATTGATCATGGTATCCGATCTGGGGCTCATCAGTCAATAAAGAGGATAAAGTAACTATTGACTACCTTTGGAACCCTGTACGAGACAGATGGAGGAGGGTGCACAAAGCCCCTGCGATTAGAACATCGCCAACTGCTGCGAGAGCATTCACAGTGAGAGAAAGAGACTAAAGAACGCCGTCAGTGTCTTCCTCCGTAACGGGCGGATCTGATAAATACACACCTTCAGGCCGGCCAGCTGAACAAAGGTGTCTAATGGAACTCTGAAATAAATTGGCATATTAGGGCAAATGGCATGAAGTGAAGTAAACGAACCCCAAGATAGTATAAACTTGGTAGTGAGAGCCGTGTCAGGGAGTCATTACAGTGAAGACGACAAACGTACCAAATGAGGAAGCTTAATAAACCCGAGGCGTGAGTGCCGCAATCAAATCACAACTTGAATGACAGCGTACCAAATTCTGCCACAACAAAAAGCGCCTGTTATGAAAACCGTAACAGTTTATCATCAAGTGCTAGTCATAACAGATATAATACGCACTATGAGACCCGTGAGGATGGTGTTGTGGTTGCTGACTGGAAATAAAGAAATTCTTAAGGGGTAAGGGAAACGAATATGGAAGACTCGTACGCCGCCATAATCGCAATGTCAGGAAGCTATTGAACTTGCTTCAGGAAAGTGCTGACGGAGCCGATAAACCATTACCTTTGGACGAGAAACGCCGTGAAAGCCTAATGAAAATTGCGATCATGGTCCAGTGACAAGGAAGGATTGCGACATCACGTACGTTGAATAGCACTTCAACCTGAAAAAAATTACGCCGCCATATCTGAGTTTATTTTATACTGAAAATGATGAAAGTTTTACGTACCACCAGACTCCTGACGGCAGGATACGACCCTTCAGTAATCTTGCACCCAATGGAAGACAAGTGACTCTTACCGAACGATGGTGCCGAGTTGTTCTGGATTACCCCAATTCGTGACTAAATACATATACGCTAGGTATTGAGGGGATCGAAGATAGAGGATTTACATAATGAATAATGCTATAACAAACCAAGGATAGAAATCATACCTGTATGCGTGATCAGGGCTTGATGGACCGTATCACAAACCATGACGGCAGCGACCTGGATGAATATTCAGTTGGGGAATAATGATAAAACATTCGAAAACCGCACCAGAAATTTTAAGGGCCACTTATCGTTCTGATGTGTGTAGTAATACCCTGCCTGGATGACGGAAACTAACGGACGCAGGTTTCATCTCACAACAAATATTTAAAGGAATGATACGGACTTCCGTGCAATCTGGGAAAATCAGACGCCTTTTCTTTAACTCTTAAAGATAGGAACTTACGATGTTGCTAAAACCATGCCTAAAAACAGGGCACCCAGGCTGCATTCCAATCTAATTAGCACGACTATCGACGACTGAAATACCTATACGTACGTATTATGGAGAACGAAAGGAGGAGACATGGCGAAACCTGCGGGGCCGAAGGTTTGGAAATTGGGGTAGAAGGAAAATGTCTACACGAGTAGGGCGACATCTGCTGCTATTTATCTGAAGATACAAGCGGCAAGTGCCGTTCCATGACATCTCGATCTGTTGACCATAAAAGGATGAAGTACCGGCCATCATACTACTTTGAGCTGGATGGGTTCACCAGCTCCTCTTCGGGCAGCAATTCTACTTCGAAGAAGTCTCGTGTTGGTAGTCAGGTTTCCCTAATCTCCGCTATAAAAATTATTCCCATACCTCCACGTGGTCGTCAAGCCTTTAATAGCTCTGTCTTTGCTTTCATGGTCGTGCCTATTCCGCTTGACGATAGAATGCGAAGGTGCGTCGATTGTAAGTTACGTCAAACGGATCTTGGTTGACATTTGCAACATGAACCATCTCAGAAGTTTTGTATTCCTCCATCAATTTTTTGGCAGACCGCAAATATTACTTACTATCATCAGCATATTGGTTTTAAGGTCATCGCTTGCAGCCCCAAATTTAATTGACGTTTTCTATTTGAATTCGGATAGATCCGATGGTGCTTACTTGTGCATTTACAAACTTTCATTGGGGGTCAGCGATACATGATCTTCCTGCGAATGACAACACACCGATTATAAATATAGCCTATCCATGTTGGGCCGCAGTGCAGGGATTCACACCACTAACTTAAATGCGAACTACTAAGATCGAAGAAACGTCAAGTTTCAACTCGGGTGTTCCATGACATGTCCATGGACATTCTTGGTCCAACTTGAAAATTGCTGGTA
>Ga0307517_10001584_pt1 | contig 37946 bp, 30 predicted proteins | sample 23_EM_MG_FD_194515 | JGI IMG/M metagenome (GOLD analysis project Ga0307517, IMG submission 194515) | Populus trichocarpa ectomycorrhiza microbial communities from riparian zone in the Pacific Northwest, United States - 23_EM | ecosystem: Host-associated > Plants > Roots > Unclassified | place...
CCGATCTTGGCTGAAGGCTCTCGATGACATATCCGACGCAGGAAATATTGAAGCATCGGATGCAAGCTTAAAATTAGTAAGTCGACGCTGATACTTAAACATTACGCACGCCGCCGGGGGTGCTTACGAAATGTGACAGATACGCGCGAGACACTCCGCAGTAAGATCCCAGTTTGTTTTCCACGTAAAGGATCGAATTGGAAATTTGTACGATCTCTCAGAAGACCCGACGGCGATTGCGCATAGAGTGGACTACCTGCTTGAAAGGGATAGATTTATGTGCTCCCCCAGTGGGTATGAGGTAAGTGTGCGCTAGGTAGTGAGCCCGGCCACAACTAATGCGTATGAACATGACCCAGCAAAATAACGAATCGATTCCTCCCGCCCCAGATCCCTGAGGCAATATGGGGAAAGTACTTCAAGGGCAACAAAATGTTTGGGATTTCCGAACCTGATTTTCTTGGTCGCATCAATGGCATCATGGTTTGCTTAACCTGTGCCATACTGTGACATACTCTGCGAGCATGGCAAACGGGGGTGCATCTTGTAACATGCGACTTCAAGCCGGAGGCCGTAGCAGGTGAGCCTGACCCCGAACCCAGTGTCCTGTCGTTCCGGCTCAGATGCTAACATGACGTTGAGCTTCGAAGATCTTTTTGGCCGCCAGTGCCAGACGTGGGCCTCTTGCCCAGACTGGGTACAGACTATGATTCTCAAGAACATTTGCGAGACCATCAAAGCCAAGATGCTGCAGGAGCATAGGGTCCGGCAAGATCGCCGTGAAGGGTTTACTGATGATTGGGCTGCAGTCGCTGCAGAGGTACAGAGTCAGATTTCGAGTCGGGCCCCCACATGCGCAACTCCACGAATTCAGAGTCAAACTCCCGGCAACCTGGGAATCGGGGCCCTGGCGGCCCCCCCGGGTAACCAATTCGATTCACAAGAAACTGTCACGTCTTTCGATTTCAGTCTGATGGCCCGACTCGCCCCCACACGCTCGACTCCCCGGATTCAGAGTCAAACTCCCAGCAAGCTGGGAATCGGGGCCCTGGCGGCCCCCCCGGGTAACCAATTCGATTCACAAGAAACGGTCTCGTCTTTCGATTTTAGCCAGACAGCAACGCGACTCCTGAGCTTTCTCGATTCCGATCCACAGACCCGGGACGGCTCACAGGAGGTGGCCATGGGGCTAACTTTGGACAATACCGTGACTCCTACTACTTTGCGACAACTCGCGCTCAGCATTGAAGATCTAGAGTCGCAAGAGGAGGCTGCTGTGCATAGCGAGCCGTCGGATATGGAGCAGGGGCAAGGTGGGAGTAATGATGCGTGCAGTTAGGAGATTGAGAAAGTGTAGCATAGCTGTAATAAATATTTGGATGTGGTCGTCGCTCTCACATGTGGGAAGGGTACCCGGAGGAGCTTAGTATTAATATCAGGACATTAAGCAAAATCAAGGATTTAGAGTAGAATTAGTGACACGCGATCAGGATACGGTAAAACTCACTGGCATGGTGACAGCGTTAGGAAAGGCCTCTAGGCTTAGGACCAGAATAGCATTAGACTTAGTTCACGATGCATCAGGGATCACAAGGTGACTTCTGATAGAGTCACGATTGGATCAGGACGCGGCATGTATATGGGGCAAGATCAGGAAGAACAGACCAGACGTCAGGAAGGGAGAGATCAGGATCGTGGGATCCGGACGAGGGAGGCAGGAGTAGAAACAATTGAGACGAGAGGTGGTAAGATCCACGAACCCCTAACGTTCGGTGAGAAGGAACCGGCATCTGGGCGCGAGAGTCTTAGATCAGACGTCGTCAGGGCGGGAGAGTCGTAGATCAGACGTCTTCAGGGCGGGAGAGTCGTAGATCAGGCGACGTCAGGACGGGAGAGTCCTGCATGAGGCGGCGTCAGGACGGAGTAGCAGAGCACCAGACGCAGTCAGGACGCACAGGACGTAGGGGTCCGAGTCCGGATGGCGTCAGGACGGATGGCGCCAAGTAACGCAAAGTCAGGACACAACGTCAATCCGATGTTGCGTCCTGATTCGCGATTAGCGTTCCGGCGTCAGGTGCGTCAGACGCACGGAACGCACGGAATGCAAGGTATTATTTTTGCTGATGTCCTACATTACTCGTCAGTATCTCCTTCAACCACTAGTATGGCAAAATAGCAGAGTACTTACCTTGAAGGGTAGCCTTCAAACACAGCTCAATCTAATCTAGATAATGGGATTAAAACAGGTAGTGGAAATTAAGTTATTCCCTGCTCACGGAGAAGCTCGTTATGTCTTAAAAGGATAGCTGATTGGTGGCTTCTCTTCGAAACCAATAGGCCCAAATCTCTTCCAATGAGCTTTATCCTTGTGCTATTGTTAATCTCAATTCCCTCCTAATCCAGTACTTGGGTAAACATCTTTCGTCGTGACTTCAGCTCCGCTTTCTTCACATCTGATAGCCCAATGCCAGAACGGGATTGTGGAGCATACTTGGTATAGTGTATAATGATGGATCGAAGGCGTGTGGTGATTTCAACAGTACTTGCCAGTGGAGACCCAATACTTCTACCAATATCACATTCCGGAACGTAGTGTGCACTTGTTAGACCTAATTTTCAACCATCTTTCGTCATAATCCAACCACCGAAACTCCCTGCATCCAAGAGGCAATCCTTTCCTCCGACTGAAATGTTTGAAATTCTGACCATCTCTTGGTATCTGACAGCACCAGGCCAAGTCTGGCCTCCCAACCCAAACACTTCTGCCACCGCTCTATCACAAATAACCAATATGCCAATATTGGCAATCGGATTTGGCAGGGAAAAGGCAGGTATGTGGGTCACATTGGGCAATCCTAATATAAGGGTAGGGATAGTTGGTTCACGGAGGCTTGGACAATATCACACAATTGTACCATAGCTTTTTGGTTGACAGTATTTGGAAAGCCTATCATAGATGAATCCTATTGCCACATTTATAGCTTCATTGGACAGGTTCTCGAATGACAAGGCCTCAAACGTAATGGTATCAGGAGGAGGGATAGATGGATTGATGATTTCTGTGGGAGAATGCTTTGGAGTACTGAAAAATACAAAAGCATATTAGTAAATATTATAGAAAGAACTCAAATGTCAGATAGTTGACTTACCTTTCATACGACCTTCTTCGCTCCTTGCAGCTATAATGGTTTTCTATCCCTTTTCATAAAACCGCAAGGGCCTAAATTGGGACAGCCAATTAGTTTCCTCCAAATGATTATCAGGTTTAGGATCCATCATGGACGATGGGCTGAAATGGTAAAAAAAAATTGGGAGTTAAAAAAGTTTGGAAATAAAAAAATAATTCACGTTACAGGGCGGGAAGAGGGAGGGAGGATTGAGTAAAGGAGAAGAAGAACCAGGGGAGAACCTCAGGTAAATGTATGGTATTTTACCCCTTTTTTTCCCTCTAAAAGGGAATTATTTTACTTTGGCCTGATGATTAATCATCTACGTACTCTGATGATGACAACACATAAGCATATTGTAGCCAAATAAATAACCGATTTTGATCTAGCTGATCCGGAAACAATTGGATGAACTCAGCTGATGTCAAACCCCATCATGTCTTCATAGTTCATCAAACCAGATTGACCTCACAATATAACTACAGCGGAAATCACAAGATATCACTCATCTTGCACCTTGCCATCTTGACATACTTTGGATAGGAAACGCCAAGACTTCCAGGCTAGAGTGCCGGAAAACCCTCTTGAAATTCGCTATCTACGCTGGTCATGAGTATCCCTGTAAATCACGACATTAGCCCCTAGATAGGTTTAGTTGGGCTTGCGAAATCCAGTGAAGGAGATCCAACACAGCCGAATGACCACGGCTATACTGTGTAAGGAAAACGCTAGTCCTTCTCAGGAACCTTTCTCTCTAAATCCGCAGATTAGGGACCTCCGGAGATAGAGAATTTCAAGAGTTTTTATGGTATCGTATTTTCTCGTTGAATTCGCTGGCTCGGCCGATTGTCTCTGGTCTCGAAATTCAGAGACAAAGGTTCTTAAGAAGGATTAGTGCTTTCCTGACGCAGTTTGAAGTAAGTCATTTTGTTGTGTTGGATCTCATTAACTGGCATTTGAAATTCTATTAACTTGCTGAGCAAAACTTACTTGGACTGATGCCTCAATTTACAGGGATATTCGGAGCTAGCGAATTCAACGGGGAATACGGAACACCCCCGTTCGCAAAGTTCTCGCTGATCGGTAGGTATTTTAGCAAAAGTCTGGGGACAACTCATGTACCGGTACAAGGATTTGCACTTCAGGTTTTCTGCAGACACTTGTACCAGTACATTTGTTACTGCCAATATTTTTCCCTGGTACCTCTTGATCCGCGAGAACTTTGCGAACGAGACTGTACCGGTAGTGTGGTATTTACATGTAAGTTGGATTCATGCTAAGAGGGACTAGAGCCTCACTAATGAGCAGGGGTGGCAAAAATGGATTAGTCAGTATAAATTTCTTATGTAGCATACTAGAGTAAGTAAAAGGCAATGTGCGAGTTTGCTGTTCATATGTAAGAAATAAGATGGAGACCTTGGATTATGGCCACACACTGACAGATTTGTAATTGTTGTTGATTTTCAATGTGTTGACCTGTGACCGGAGGTCAGCATCGGCACACTTTACTCTTCTTCCTGGCTAGCACGACTCCGACTTACATGCACACACAAGCCATGAAAAGTTTCCCCTTCTTTTCCTTGCCTCATTCCTTACCGAGGTACAGTAGACCCCGTGAGTTTTGTATACAGTACAGCTAATACTAAACCCGTGCCAAATCGGCATTGAGTTACGCCAAACCAACAAATAAAACAACCACAAAATAAAACAAAACAAAACAAAAACAAAACAAACACCAAACCAGGCTCATGGGCGCTCAGGGGAACCAGTCCCCTCCCGGAATAATGCGTCTTCCTGGCCCGCCAAAACAGGGCTACTCGATATTGTATTCCTATCAACTATAGCTAATACTAAACCCGCGCCAAATGGGCATTGAGTTACGGCATGCCAAACTCCAGCAGCCCTCAGCAAACCAACAAATAAAACAACTACAAAACAAAACAAAACAAAGCAAAAGCAAAAGCAAAAGAAACACTACCCAGATCTTTCATTCATTTCACTACTCAATCGATTAATCGTAGATGTAACCCTATGCGCATCAGATTTCTTTCATTTTCCATTTTGTTACATTCTCCCAAAGGGTCGCGAGATTCTCGAGTTGAGAGAGTCCTAGCATAAAAACGGGTACATGCTTGCACTTGAGTCAAGGCTTAGCTTAAAAGAGAAACTTCTATACCAAGAGCAAACAAGAAAAGTATCAAAGAAAATTTAAAGCAGGGTTGACCATGGGAAAATCCATGCCAAGTGGCCAAGAGCGCCGCCACTCTCGCAGCTCGAGAATCTCGCGACCCTCCGGGAGACTGTACTTCAGATTTCTTTTCTACTGTGGATATGTATTCCTGTTGCGAAGCATAAATAGCTGGCCCTCCTGCCCTCAGATAGGATATAGCTCTCTATGCTCTTGGTTCCCTTAAGCCTTCGGTATAGAGCTTGACTATTTCAGAATTTCCAACAATATATAAACCCTTAAACCGAGTGATATCTAATGATGGCGAAGAGAAAAGGAATATTTGCCTAGAACTTGAATATGATGTACAAAGAACTGAGTAGAAAGTATAAATTTAAATAAGAGGGTGCTGCCAAGGCAGACATAACTAAAGACTATTTTCCACCGTGAAGTATGATAAAAGACTCCTTTGCATGGTGGATTCCAGGAGTCTCTGGGCTTGCTCGTTGGCTAGGTATTTTCCTCAGAGAGTTGGGCGGTGGTGATCCTCACTCTGGCTCATGGTTTTTCTGCAGACAAATACAACCAGAAACCCCGTCGGGCTTTCATTCGAATGGGGATTGTTTGTTTGTTTCTCCTCTCCCTTCCGTCTTTTTTTTTTCAAGCTAAATTCCCCAGCTAACTTTTCTCGGATAGGTGTTTGCTGGAATTAAGGTCCACAGAATGTCCTGGAATTGGGAACTATAAGGGGCCTGGAATTTTCGGAGGGATTTCCCATATATTTCAAATGTCGTGACTCTGCAAACACTGGAATTACTAGAGGGTTGGAAATCTTGGAGGTGGGAAATATCGGAGGTTTCACTGCAGCCTCATATATCCGTATTATACTATATATGATATCATACATGTGCACTTGTACAACTACCTAACTGTATGTCCTATAGGAGATCTAACAGCCGCATCGTATTTGCTGTTCCCTCTCCCGTTGGGTAGCATCGAGTAGCGGGAGGGGGGGCTCAAACAACTTAGGGGATTTCCCTTCTACAGTATCATACAAACAAACGTTGACATACTTATGACAGGCAAGACCTACCTGAAACTAGGGATTAAAGAAAATAGATGAGAAAACCCCTGCGATTGTCTGAGCGCCCATACAAACTTAAAACTCGTATTTTCGAATACTTATTCCTTGGGAGGAGTACAAAACAACCTCGTTCTCCTCTCTATGAACAACCCACCATCACGGACTAGCAAAAAGGGCTTTCATTACTTTCAATCTTCAACACACCTGGTCTTATAGCCTTTAAGACAGGAGAAGCAGAACTACTAGCTTTGTGGTGCTTCTTTGGTGTGCTGAATTTGAGAAGATAAAGACTCTTTTGCAATCCGCTGACCAGTTTCTGACCCAATTTCCTTTCTTTCTTTCACTCCAAACAATTACTTTCAAGTTCCAGTGATGGTGAAGGTAAGTTCGCTGCTTCAAGTTGTAAGAGTAAGATACATTTTCATTCTAATAATTTGCAGAGAAAACCACAGCTTGCTCGAGGGCGATCGCTTTTGGTGAAACTTCCGCGAACTGTGACTCCGGCTGGAATGCCAGGACAACTAATTCGTCCACCATATCAGCTGGATCAATCTGGTAGCTGGAAAAGGGCCCCCGGGCAGCCTGCTGGCTCAATTACGATTTCCACTACTCAATATGACCCATTGAAGTCAAGACGTCAATCTGCCAACCCACTACGAAAGATGGCTCGCAAAGGGAAGAAACGGATGGTTCTGTGCAATGACAGCGAGATAGAAAGGTGGCTAGATAGGAGGATGTCCCTTTTGCCGAATGAGAGAGCAGCCTGCGAAGATGCTCGCAGACAAGGCAGGAAATCATTTAAGGCCATTCAAGGCTTAGAGGGTATGATATTCCCCCAAAATTCCTATCTGAAAGCAATGGTTCCGAGCGTCCCGCCAGCCATCCAGTTCATTCGTCTTTGGGATGGGGCGGGCTATGGCTCAGGGCCCGTTTGGATGCAATGGTTCTGTTCCGTTGGCCCATACAAATGACTCTTTCCTGCCATTCCAGAAAATTGTAAACGGAATTGCTGTTTGGCACAATAGGTATCAACCCTTCCGTTTCAAAAACACAGATAGAGATATCAGGTGAAAAAAGTTTTCGCAAAATGGCTGACCATTTGTTAAACATTTCTAGAGGTCAAACCATTTCACAACGGAACGTGCCACTTCTCCCACTTCTGCCAAACAAGCCCTTATAGTCCATACTATTGGGCCACTAGGACAGACTACCCCCAGGAAGGTGCGGACCGGACGGACTGTAGGGGGCTATTTTCCAACAGCTTGGACCTTCGGTACTAGCCCAAATTAAATCATGCATCTCCGAACGAATCATTATAACATCATTTGTGCTGTCCCCGGCCGTCGCCCACCGTTTCCAGTGCCCCCAGCCATCCAGTCTGTCCGTCTTTGGGGTAGGACTGGAAGGACTAGGACTCACAGCCCGTACTTCTGGGAGTGCTAGGACGGACTACGTTCGGGAAGGTGAGGACCGGACGGACTGCAGGGGGCTATGGTCCTACAGCTTGAACCTCCGGTACCAACACAAATCGAAATCATGCACCTCCAGACAAATCATTATCACGTCATGAGACATCACTCGTGGGGTCACCCGCCGTCCCCTACCATCCCCTACGGTCCCCTACGGTCCCCCACTACCCCATGCCGCCCTCACCAGCTCCGACCGCCCCCCACTATCCCCTTCCGTCTTCCATCATGCTCCACTGCGTCCGGGGCTCTTGGAATTCCCCGCCCCTCACGGCCTCCGGACAGTTGGGAACACTGGCGCCTATACAACCTCAAAACTCGAATTTTCGAATACTTCTTCCCTGGGAAAAGAGCGCCGGTCCCTCGGGAAAGGCTGCTGTCTAAGAGAGTGACAGCAGACCCCTGCCGTACCCTATCGGCAGTTGCCCCCAGATGGCACCTATTGGGCGGGACTCTTGGGTTCATTGCTTGCTACTAACACTACAGCGAGAGCCGAGACAATTGAGAATGAAGCTAGGACGTCCAGAATTTCCGACTTTGGACTAGGGGGAGAAATCACAGCGAGAAGATTCTCCTTCAGCCCTCACTAAGACAGAGACCTTAGTAGGAGGAAACTCCAATGTCCTAGCGAGATTCCCAATTATTTGAGTTTTTACGGTACATATAAATTGTATAATTAAAATAAACCGGTGACCGTTTCTTGCAGCAAATACTAGTCCGATATAGCCAGTACCTGAGTGATTTAAACCTAAACCGATTGTTGTTCACCTCCCATTTAGTGCCCCATTTAGTGCCAAGGCGTCTCCCAAGGCGTCCCACTTGATGCCGTGTCTACGGAGGTATAGTGTACGCTGTACCTCCGTACTTGTAGACGGCATCCACCATACGACGGCAATTATCGGCGATGAGGGTATTACACAGTGTAGCGCAGTGGAGTGGCTCAAGTGAAGACACAGAGCTTATCTTAAGCAGCGATGAAGATGATGGTTGATCTAGCTAAGGGTGTAAGAAGAATAGCCTTGCCGAAAATTGAGAATAGGGACTACGGAGGTATGGTGGACACCGTCTAGACAAAGCACCAAGTGGGAAACCTCCAGGGAAGCAAACGGGGGACTCCTTGGCGAAATTAAGGCAGGAAAAAAAAAGTGTATGTAGGTTTAATTTCAGGGAATATTACTGCCGGACTCAGCATTATCATAAGTGTCTATCACGCTGGGGAGGTATATGATTCCGAAAGTTATAAAAACCTTGTATTTGAAAGACATAAAATCTCACCTTCAAGTGAAAACGGAGTAATGTCCGTACCATGTAAGTATGATATATGCCCATTATAATATTTACTTATTAATTTGTATTTAAAGTACTCCTCTCATATATTAAAGGTATATATTGGTAATACGAGTGGATGATGAAGACAAAAATATAATATTGTTCCTCCATACAATTGCTTTATCTTGAGGTATGTGTGTGCTTGTAAGCTGTATGATAATAGCGGATTTATTTAATATGGGAACAACTTGGTGACAAGAGGCATACAGTTACCTGGCGATGTGTCCAGATAGTTTTTAAATCAACTAGTATATTTGTTGTCAAGTGATGGGACCAAGAGGCTGATACATACTAAACAACATCTCTTGAGGCAGTAGGCTTCAAAAAGTCACGAAAAACGGCAACGGCAACGGCTGACCACTAAACTTTCACACTGCAATACAGCACAACAAAACAAGAGTTTATAAAACCAAGAATATATAGTGATACAAGAAGGGCTCTAGTCTTCTACCCAACGGGTAGGGCCACCTCCTCGCTTAAGACAATTAGCTACACGCCTTGGCATACTATCAATGAAACCATAAATTCTCTCCCACGGCAATTCCTCCCATACCTTCTGTGCTAGTCCAATCAGCTCCTTCTCACTACATGGTATTCTCCTCCTCTCTCAGACTTCTTTCCTATAATTGGTTTTGAATAAAAGACAAACATTCTCGATTAGGTTGAAATCAGGTGAGTAGGAAGGCCAATCCATTCTTTCTATACCAAGGCACTTCCGATATTTCTCCGTATAAATAGAAGTATGATGGCTCGCACCATCCTCTATAGTTTGAACACCAGCTTCGGCTCTATCAGCTTTCTTATAGAGTGGTCGAAGATGTGGAATGAGAATTTCATGGACATCCTGGTGTGAATTGAAGCCCAGTCGATATCTATTGCTCTTTCGCTCATCTTTGGTCCGTTTTCGCATAGGAACAAGCAGTGTGTAGAAACCATAGGTAAAACCAGCCAAGAAGCCAACTGCAATACTCTCTCCAACAAAGGTTGGCTGAAGGTTCTTCAAATCATAGGTGGCATTGGGTCCAGAAAGTTGTCGCACTTTTCGTCTATAACCTGTTTCAGTAGCAATTTGAAGATATTCTTCATCGGTATAGCAATGCTTCCGCCAAACTGAAATCTTTCACTTGCGCCGTAATCTACCCGATCTCTTTCTTTGTCTCCTATTGTGAGGTCCTATCCATGGCTTGCGTCGAGCAACAAAAACCTGCCGTTGCAGGCTGCACAGGTAGTGCCCGAGAGTTGGAACCCCAACATCAAGTCTGGATTCATGTAAAAGCTCTCTAGCTGTCCCACGAGGATCCGCATCAGATAACCGGGCAAGGTATCTTTTATCACAGTCATTGAGCTTTGGGGGCCTTCCAGTGCGAGGGATTTGAGGATTAATGTCGCCATACATTTCCCAGTGCCTGTAGATTCTGTAGGCTTGGGCTCGAGAGACACCTGTTTCTCCCTCAATTTGAGGGAAACTCATGCCCAAAGAATGAAGTTCGATTATTCAGACCCTCTGATGTAAGGTCGTTTCGCGTCGCTTTCCGGCTGCTTTATTCCACGGCATTGTGCTTGGGAGTTGTTGTGCGGGGTTGTGATCGTGTTGCTGCCAAGCGCCAAGCTTTTTGTGACTTATTGAAGCCTACTGGAGGTGAAAAACGAGTGATATTTTGTGATTTCCCATGTAGTTATATATCTTACCTGAAAAAGCCAGTCATGTGAGATCAACAACTTATAATATACATATATATATAAGGGATCCTGGGGGGTAACACTATGCAGGTTCAATGTTCTGGTTGTTTTCAGATTAGATGAATACTTGATATGTATTTAGGTATAATAGTTTTTTTGTCTTGTTATCATGAGTGTACGTATAGGAGTACGTGAGTGGTTTGTCACTAGTTTGAGGTAAATAGGTCTTGTTTATAAGAAAAAAAGGGGTAAACATCTTAGATCTTCCTCAATTTCCCTTCCTCTCCTCAACTCTCCCCCTCGTGTGAACTTTTATTATTATTTTTATTATTTTTTAATAATATTTTTATTCTCGCAACCCACTACACTGACGACCAAAGGTGATGGATTTCAGAGGTTATCATGCTGTCAAGCGAGCCCAGATTATCTCATTTGAGTTTGAAAAGGAATATGAAACCAATATAACTCACATAGTGAAGGAAAACTACGAGGACTTGGATGGTAAGCAAAGTATCTGATTTTTGAGTTCTGTTGTACTAGTAGTATTTACGTACATGCTTTAAGCTGTTTAATAGCTTTTGAAAATACAGCGCTAGATAGGACTACCGATTCCTCTGTATCTTCAACCATAGCTAGCTATGACTCGGAGGCCTTGCTTCCCCGAGATCTCCCTATTGAAACGATAAATACAACCTTTGAATTTATTTATGATGTCCTTACTTGCTACCAACAACCCAAGAGTTATGGCACAATTGTTCAATATAGGCCAAAGCCGAACAAACCACTCCTTTCTACTATACTACTAGGATTTCCAGATCTTACTCGGATACCGACACTTTTGCCCCCAACCCTAATCGCAGACATGCCTGTATTGGTGGTCAATCACAGGGCAGTATCAACATTGTTTGAGTCTCAAGGCCCAACATGGGATCATGAAGTCCACTACGAGGAGAAGATAGGCATCTCAAACATTTCCATCAGAGGAAGAGATTGCCTAAACGAAGCAAGTAGCTTTGGTGATTGGATTTTGGGAAAGGATAGTAGAAAGTTTGGTTAACGTGTGCACATTGTCTTCCCATGTGCAAGATCAGTGAAAGCGTTGTTTGTCCCAGTGCTACCGAGATTGCGTCCCATATTCATGACATCATTCCATATACCAAGGATTGCCCAGAATCCCGTCCCACTATCAAGCAGTCAAAGGCTCGTCAAGAGGAGTTGAAACATCTTCGCTGTACTTTTGAACAAGTGTCAAATGATAATGAGGTGGAACTAAAAAACAGATCCGCAATCAGACTCATTGGGAAAGAGTTGGGAAGATTAGTAGCCATGAAGTTACACAAATCGAATATTCTTACTCAACATAACAAGCAGCTTCGTGGCAAGGGAATGTCTGAATTTGCATTTTCAGACACGCCGGTTAGACTATTATCTCAGTTGGATTGGGCTATATTTGAAGCTAATGAATTCAGGTTATTCAAGTTAGTCCTTTATTTTCCTTAAGCCAGAATAATAGCTTACTAATAAAACAGAGTAAATGGAAATAAACTTAGCTTGACTTCCCCTCATCCAAATCAGAAGATCTTTTCTTCTGGTAGTTCAAAGCCAGGTGCAATGGTATTCAAAGTTGGGAGGACTATAGAACAAACACAAGATAGAGTAAATAGTGTTAGTGTTATGATTTGGGAGTATGAATCTCTGAGACAGGAAGTGGCTGTTATATCCCAGAATGCGGGATCATATAAAGGGCAATTTGCTGATAAGGGAGATACAGGTTCGTTGGTTGTTACATTGGAAGATTCATTAAAAGGAGTGGGATTAGTTGTCGCTAAGAATGAATCATCGGTTCTGTGGTGGGTTGCAGTAACGCCCTTATAGGCAATACTTGAGGATATTGAAAATGCGATAGAAGTAAAGGTTGAGTTTTGTGGGGAGTTTGCAACTGAGTAGGTTTTATTTTTTATTTTTTATTTTTTCCTTCTATTGTAATCCTGGGAGTTTGAGTTTGTAGTATTAAGTTATTTTTTGTATAATTACCCTCAGGGTACACCTTTCCAGTAACTAAAAAGTGCAAAGAATTCATAGAATTTCTCAATAGCCAATAGTTTTCTTAATAGTTTGAAATAGCCAGGACTCTCTATAGAGGAGAACATTAACAGAACAAAGTTAGCATTATCCTAGTACATACCTTGAAATCCAAGTCACAGAAAAGCCAATATATTCTGGGGTAAGGCACGCTGGCGTGGGAGTGATTAGAATTTTGTGACAAGTTTGGTAAAAAGTGACAGGACTGGTCAGGCATAGCCCATACCCAACTGGGCCTGTCACTTTGCGCTATACAGGTCAATAAAATATTAACTACTCTGATCCACCCCTAACTTGAAGTACTAGTACTAGGATTTAAGGGTAAGTAAAGTGAACTGGTTGTCATCGGCTCATGGGTCTGGTAGCCAATAAGAGATCATGATTTTATACAGTTTATAGTGTTAGATTTTTTTGTATTTGCTGGACTTTTTTCCTCCACTGAAAAATCACTAAGATTTAAGGAAAACCCTTGAAAGATTTGCCCTTTCCATAGTTACACTTACCAAATTCTGACCAATGAAACCCTATTGGTCTCACTTATGACGACTCCCTGGTACTCGTACTGCTTGTGCTACTAGCATTTTCCTAGAGGATTTAAGTCTATATTATATACTAATCCTATTACTCTTTAATTCCTACAGTAAAGCATACGTATATAAAGACCACCTATTGGTCACAAGCCAATTGCTCATAACTGATGAGTTTCTCACTCCACTCCTAACTAAGGCTTCAAGTGACCAAAACTGTATTTACTATACTGGATAATAAAACTCTCTTGGTTGGAAGTAGTTTTCTCTATCCAGATACTATACGACTCGGAGTACCAGGCTGGCGACAAAATCACTGGTAGAATGGCATGCATCAACAGGGGAAATTATTACGTGACCGAGGGTAGGTAGCCAGAATTGCAACTGATGTACTCCTACTCAAAACTACACAGCTAGTTCATCATTGGCAAAACTCTCACTACATTAATACTCTTAGGCAATTGAGCTCTAAGTTCTTCTGGAGTTTAGCCCAGAGCATGCCTGAGAGGAAAAATACTGGTTAGTGGTGCGTCACTTATTTAATTCTATCAATTTTATTATCATTTTTATCTCTATGTTGTTATTATCATATCATATTGTCTTGGGTAGAGGTACTAATAGATGCTTTGCAATGCTTGGTACTTACTAGCTAGAGATAAAATATACATAATATAAAAAATGGTTATTTGACAGGATGCCCCTGCACAACACTCAATTTAGCAGAATGCCCTTGTGAGGGGAGTGTGATAGAATGCCTCTAAAGGCCAAGTTATCATAATATTATAAGAGAGGAAAAGAGGATGTGGATCTTATAACATATGGTATTATATCATAGCTGTTCCTATGCGTTAGACGAAGCATTTTCTGTCGGACAAAACCAGAGGTACTATAGACCAATTAATCGGATTTTCTAAATTAAGAAAAAATCTATCTCGTATAATTCCGACCAATGGAGGAATCTTAAATAATATTTCTGATGAATGTATAGGAAAATTAATCCATAGATTAGTAACAAATACCTTGGAGCAGGTCATCTCCTTCGATAACGCTCCTCACAACAACAAGATTTCTCCTTCTACTTTCAATTAGGGTGTTTATTTCTCCCCTAACTGATTAATCGTAGTTAGCGGTTCTTTGTCCCGCATACTGGAACAATAGAACTTGAGGCTATAGCCTCACTTACACCTCCTTACCACCAGTTGTTGACTATCCTCAGAGGGCAAGTCCTTTACACTTACTTATGACCACATGAAATGCTATAAGGATAGAAGGCTCTGAACTCTTGTCAGCCATCACTTCACCCTCCAACGGGCTTGTTGTTGCTTTGTCTTCTTAAAGAATTTCGCTGTCTGCTCCACTTGTATCCAGGTTGGTGAACACTAATCAGGAAAGAACATAGCAGAGGGCATTTTGTCAAACTTCTTTTTCACAAGGGCATTATATGAAATTTGATGCTAATCAGGGGAATCCTATAAAATAGCTGTATAAAAATAAATAAATAAAAAACTCGTTGTGCAGCAGGGTAGGTAGCTTAATGAATAGAAAAAAAAAGAGTGACAATTTATGATGGCGGAGTGGCATGACTGGGCATCAAGGTCTCTATTCTCTATGAATGAATTCCAATCCTGAGTTCTCAAAACTTTCCCTGATCCCGAGTATGCATGCTTGAGATATCCTCTCAGGCTCACCAGAGTACCGTTAGAGTTGCCAGACTGGAGTAAAAAATGATCTAATATTAGCTTGATTGTAGATTGTGTTCTAGCCATCCAAGTCGTTATAAAAATGCTCTTAGTAATACTAGTAATGTCCTGAAATTTGTGAATACAACTGATATTGCATACGACCAAAATTCAGCTTTCTTGCCCTGATCTTGGCATTATGCAATAGTGGTCGTATTCACAAAAGACAGGACATTATGAGTAGTAGTGGAAGCTCGGGTGATAGCACTATTTCTAATTGCTAGATAATACGGTATATGAGAGCTGTTGGTCAGATACTCGCTATCGCTCTCTCACTCAACCCTTATGACGAATTTTTATTTATACTGATACAAACCTTTTGCTTTAGATCAATTTCATAAGAATTATGTCGGAAGTGACACCTATTTCCTATTGGGCTATAATATTTTGTTTAAACTTTTTCCCCGAAGTTACCCAAGTATGATATTATACGTTAGTAATTCATTATTAGGTTAATGAAATAAGAACTGTTGATAGGGTAGATAAATGGGCCAAGGTTGTGGCTCCGCCACAACCTCCCATCACTCACTTACTCGCAGTGGGGGGCACTCTCAAGAGAGTGCCTCATAGCTCAACGTAAGTCACAGCTCTACACAAGAACCACAGATACTGCTGGACCCCCACCACACATCCCGCAACCGTGCATCCTTGATAAGTTCTTCCAAGGCAAGAAGATGAAACTATGGCTGCCGAATCATCTATGGACATAGAAGATCGCATCCTGGAGGCGATCGAGAAAATATCTTGTGAAGAAGAGCCCAATATTGCGGCCATTGCCCACAATTTGAAGCTGCCAGAACACCATTTGCGGGCAAGATTGAAAGAACGGCAATCTCTCCATCAGCGTCCGGCATCAAATTGGAAGCTATCACTAGACCAAGAGTTGTCACTATGTCAATACTTGAATAGTTTAGATGAAATAGGTCTTCCAGCAAGATGTCAACACATCGGATCTTATGCAAATGAAATTCTCGCTCATGCCCACCATGATACTAGCTCTACTTCAGCCCCAACCATTAGTCGAATGTGGACTGGGCGTTTTCTTCAGCGTCATCCTAAGTATCTTATAAGAGAGAAGAAAACACTTGATGTAAAACGCAAACAAGTGCATGATATCAATGATCTTAACATCTGGTTTGACCGCTACAAGAGTATTCGGGACGAGAAAGGTATTTTTTCATAGGATACCTATAATTTTGACGAGACCGGTTTAAGAATTAGTATTAGAAAGGATCTGTGTGTGGTCACTTGCGACTCCAAAAGCCTTTGTCCTTTGCCAACTCTATTAACCAGGAACTGGTTACAGTTATTGAGACAATCAGCGGCGTTGAAGTGGTTCTCCCTCTAATGATTATTGTTTCTGGAAAACTACAAATGGAGGATTGGTTTACAAAAACCAATCTACCTGGAGATGTACTTCAAGTTCTTGGGGTTTCAGAAACCAGATATTCCAATGATGTTCTCGGAATCAAGTGGCTCCATCACTTTGACAAGTACTCCGCAGATCGGCGAACTCAATTTCGTCCATGGCAACTCCTCCTTCTCCACCGCCACAATTCCCATTGTACCCCCGAGTTTATTCAGTTCTGTGATGATAGGAAGATTATTCTATTTTGTCTCCCCCCTCATTCAACAAATCTTCTTCAGCCATTAGAATCTGATGTGGTTGTGTTTCAACCATACAAACACTATTATGCTGAAGCAATTGATAATGCTAGCCGTACTAGATCCTCTGAGTTTGATAAGATAGAGTTTCTTACTTCAATTGACTGGATCAGGTGTTAAACCTTTAAACCTACAACAATCTGTTCCACTTTTAAAGCAACTCGCTTACTATCATTCAACCCCAGCATTGTTATCAACAAACTATCTAATATTGTTAATACTTCTTTTGAGTTTGGAACGCAACGGTTCGAAACTTCGTCTCCACCTTTTGAAATACACTCTCCCTCTACCCCATCTCAGCTGCCCGAACTGAATCCGACAACAGCCCAAATCATCCGCTCCCTCAAAAACCATGCTCAACTTCTACATTATCAGCTTGATCAACTTCCCCAACATGCCGACCGGAGCCTTCAGAAGTATCTTAAAGGTAGTCTTGCTTTGGCACAAAGTGGAGCCCAAGCCCTATTCGACCTTGAAAATACAAAAGCTGCGGAACTTGCCCGCGTAGCCAGAGGTAACTGCTTCCAGCGATCAATCCAACAAGGTGGTGTTTTCTATGCCCATGAGGCAAGGGCAATAGTACTACAGAAAGAGAAGCAGACTAAAGAGAAGGATCTCCAAAAGGCTGAACAAATAGTAAAGAGCGCGATCCTGGCTGAGCAGAATCGGGTAAGAAAACTTTGGAAAGGGGTCTCGGGGGACATGCAAAAGGCAGTTAAGGAGAGAAAGAAAAAACACAAGTATCAGAAACTTCTCTTTACCGAAATTTCCAGCTTCATTCTCAGTCGTTCTCATTACCTTTCCTAGAAATAAATCGTGTCAAACATCCGACTTCACAACTGCGGATCAGGAACACATACATCTCTAGCAAATATACAGTTCACTGCTCATTGGTCGGACCTCAGTAATCCTTGCCTACGAACTGATCAGCAGGGAGTCTATTTGTAGGGTGGTTGCGCATTTGGGTATTCCACGAGCGTAGTGGATGAACTGAGTATGAGGGTATATAGAACGGTAAATCTTTCTCTCTAATATGGTCTTTGGTTATTGTAGGTGGGGGGCAAGGTTGGAGATTAGAGAAGAAAGGATGGCCAATTGATCTTTCATATACTACACTTTTGTTTTTTTACCCTCAGTTTGCTTGTCAAAAATAAACATTTTCTTTCTCAGATGATTCGGCAGCCATGGTTTCGTCTTCTTGCCTTGGAAGAACTTATGAAGGATGCACAGTTGCGGGATGTGTGATGGGGGTCCTGCAGTATCTGTGGTTCTTGTGTTGAGCTGTGACTTGCGTTGAGCTGTGGGGCACTCTTTTGAGAGTGCCCCCGGGTTGCGAGCACGCGAGTGATGGGGGGTTGTAGCGGAGCCACAACCTTGGCACGGTTAGTACAGTGCACTTAAAATTATACCCGTCCGCAGCAACAATTATTTGGAAATACGGGTGGTGGGTTCGTGATAAACACAGATTGATTGATTTTTTTCGAATCCCTGTCTTTCCGGATACTTATCGCCTGGGACAGCTACCACGGATTTAACGAGAGGGAAAAAAGTCTACGGTAGGAAGAATGCAGGGATGGGAAGACCTGGTGGCCAGTGTAGCGATGTCCTCCAATCCACACGTAACTCTAGCCATCCGGGTGTCTCACTGAGCCATAGGGGAATCCTATGGTATCATGGCCCCCAATTTTCATACAAATTCACTTATTCAACCGGAAGGCAGGGGTATTTGGATTGGATGGAATTTGGATCAGCCTTACCCCCGTGCTCTTCTCTTGTCAAATCCAATCCCACTGAAAATGTTTTCCGGTGGTAGGCTTAGGATCACTGTTCCTGAAAAGGGAAGGAGCAAGGAAGGGTGAGGATATAATAATTGGGTAATAAACGAGCACAATGGCATTTCGGGAGGGAGGGAGCAAGTTTTCCAGTCTTTTGGCAAGCAATTTTAGGGTGTATATTGGGAGGAGGAGAGAGGGAGAGAAAGATATCAAACGAGTTTCAACTGGATTGTGTGGAATAAGGGGCTATTAGCATTGAAACGAGCAATATATTTTGCGCTGTGGGTATCACGATCTCGATAGCTATACTCTGATGGTAGCTCGCTCACAACCCAATGATGACTTGGGTAGCGTGGGTAACAGCTCGAAGTTCAGGAGAAAAGAAGGTTGGTGGTGGTTGTGATATGTGGCGATAATGATGTGTATAACCAATGTCCAGAAATACAGGGAGCTATCACAACGGGAAAACCCCACAAGTGGTAGTCGCGACCCTAAACCTATCGTACCCCAAACTAACTATCATACCCTAGCAACTATAGGATTCCAGCTATCAGAACTTTCCTCATCTGCTGTCACCTATGCCTCGGTATAGCCGGTGGAACTATGGAGTTTTGGCTGCCCGGGGTGGTGTGATTGTTCTTATACCCACCTAAGGAGTATCTTGTGAACAATATCATCTATCTTTCCAATACACACTGGAGAGAAGCTGTCGGAGGGAGAGCACCGCGTTCATTGAGAGAAATAGATGAGTTGTGTGCATTAAGTGCAACGGTTAGTGAGAGTTGTCAATCAACACTAAACCTAACCTCTTCTACACACTCGCTCACATTGGTCCTGGCATGTATGATACTTTCTATATTTCCTCTCAGCTTCCTTGGTGGGTAGCATCAATCCTCCAAGGAGGGATTCCAATTAGGCCTTCAGTCAAGAGTGGTAAAGCTCATGGCTAAATTAGGAAAATCGGTTGCGGGAAATTGCATTTAAGCTCTTTCCCGAGAAATTCTACAATTTGACCATCTTTTCAAAATCCATAATAAGAAAATCACCTTAGATAAATGACTACTTCATCCGACTGCTCCTGCCCTCCCCCCCCCCCTTGCTTCAAAGTGATGGGTGGAACACACGGGTGTCTACTTGTGGTATTTCAAACAAAGACACTATTTTTCATGGTGTTGTACCCAGGTAGGGACGAAAAAATCGGAAAAAAATATCCGCATGATCTGGAGAGTGAAGTAGAGAGGGAGTCACTTTGGAGAAAGAAAGAAAGGGCTTGACAGATATTAGAAAACAGGATGATTTAGCACAGAGGGAAGGAAAATCCTCCACTACTACAGTGCAGACCATTCCGTAAACTTGACCATTTGCTGCATATCGAGCCATATTGTGTGATGAATAGGGATAATATCGATCTTTGGTCACTTAGTGCAACAACCAAGGCTTAAGGTATCTCGCAACCTGATCGCTTTTTACCCGCAGCTACATCGATCATCCCCCTACTCCCTGTTTTGCCACCACAAGCTCGCCGATTTTCTCGTCCCCACCAGAGCACTTGAGTATAAAGGTAGTGAAATAGGAATGGTGGCTACCCAATTCATTCCCTCACACCATGCTACCCAACATCCCAGCTAGTAAAATATATAAAACTTATGGGTTGTACAAAGTGCCAAGGGGGATGTTTTCGTACAAGACAGGGATAATTTTTGCGGTAAACCACTTTTTTTTGTTTGTTTTTTTGTTAAATTTTTTTGTTAAATTTTTGCGGTAAACCACCCGTGTCTTGTACTTGTACGAAAACATTCCCCACGGCACTTTTAACTCCATGTAATCGTTAGACATCTTAAACAAGGTATGTAATAATTGCACTAGGCGGGAGACTAGAGACCAATATAAGGCACACTAAGTAGATTTCAAGCAAGAGAAAAAAAGGAGGACACGCTCTGTTCCAGGATTGAAAGGCTGTCATCAGTATCACTAGGATATATTTATTATATTACATTTGTTTCAATGGATTCTGTCCCCCATACATGCTCTCTTCATTTCAACATGCCATAGGTTCTTGGACAGCCGACCACCAGGGGAGTTTTCCAATTTTCGTTGACTTCTGCTCACCAATCTCGCGTGACAAGGGTATCGACCCCTCCGATTTCCACCGCCACTCCCGAGTATGATACAACGAAACCCACTGGATCGACAGATCGGAAGTCAACCCCTGAACCCTCATCAAGTCCACACTCTCCACAGTCATTCAGGCCATACATTACCACTGCCGACGTGGCGTCCAAATAGCTCACCCTATTTATTTCCGACATATATTCCCGAAGAAGTGGAGAAAAAAAGAAAAGTTGAGCGGGAGGGCTCAAGCCTGTGGTAGGATAAAAAGAAAAGAAAACATAAATGAAAGAGAGGGAAACCGCTAAATACAAGCTCAAATATAGCTCAGCCCGAATGAGCTCTTCCATTCTACTTCTTTGACAACGCCTCACGGTTTCTCAACTCCGCAAGGGAACCTCGAACCCACCCCAAGGGAGTACCTCCGTACTTTTGCTGTGCCGCCTTAAATCTAGCAAGAAAGAGTTCCCGATCAGTAGGGCTTAAAAGGGGCCGTGCTCTCATCAAAGAGTCCATAGCAGTTTGTGACCTGAGATTCTGATATGCGAGATATTCATGAGAAACCTTTCGTGCCATAATCTTTCCCAAAGATTCCTCCCCCACAGGCATCCCCCAGGGCCAGTACCATTTCCCACTCGTGCCCCCTATATAAAATTGTCGGCCGCCCAGTCTGTTGAAGGCTGCTATCCAATTGCGGCACGCACTGCAACTGGGCCTTGAGACCCCAATATAGGTGAAAGGTGGGATATCGTCCCATGGACTGTCCTGCCCAGTCTCAAGATGCTGAATAAGCCCACATTCGGGGTGGAGTGGACACACACACTCCTCTGACTCAAACTTCTTCAGAAGTTCCTCCGCCTTTTCCTGCTGCCAATCACTGCGCCTAGTACATGCAACCTCCAAAATGGACAGCCACTGCTCTCGCGATCTGGGTAATTTTATGGTACGAGTCTGCTCTGGGACCGTAGAAATAGAAATGGCGTATTGCAAGGCGGGGAGAAGGCGGGGAGAATGGGCAAACGAAATGAGGGAGTCGACGTGGCGGGCCAGGAAAATCAGTTTCTCCAGAGCACGTCGAAGCTGAAAGCGGTCTCCGGAACAACAATCTAGTAGAAGGCATAGTTAGATCATGGGCTAGAAAATCAAACCTACTGTATTAACTTGGATAAGAGAAATTTGTCTCAGGACGTCTGAGTTTCCTACTGTAAAAACCGAAATAATTGAGAATCCTGCTGGGACGTTGGAGTTGCCTCTTGTAGTAAGGTCCGTATTTCAAGTGGGGGCTGAAGGAGAATCCTCTCCTTGCGCTTTGTCCCCCTAATCCAAAGCCGGAAATTCTGGACGTCCTAGCGTCATTCTCAATTATTTCGGTTTTTACGGTATCGCAAAAACTCAAATAGAAGAAAATACCAGCAAAACGAAGCAATGCGTTATCTAAAGGGGAAACTTGGACGTCCTAAGACTGATTTCTCTTATTCAAGTCAACACAGTAATGGGGGGAGAGGAAGTATACCTTTTACCTCCTGGGCCAGAGTCTCGCAGCGGTTTCTATTTTTAAGGGCAAGGGTCGCATTCTCTGTAACCCACATGCTTTGCATATATATCTCCTCCCATTCGCGATCAGCAAGCTGGGTTCCGGGATTATCATGAAGCCTCGTGAGCAACTTCAGTACCGCGAACAGCCCAACCACAACGTAGTACAAGTGTAACTCAGTGCCTTTTAGGTCAGCATCCCCACGGCGTTGAACCAGCTGCCGCATAAAAGAGTTAAGGCCCTCTAGCCACTTCTTCATTCGTTTCATCTGCTTTCCCATGCAGAATTGGTATATGTCGCGGAATAATTCTACTCTCAAAGGGTAGGCCACACCGGCGGGTATTTCAGGCGAACTTCTCCCACATAAGTTTGACTTCCCGCCCCTTTGCTCTGCGTACATGTTCGACAGGGCTTGCAATTTTCCCCATACAGCGGTGAGATGACTGACTAGTTTTTCCTTATCTGTTTGGTTCGCGGCGATCGTTAAGTGTATTTCTTGTGTTTGGGAGTTCAATTGCAGAGCCACAGCGACAACTCGAGATTCCACCTCGGAAATAGAAATACCCGCAATTGCATCCAGAACAGAGAAAGTGCGAACACTCGTATCGTGGTCATCTGTAACGCCGTGTTTGACCAGCTGAGACGGGGGGGGGTCCAAGTCGAGATAACCGTCTTTCTGATTTGCGAACGTAAAGGACATCAAAGCAGCCAGGTGGTGTGGGTCAAGTTGCTCCGCCAGGTGGTACCGGTCAGGTTTCTTATCCATGTTTATGGGATTTATCCGTCGGGGGGCAGGGGAGGGTGTGGTGGGCTTTTGCGAGGTAATAGAGATTTTGCAAAAAGACTCTTGATACGGGGCGAATGCGGTTATGGACCAACCAGATTACTAGTATTTGACTCTGAATGCGAAATCGCAAGGTTGGTAATGACAGAGAGAGGGGTGGCGCTAATGTTTGAAGGGAGAGTGGAAGGAACAAGAAGGTGCAGGCGGAGTTGGTGTTCGTTGGAGGAACCTAGGCAAACAAAGTGGGAATTAATGATAGAAAACCGTGCCAAGATATACACTACACAGGTGGTCACATGATGCCAAGCCCTGCAGGCAACCAAAGCGGTAAGGTCTGCCACTCCCTCTCGCTCGCAGGCTCGCAAACCAGGAGCACAGCGAGAATCCTTCCAATCCACCATCGGAGATCACAGCAGAAATCACTGTCTAAATCATAATAGGCTTAGCAGTGTAGGTTAATAAAATAATGAATACTAGTTAACGGGATCCATCCCTGTACGTGGCCTCTGTTGAAATTTTGCTGCTCACCACATGCAGATTCTTCGACGGAAAACTAATACTACGAGGATAACATCTTATCGAATGGTTACTAGAACGAACTAGTTTCCGACTACTATTGTTTGATACCGACTGCACCACTGTTAGCTTCATACAGATAACGCACAACCCTGCATACCTAGTTCATCACGATCAACAACCACGAACCACCTTAAGTGAAAGGTGCGACAACATCGAAACACTAAACACAACATCCCTCGGTCTATCGTGATACCGACAGCAGCGTGCCATCCCCGACCCTTGGTAAACTAGATTTCACCTCGGTTATGAGTCAGAGGAGGTTCGGCAAAGATGGGTAGTGGAGGAAATGCGAGGAGAGAATCGGCATACGCAGGTCGTACGTCCGAAAGGGAGCTTGCACTTTGAGGAGGATAAAAGGACTTCTGTTTTCCCTTTGTTCGTTGTTTTGACCATCCATCAGACATTCGCTTTTCTCTTCGCTCTATCATCTGTACACAGAGTATCAGTCTCTCGTTTCTTTATTCTTTATTGGATTTGTTTCCTTGCCACCTTACTTGTTTGTATCGATAAAAGTCTTTGGTTCCTCCCACTGTCAGTAATCGAATCCGCTGTGCACCAAACTATTTTGTGCAAAAGCCTTCCTACTGAAGGCTCATGGCTACTGTAAATACGGAGTTCAAGGGAGAGCACAATAATTTGTGCTATTAATGGATTAGTTCTTGATATCAGGATATTACCGTATTATAGAGGGAGCAGTGCTTTCGAAGCATCTTTCAATTATAGTGAACTCGTGCCCCTCTCAAATGAGACTATGGCATTTTCTGACCTTGTAGGGAAATATAGAGTATGCACTCAGTAAGATTCTCAAGGATATTGTCCGGCGTTTTCAAGATCTTTCTGATCGCCGTCTATCTTACATCCCCGGTTAGGATTGTCATGGACTCTCAATAGAGCTTAAAGCATTAAGTTACAACCTCACACAGAATCTCCGCGAGAAAAGGGCAAGACCAGAGGTAGGGCCCATACTGCTGCTGTGTCTGCTGCTACAGAGAAAGGGGAGACGATGGATTCGGGTGAGATTAGGTCTTTGGCACGGAAACTCGCCGAGAAGATTGTTACTCAACAAACGGCGGATTTTTCGATCATGGGGTATGATGAGCGACTATTGGAAAACTATGGATAAAAATTACGAGATACCGCAGCTGCGAGTGTTTGAGGAGATGCTCAACAGAGGCTTAATATATAGGCGGCTCAAACCATGTCTTTTGCACTCGCAGAAGCGGAATTGGAGTATAATGAGTAACATTAGAGTAAAGCCACCTTCTTGGCCTTCCCCATAGGGACCACTTCATTGGTAAGTGCCTAGTGCTATCGGCATTGATAGGCAATCATGAATTGTTCATAAAAGTTAAATCTAACCCTGTTCACAAAACGCAATATCCTGTTCCTTGAATGATAACCTAACTTTTGTTAGAACTTGAACCTATTTGACTAACAGGGCTAAAGAGGGCCTTAATTTGGTAGATAATGCTAGGAAAGGTATGATAAAAAGCTTTTTGACATCTCAAACCCCTGTCCCTCCCACCCTAACGTCCGCCGCGGAGCAAGCCCCTCATGGGTGCTATTGAGCAATCAAGCTCTAAAAGGAAAAAAGGGTTGGTAGACTGTTGGCCCCTTTCAAAACCCCTTGCCATCTTAGCAAAGGCAAATAGACAAGGACAAATGGCATCTACAAGAGCAAGTTGAAAAATTAAAATAAAACGGGTCATGATATACCCAATCTATTATCTACACATTTTACTGGGGAAAAGACTGCAAACCCTACTTGAAAAATCTAGCCACATTGTTAAGAGGTCCCAAATTGTACCCCCTATACTTTTTTGTTTTTTGTGCAACCCATCTAGAAAAGATAGTTTGCCTCTGGTGGGGGGTTAAATGGGGTGGTGTCTTGAGGGTTACAGATCCAGTAGTGTTCTCTGTCTTTTTATTCAGAAATTAATACTCAATGTATGCCTTATGAAGCTGTTTTACCAGGGCCTTCTCCATGGGCACTTCTACCATGGCCATTCCTCAGGGCAAATACCAAGCTTCATGAGAGCCTTTTGTATATAACTGTTGTTCACCCAGCTCATTAAATGCTTTCAACCAAACACGGCAGGTGCTGCAACTAAGCATAGAAATGGTAAGGTAATTGAAAGGAAAGGTTGTATTTGCTTGATTTCTCTGTCCATCCCAGAGGCGTTGGACAGGCTTACACTGACAGGTTATATGCCACATTTTGGTAGTATATTCTGCTAATTTTTTGGCCATCTCACTCCTATAACCAGGGTCATCAGGCTCAAGATTCTCAGCAACAAAATTGACTCCCATTCCTTCTGTGATCCAGACAACATCGAGAGACAAGTCTTATATATAACAAAAGAAATGTTCAAGGCACGGTGTATGGTGGGCCCAAGACTAGGGGAACTAGTGAACTTAAACAGGTTAGCAATATAACCTGATTGAGATATAAGTTTCTAAATAGTATACAAGAGGTAAAAGGGAGAGCCTGTTCAATACTGTAGGAGATATGTGAGATTAGGTTAAAGGCAAGAAATGTGAAACTAGTATAAGGGGAGAGAAATTAAAGATCTGGAGCAATCGACAAATGTATGGTTGGGGTTTATTTTTCCAGAACTTACTGAGAAAGAAAAGCTAAAGTTTTGGAGTAAGAGAGAGTAGAATAGATGTACTTTGGGATAAATTTACCTCTTCTGCTAGCCTCTCATATCCAAGGTGATCCTCAGCCTTAAGCACATTTTCAGCCTAGTCACTCATAGTCATGCTGGTTAGAAATATTAACTCATACTTTTCTGCTGTTGGAGTTTTTTCCTTATCAAGTTCCCAAGGAATATTTTCTTTCCCATTTACCAAAGTGTTGAGATTTTTGTCACACTCCGAAGGCTCTCTATTCTGACAATATTCATATACTTCCCCTATAAATTTGCCAAGAGGATTTGTTAGTACATTAACACACTTCAGCGATCTTGGCAAGATATATAAAGATATAGTCAAATATATTTCTACCTTCCAAGGGACATTCATTCACACTCTACTAGGTGCTTGTAGTAAACTTCCACCCACATCCAATCCCTTTAGCATGTAACTCATATAGAATGTTGACAATTTTCTCAAATACGGTCATACCTGCTAATTAGAGGTATGTAACCCAACTTGATTGTTTTTGTTTTGAGCAATTGGAAAGTAAATCTCTTATTTTATGACTTATGATGATGACATTGATGATGTAATGATGTTCACACATGACTTACTTTATGAGTTATGGGTTTTACAAATGTGATTCAGTTGGAGACATAACATGTTTTATGAGTTTTGATTGGTTAAAAGAGCTTGAAGGTTGGGTAGTTGAGTGAGAAGTTAGTTGATGGATTTCATACTATGAGTCATTATAAGTGATGAGATTGGATGACTAATATGGATGAATCATCAGGGTAAAAGTAAAGTAAAGATCAGGTGTATATAGAAGGCTTTTCAGCCTAGAAAAGAGATCTTCACACAACAATCTAAGTATGGTTCCTGAAGACATAAGATAGATCCACTTTTCACATAAAATTTGTAACAATTTTTGGGGCAATAGTAACTGTAATGCTTGAGATTTGCCTTGGCACAATAGATTAAAGATGACAAATCATTATTCTAGCATGTTAAATATAGAGATTTTGAAACATGGATTAAAATGAATAAAGAGTAAATAAAATAAACTTTGTAGTTTCACTCACAAGAGGGTCCATTTGGAGGAAGATAACAATCAGACACACTATAGAAGAAATAAAGGATTTAAGAAACATGAAGTTGAGACTCATGAATGAGCTACTATGAAGAATAACCTGTAAAAACGTGTTATGCCAAGACAAATTACAAGCATTAGGGTGGCTGTTACCCTGAAAATTGTCTCTGATTTTATATAAAAGGTCATGCTATGTCTAGTCTTTCACAATCATACTTTCCTAGTACTTATAAGTTTTATGAATCAAAAATTACTTTATATTCTTTTACTTGCTATTGCTTTCACTTGGGATTGATTTGGAGATCAATACAAACCTACAAAACACAACTACAACCTGAACAAGGACTGCCAAGTAGTGGTTATGCAGAATTCATTACCATGTGATAGGAGGAGAGTCTCTATCATATCTAATGAAGAGATTATGACAAAGAAGAAGTCATCACCTGCTAATCAATACAATCTATTATCAATATAACATACATGAGGCACAATCATGTAGAGTTGATAGAGATTGTTATATTATCATACATTAAGAAATACAAGGCAACTACCTTCTTTTCCGGCCACCCCTTTTGCCTAATTGTCTTGCTATTTACAAGACCACCAGTCTGCTAGTCCCACCACTCAATAGTTTCCCCTCCACACACTTTACATTTGCTGCCCGCAATATAATTCATGCCTCGCAAAACTACTAGTCCATTCTGGTAGGAGTTGAGAGACGAATTTCAACAGAAAGGAATAGATTTTAAAGGTAACAAGGAGCAGTTGCTGCAACATATTAAGAACTTTGATAGTAGAAAGGTAGAGATCTCTTTACTTGCTAAAGGGGATAAAAATATTAAGCAACAATGTGTAGTAATTTTGGTTGCAAATACAGAAATTGCAAGTAAGGAGAAGATACTATCTGAAGGGAAGAAGGCTCTTAAGAATGTGATCAGTGAGGAGTAACTTACTCTACATGATAATGAGGGAAAGTTTGTAGTTGGTAAGAAGACAGGAATTACAATAGACACCAGTTTGTATAGTATCAAACATGATGATCAGGTGTCAAAAGGCAATATTGCAATACTTGAAAAAAAGCTTAATTCCTTCAAGTTGGAAACACAAAGCCTATTGGACAAAAGGTCAGACCAGCTGCATTAAGGATCTAGTAGGGGTTGCAACAAAGAACTTGGAGGCCTGTCGGTTTCTTCAAAACTGCTTTATATGCACTTTTAAGTGTGATAAACTTAAAACCCCTAATATCAGTGATTTTGCAGTTATCAGAAAGGCTAGTAGCTGGGTATGTAACCAAGATGCTATCAGAGATTGTCAGTTATACACTAGAACTAATAGAAGAACAAATTAGTATTACATTACGCAGTTGTATGAACTGCCATATTCTGTTATGTGAGCCATTAGTAAGTAATCAGAGTTCTTACTATAAATCACATGATAATATATTAATGCTAACATGGACCAATCTAATACAATCTAAAACAATTAGTATCTTAAAAAAGTAGGCTGAAATCAAGGTATCTGATTAAAAGTATGCCAAACCACATCAGCAAAAAAACTCGATTTGCATCCACACACATCTGAAGGCACCCTGTAGTGGAATTTGCATCAGGTCAGCATCCTGTTCAACCTATGAATCCTATTTTGAACTTTAGAAGCCAAAATGGACATGTAAATATTGTCCATTAGGGCTGAAAATTCGTGTTTGTCTGCGTAATTGTTAGATTAATCCTAAAATAAAACGGGTTTTTTGATTAGATGACTTCAAAAATATTGTCCCACGGAACGCAGCTAGAAGATGCAGGGTGCGCTGGAATGCAAATAACACAGACTGATTTCTTTTGCTGATGCAGCCTTCTATGATCACTTTAAAAGGTTTATCAATCTTTTGCAAAAGTCAAACCATCATCCAGAATATTTACAAGGTGATCAAGCTCCTGTAACTCATATGTACTAAAAGTTTCTCAATTCCTAAAATGAGAAGGTTTTTGAAATAGTTGCCTGGAACCCACGTAAGTTCCCCTATATAGCCCCTTATTTTGTAATTATCTAAGTAGAGAAAGTGTTGGATGCTCTAGTCTTTTTGTAATGCAATCTCTCAGGAGTTTTAGTTTGTTTTTCCTAACTCCTTCTGCTTAAGGTGGTCAATCTTTTTAAAAAATACTGGGACACTCAGTTCAATTAGTGTTTCTCTGAAGTAGCTTTCTTAGTGACGTTTCTTTGTTTAAAATTCTTTGCTATTAGCTAGATCCTAGTAGACACTAGACTCTAAATAGTAATGGGGGGACCTTGTAGGAAGACAGATCCTAAGATTGTAATTATACCAAGGACTCAAAGTAGAAGCATGGATCAATATGATAGAAGACAATTCAAAGAACAATGAAGTGGTTAAACTTAATATTGTTAAGCCTCAAAGCTTCACTCAATAAGTTCTCTTAAGGATTATTGGTTATTGGAATAGGATGGGTCGTGCTTTAGTTAAGTAAAGTAATGTAAAAGCAGAGAATATAGGTCAAACATTCTGACCTTGTGCAAGAACATGGCTCAGCTTAGAGATATCTAACTCACTTCTATAGAGTGGGTTGATACCCGGAAGCAGTCGAACAACGCAGATATTAACCAACTCCCCTAATCGGGAGTTCTCCTGGTGATTTCTCTCCAACTATATTTTCATGAGCAAAAGCCTCTTCATATTCATTGGCAAAAAGGTGGCCTGCGTCAGATACAGTAGTGTTGCATCCGGACTCTCATAGTCTGGACTCTCCGTCCTGTGCGTGCTGTGCATCCTGTACCTATAAGCCGCATCTGATTACGTCTGGTGTGTCTGGAGACCCTTGCCTACACTGGGTTCCATCCGGATACATGCAACTAAGCAACTCTGTCTCCCATTCATCCTGACTTAAATCTCAACACCATCACACATCAGGATTCACCACTACCCCTGATTCTCCTTTTAGCCTTCTTTGTCTTTTAGCCTGGATGTGAGAAAGGGGTATATCTTGGCAAAGAAAAAATTGTTAGTGCTGGTGCCTGGTGAGAAAGCCATCATACCCTTAAGCTTAAATTTGAGCCAAAGACTTAAAGTTCTATTTTCAGAACTTCATCTTTGAGGGAGCGAAAATGCCAGCTTACTCCAGTCTGAAAGCAAGTGATAGCCATCATAGTCTCTAGTACCTGGTGGTGTCTCGGCACTTAGCCTCCAACTGGACATGACGCGACATACTCTTTTCATCACAACACTCAAAACTGGCATCTGCACTCCGAGGCCACCGCTGCAATACTCCACCACAGCCAGACAATAAATCCTGAATCCGACACCTGGAGGGTCCTGGGCTCGATGCCAGCTATCCAGTGGGATAAGATCCATCCCCAGAGGGATATTATTCATGAAGTTACAGGACTGAATGTGGTGGGGTACTAGCGATCACAGAACCCGATGGCAGATACCTCTACAACCACTAGTCCGATCCTGAATCTGATTGCGGGAGATTGTTGGGTTCGATGCCAGCTACGCAGGGGTATAAAGAACGTCTCTGTGGAATCAAAGCTCCGGAAATCGCTGACCCTTGTGAGAGTTGTCTTTATAGATACTGTCATGATCCCAGAACCTGATGGCAGGTACCTCCACAACTACTGCTCTGAACCTGAATCTGGTTGCGGGAGATTGTTGGGCTCGACGCCAGCTACCCAGCGGTATAAAGGACATCTCTGTGGTATCAAGACTGAGTAAATCGCTGACCCTTGTGAGAGTTCTCTTTATATATACCCTGGCAATCCCACAACTCGATGGCAGATCTCTCCACAACCACAGCCTCGATCCTCAATCTGATTGCGAGAGATTGGTGGCCTCGACGCCAGGTATGCAATGGAATAAGGTACATCCCTCTCGCATCAGAACCCATGAAATCGCTGTCTTCTGTGCAAGGTATAACAGGTATCAGGCTGGCGATACTTTACTCGATGGCAGATATCTCCACAACCTATGGACCGATTTTGATTCTGTTTCCGGGAGGTTGTTGGGCTTGACGCCAGCCTTCCAACAGTATAAGGTACGTCTCGGTCACATCAAAGCCCAGGAAGCCGCTGTCTTCTGTAGAGAGGATCTTGATAGTAGCCCTGGCAATATTTTACTCGATGGTAGATTACTCCACAGCCAGTGGACAGATTTTGCTGCTCCGTGCGGGGGGTTGTTGGGCACGATGCCAGCTTCCCAACAGTATAAGGTACGTCTCTGTCGCATCAAGACTTAGGAATTCGCTGTCTTCTGTGGAGGGTATATTGGGGCTAAAGCTAGCGATACTTTACTCAACGGCAGATTACTCCACGACCGGTGGACGGACTTTGATGCTCTTTAATGGGGGTTGTTGGGCTTGATGCCAACTTTCCAACAGTATAAGATACGTCACTGTCGCATCATGACTCATGAATTCGCTGTCTTCTGTAGAGGGTGTATTAGGTATCAAGCTGGCAATATTTTGCTCGACGGTGGATTACTCCACAACCGCGGGACGGATTCCGATGCCCTTTGCGGGGGGTTGTTGGCCATGATAGAGGCTTCCCAATGATATAGAATCCTTCCCCGCGACCTTTATTCATGAAGTTACAGCACTGAATGATGTGCTGTCAATCCTAGAACTCGATGGCGGATTTCTCTACAACCAGTTGTCCGATTCTGAATCTGATTGCTTGAGGCTGTTGGGCCCGAACCCAGCTATGCGGTGGTATAAGGTACCTCTCTGTCACATCTCAGCTCATGAATCCGCCAACCCTTCTGACAGTGGTCTTTCTACAGGTCCCTGAACTGTTTGGCAGATTCCTCCACAACTAGTGGGCTGATTCTGGATCTGATTGCGTGGGATAGTTGGGCTGGATGCCAGTTACATGATGGTATAAGGTCCTTCCCCCCGCGACATTGATTTATGAAGTTACAGTGCTAAACTCTTTGCTGGCCATCCCTGAGCTCGATGGCTGATTCCTCCATAACCGCTCTGCTGATTCTGGAACTGATTGCGGGAGAATGTTGGGCTCAATGCCAGCTACGCGGTGGTATAAGGTACGTCTCTGTCGCATCAAGACTCATGAATCCGCCAACTCTTCTGAGAGTGGTCTCTCTACAGGCGAGGTGGCTGAACTCGATAGCGGATCCCTCCACAACCGCTGGGCCGATTCTGAACCCGATTGCAGGGGATCGTTGGGCACAACGCCAGCTACGCTGGGGTATATGATACGTCCTGAGGGGCCCATTTTCCATTGAGCTACAGGGTCCCGGGTAGAGGATGAAGGTGTTAAAAGACCTCTCATGACTTAGTGTTTCTCTGTGAATTGGCCTGTATATTAGAACAATAGAAGCCTACTAGTAGTAAATTTAACAGTTTGAGGGTATGAAATCTATTATGACCCAGGTCAGAAAAGTAAAGGGGGGACCCTTCACTTATATTAGGAAGATGTGGTCTGGCATCAAGGGGAATCCTGAGTAGTATTGGGTGCTGCGTCAGCTAGTGTCTGGAGGATCAGGTGCTGCGTCTGGTGCATCCTGAGAATTAGGTGCTGTGTCAGGTTCCGTCAGATGCGTGTTGTGGTAGGCTGGTTGCGTCCTGATTCGTGATTTGCGTTCCAGCGTCAGGTGCGTCAGACGCACAGAACGCACAGAACGCAAGGTATTATTTTTGCTGATGTCAGTTCTATGTTAGTTGCCCACTGACATACCAATCTAAGAGATAATATCCCTCAGGACTCAGTGGGTCCAGTGGCAGTTTCATCTATACAAGCTACCCAGTCCATTGGCAAATCTACCTGCCTATACTAAGTTGAAGCTTCTAACCTGGACAGCTTGCTTTTATGATGAAAAGGCTCCAGTCGCTGGACTGCATGAGCACTAACCACAGCCAACCAATGCTAGTCCATCTTCAATCATGACAAGACTTTTACCTCTAAAGTCCACTAATAACCCATAGTAATACTGCTCATTCGCTGGCTAGCCACTGGCAGGGACTGGCCTTGGAGTAATTGTGAGTATTCTGTATCGGTATAGCTTTTCAAGTCAGCCCCAAGGCCACTACAGTTAACCATATACTACTACTCATAGGTTAGAGTATGTCTTCAGTTGGTTCCCAGGTATTATTCATGTAGTACCCCAGAAGGCAGTCACCCACAGACCCCTCATATATCTTGCAAATAGCTGTCAGTCGCATGGACCTGGACCAAGAATGTGGTGTTGTAGGAGCCCTCCAATAGATCTTACTTTACTAGAAAGCTCACAACTACAAGAACAAACTATACTGTCATGCTGTACCAACGCCAGGGCTGGACAGGAGCATTAGAAATATCCTCTCAAACTTACAAGAGGTTTGAACAACTTCTGCTCTGTTGGTAGCCTGTTTTATACTATACGAGCTTGAAATAGCCTGAATAACATCTAAAAAGCTCCACCAATATAGGATAACTTTCCTATAAGTCCTCTGACAACTTCATTACTCCAGGTAGTGTAACTGATGATCCTAAGTAGGGTAACTAGATTCTCAACGTAGCGTAATCCCCTTCCTCAGGCAGTGTAACTTTGCTCACTTATGCCTTTATTCTCCTTGAGAGTCCACATGACCACATCTAATATTACAACTGAGACCTGTGCAACATTTACCATGTTTACAGAACTTTGTGTGAACATTCCCTCTAAAGCTTACCCTATGCAGCAGGGTAACTATGGCCTCTTCAGATTCTTTATCAAACACTATATCCGGCAGTCTTCACTTGTACCAACTTATACCTCTTAATCCTATATCAAGTATATCTCTATAGTATCTCCCTGGCTAGTTCTTGGGACCACATATGGGTATGAGTCTTGTCCCCTATACCTATCTATTTGTAGGATCAGTATACCACTCTCCTCTTCTCTGGATCAATCCTCAGATCTCGGCCCTTATCTTTTATTTCCATTCATTAGTATGTATTTAACTCTCTGGTATCTAGGTTTTGAGAGCTACCTGTTATTGACATCTACCAAGGTCTGCATAGCAGTATCTTCTCCAATCATCAAGGGTTTCCAGGAATTGTCTATCAGACTATATCCTTTCCTGGCTACTAAGTAGTGTCTGAAACTATCATCAAGTTTTAACTTAGAATTTCCCTACAACCGACTGTCAACCCCCTGTGAGACAACATAACTAGCTTCACTATTAACAAGAGTAGGCGCTAGTATGTCTAACTAAGGTTTCCCAATAGCATCCTCCTAGTAGGGCTGCAACCACCTGACATTAAACACTGGGTGTTGTTTTTATTGGACAGGCAACTCTAGCTCATACGCCCTCAAACCAATCCTTCTCTTGACTAAAAGGGCCTAAATATCTTGTTGTCTAGTTTTTCCATTGGTCTCTTAGTTCTGATGTTCTTATGATTCAACATTACACAGTCAGCTCTCTTTGAACCACCTTCAATGACCTCTTCCAGGAAAACATATTTTGAAGAACGCTGACGTTTTCCATCCGACTATTTGCTTTGCGTTTCTTGTACAGTGGATAAAGTTTCCCAGATCTCTTGCCATGTTCCTTCCCAATTCCTTAATATGAGCTCTCTGTCGTGATATTTCTCTTGACTATCTGACACCATTCTGGACCATTGTATCAGATGTGACAATCCCTAGTCCATATGAAAAGGACTTGCATTGATGGATTCTGACAAAAAGAAGTTGTAGGTATGTTGAACAAACGGAAGTAACAATACCCAACATCAGCAAAAATAATAGCTTGCATTCTGAGTGTCCTGTGCATCAGACGCATAGGACACTAGAACGCAAATCGAGAATCAGGACACAACCATGGTACCACACAACGCACCAGACGCAACCGAACGTAGCACCTAAGACTCAGGACACACCGGACGCAGTACCTAATACTCAGGGCGCCACCTGACGCTGGACCACATCTTCCTAAGACAACCGAAGGGTTCCCCCTTTACCTTTTTCTGACCTTGATCACCTGGGTCACAATAAATTTCATACCGTCAAACTGTTAAATTTACAACTAGTAGTCTTCTATTATTCTAACATACAGGCGGCCAATTCACAGAGAAACACTCAGTCATAAGAACCCTTCTGACCCCTTGGCGTATCCCCCTGGGCCCCCCTTAGTACCTGGGCCATGTAGCACTGTAACTTCATGAATAAAAGTCACAGGGGGAAGGAACCTATACTATCATGTAGTTGGTGTCAAGGGCAATAGTCCCCCGCAATCAGATGCAGAATCGGCCCACTAGTTGTGGAGGAGTCTCCCAACCAGTTCAGGGACCTGTAGAAAGACCACTCTCAGAAGGGTTGGCGGATTCATGAGCTTTGATGCGACAGAGAGGTACCTTATACCGTCGCGTAGCTGGCGCCAAGCCCAACAACCTCCCGCAATCACATCCAGAATCGGACAACTGGTGGTGGAGGAATCAGCTATCAAGTTCTGGGATTGCTAGCACACGATTCAGTACTGTAACCTCGTGAATAAAGGTCGTAGGGGGAAGTACCTTATATCATTGTGAAGCCTGTATCATGGCCAACAACCTCCCGCCAAAGGAATCAAAATCCGTCCGGTGGTTGTGGAGATATCTGCCATCGAGTAAAATATCGCCAGCTTGGTACCTAATGCACTCTTTACAGAAGATAGCAAATTCTTGGGTTTTGATGTGACAGAGACGTACCGTATACCACCACGTAGATGGCGTCAAGCCCAACAACCTCCCGCAAAGAGCATCAAGATCCGTCGACTGGTGGTGGACATATCTGCCGTCAAGTAAATTACCGCTGCTGGATACCTAATACACCCTCCACAAAAGACAGTGAATTCCTGAGCTTTGATGCGACAGAGACGTACCTTATACCGTTGGGAAGCTGGCGTCGAGCCCAACAACCTCCCGCAAAGAGAGTCAGATTCCGTCCAGCAGTTCTTGGGTAATCCGCCGTCGAGTAAAGTATCGCCAGCTTGATACCTAATACACCCTCCACAGAAGACAGCAAACTCATGGGCTTTGGTGCGACAAAGACGTACCCTATACCGTTGGAAGGCTGGCATCATTCCCAACAACCTCTCGCAAACAGAATCAAAGTCTGGCCAGCGGTTGTGGAGATATCTGCCGTCGAGTAAAGTATCGCCAGGGCTACGATAAAGATCATCTCTACAGAAGACAGCGACTTCCTGGGTTTTGATGCGACAGAGATGAATCCTATACTGTTGGGAAGCTGGCGTCAAGCGCAACAGTCTCCCTGAATCAGATTCAGCATCGGAGCAGTGGTTGTTGAGGAATCTGCCATCAAGTGGTGGGATCGCCAGAGTATATATAAAGACAACTCTCACAAGGGTCAGCGATTTCCTGGGTTTTGATGCCACAGAGATGTCCTTTATACCGTTGCGTAGCTGGCGCCAGGCCCAACAACCTCCTGCAATCGGATTCAGGATTGGAGTACCGGTTGCGGAGGAATATGCCATCGAGTTCAGGGATTGCTAGGGTATCTATAAAGACAACTCTCACAAGGGTCAGTGATTTCCTGCCCTTTGATGCCACAGAGACGTCCTTTATACCGCCACGCAGCGGGCGTCGAGCCCAACAATCTCCCGCAATCAGATTCAGGATCAGAGCAGTAGTTGTAGAGGAATTTGCCATTGAGCTCTGGGATCGCTAGCACCCCATTTAACGGGGTCTTGGCACGGGACGTTAGTCCAAGGCACACAACAACAGGAAGGTGCTAAATAACGACAGTCGTTTAACATGAGGGTTCGGAGATGACAATCTCAGATCAAGGCTGATCGCGTAATGGCAGATCAGGGTCAGAGTTTGTGGGTTCTTGGCGTGGATCTTGGATATCAGAATAGGAGACGTTATATTCTGAAGTACAGGAGTCGTGAAAGAAATACCAGGTAGCGTAAAGAATCAAGAAAATAAGTGGCTTTTTTTTTTATATCCTATATTCACTATTAAGGTACAAGAAATCGCATGGAGCGCTAGATATGGCGAAAACAAAACCTTAAAACAATCGAACGCCACGCTTCACCTCGTCATAGGACAAACAAATACCCCCCACCCGTAGGAAAGTAATCAAACATGAAGACCAAAACGGTACCCGCAGGACCCTATGGTATGGGCTTAACCGCACACCAGCCACCAGCCTAAACTAATGGGGAGGAAAGTATCGGAAAGCCAAACACGAAGAAAACCAACATAAAGATGTACAGGAGCAAAGAAACCCTTCAGCAGGCCCCCTTCAACAAAAGAAAAGATTCTAACCGCCTAGGACAAGCGGAGCGGAAGGATAAAACTACTGTTGCCGGTGTGCCTGAGGGAATATCCCGAACCTAACGGCTGAGGGGCAAGGCGGGACAGGGGCGGAGAGCTCAGTGTATCGGCGAGCTACGGAATGTAGTCTGAGTCACAGAGGCAGTGTAACGACCCTACAGATAGGTAGCTACAGTGGACTAGACTCAAGCCCGTATGGCATACCAAGTGGTAACCATATTGAGGATAGGCCAGTATACTTAGTATACTACCGGTAGACATGAGTTGGT
>Ga0307517_10001585_pt1 | contig 37915 bp, 27 predicted proteins | sample 23_EM_MG_FD_194515 | JGI IMG/M metagenome (GOLD analysis project Ga0307517, IMG submission 194515) | Populus trichocarpa ectomycorrhiza microbial communities from riparian zone in the Pacific Northwest, United States - 23_EM | ecosystem: Host-associated > Plants > Roots > Unclassified | place...
CGTGTATATGCTCACACAATTACTCAATCATGTATCAAAAGAGCAATGTTCGAGAGGGGAATATACGAAAAAGCGGGGCCCTGGGCGGAGAAAATTCATTGACGGGGGGCTGTTCGGGGCATTGAACAGGGCGGGGGCCTAGACAGGGGCAGGGGCAGGGGTTGAAAAAAAAAACGCCCCGCCCCTGGCCATTGACCGGGGCGGGGCGGGGAATTGAGGCGGGGGCCCGCCGGTTTCAGGGCCCCGGAGGCCCCGTAACGAACACTAGTCAAAATCAAAGAAACCGAGTACACATTAAATACTCGACAAGCAGACTACCGTTCGACAGACAGGAGTAGCACCCTTACCAGTCCGAAGGCCTTGACTGCTCATGCCTCAACTCCTCGCAGCCACTTTCATGGAAGACTCAGAAGGGGAAGGCAGTCAACCGCACGAAAGGATACCAACCTTCTCTGTTGGTATTGTAATAAGAAGGGGCATAAGCAAGAGAATTGCTACACAAAGAAGAAGGCTGAAGAGGCCCAAGCAGATAGACTATCAAGGAGAAGCCGGAAACGGGAGGTTGGCAACCGGGAAACTCCAGGTGTGGCTTATGCATCAGTTCAAGCGCTTGCAGCCAGAATTGGACATAACTCACCTACAATGGAGTGGATTATTGACTCCGGAGCTTCGCACCATCTTTGCCGAAGTCAGAGCCTTTTTGTTACATTTAAGCGACTCACAAAACCAATCCTGGTTCACTTAGGAGACAACTCTACTATTCCTGCGATTGCGGCCGGTATGATATACCTGCCGCTGGTGGAGAGGGAGATTTCGATTCAAGCATTGTTTGTTCCGCGGCTTCAAACATCTCTCATCTCCGTTTGCCAGCTATCTAAGACGTATGAGATAACCTTCAAGAACGCCATCTGTTTTATTGAGAACTGTAAACTGGGATCGCTTGCCAATGGGCTGTATCGCTTTTAACCGCACAAAACAAACACTGTTATGGTCAAATCCATAACACGCCCAGTTCAGGCCAATACGGCTGTCCTACCGACGATCAATTTATGGCATCAAAGACTGGGGCATCTTAGTCACCAAACGCTAAGAACCCTACTACCTTCCTCAGCCTATAGTAGTACCATGTCTACGGGATCGCTTCCCTGTGATATTTACGTAAAGTCCAAGCACTAGAGGAGGTTTGAACGACAGGCAGCTCCACGGGCTACCAGACGCTTCGAATTGCTGCACTCTGATCTGTGCGGTCCTATAGTTCCGGAGTCAGCTTCGGGTGCGCGATACTTCATCTTATACATAGATGACTTTTCCCGCTCAACCTGGGTATACTTCCTGCAAGGGAAAACAGCCTCTGAGGTTGTACCGGTATTTCAGGAATTTATGGCTCGGGTGGAAAGGCGGTTCCCTGAATATCCTATGGTCCGGTTTCGCTGCGATAACGGGAAAGGGGAATACGATAATGGTTTGTTTCGCGGGATCATCCGGGCATCAGGTATATCCTTTGAGCCTTCACCGCCATATACACAACACAAGAACGGAGTTAGTGAAAGAATGATCCGCACTATTGTTACTAAAGCGCGGGCCTTAATTTTGGACTCCTGCCTAGGAGATGAGTTCTGGGCAGAAGCAGTTAATACTGCCGTATACCTGCATGCACGATCTCCATCAAGAACTGTGGGTGGTCTCACACCTTACGAGAAGCTCTTTGGAGTAAAGCCCGAGCTGGGCCACCTTCGTCGCTTTGGTTGTGCCGCTTATACCCTTATACCTGAAGCGCAGCGGAGAAGCAAGTTCTCTGAAAGGGCAAAGAAATGTGTTTTTCTTGGGTATGTCCATGAGACAGTAAAGATATGGCGCCTATGGGACCCAGAGAGCAAAAGGGTCATTCAGGCGTCAGATGTCCGCTTTGCGGAAGAAGAGAGTATGGGTGAACGGCAAGTCAGCCATGGGCAAGATCTGGGAATACTGAGATCATGCATTCCAGACATGATACTAGAAGAGGATAACTCGGAGACAGCTCCGATTGAGGATGTTATCTGTGTGATTGCCCCCAATACCCGTACCGAGATTATTACTACCAATCGTTCTGAAGGGATTGAGCCAGACGCGGCTGGTTCTGAATCTTGTACTTCTCGGCCAGAGGAACAAATAGTGGCTGTCACTACAGATATGAGTGACATAAGGCCAGCGGACCTGCCAGCACCAGTGTTGCGCCGTTCGGGTCGACGTGGTCGCTCGGCCCAAGCACCTAAGGCCATGCTTGGGCCTGGGGCTAGTAATGACGCTGAGAGCGACCCGCTTAACTACCAGGAAGCTCTCCAGCAGAGTTGCTATGCCAATTGGAAACACGCTATGGAGGCGGAGTTTCAGTCTCTAATTGAGAACAAAACCTCGACGTATTGCTCTACGGTTCCAGTGGGCGCACATCCCATTGGATGTAAGTGGGTATATGTTATGAAAACCAACCCAGATGGAAGTCGATGCTTTCAAGCTCGATTAGTGATTAAGGGATATGAACAGACAAACATTGGTGACACCTTTGCTCCAGTGGCCAAGCTGGCCAGTTTGCGTATGATTCTTGCTCTGGCGGCTCTGAATGGGTGGGAGATCGATCATATGGACGTGGTAACTGCATTCCTAAATCCCCCCGTTAATGATGCGATCTACAGAGTCTTGCCTGAGGGCATTGACTGGCTTGACCCCGGCAAACCAGCTAGTATGACAGTGTGTAAACTGAATAAGGCCCTGTATGGTATTCAGGAAGCACCATGACTCTGGTACGAGGAAATTGATCGGTTTCTACTATCAGCAGGCTTTAGGAAATCTGTTAATCATCCGAATATTTACCTGTCCTCAGATTGCGACCTTATTCTGCTGCTCTACATCGATGATCTGCTACTTACAGCAAAAGATCGGACACGGATCAATAATACTAAGGCCAGGCTTCATTCCCGCAACAAAATGAGTGACCTTGGCCTGGCAAGAAACTTTCTCGGTTTAGAAATTGACCAGTTACCAAACGGGTACATCCAACTCCATCAGAAACCCTTTATCCTAAAGGTCTTCCAGCGCTTCAACATGCAAGAGTGTAATGGAGTTCATACTCCTATGGAACCTGGAAGGAGGCTAGTCGCTGCCCAGGATAGTGATAAGCTGATTGACCAGCGTGAGTATCAATCCCTGGTAGGCAGCCTGATGTATATAGCTGTTGGAACTCACCCGGACCTCGCCTTCGCCCTATCGGTATTGAGTAAATATAACTCAAAGCCTACAACAGATCACACTTTGGCTACCAAATGGGTTCTTCGATACCTGATGGAGACGTCAGGAATGGCTCTGGTCTATGGTTCTGTTGATAAGTTGATAGGCTACACAGATTCAGACTTTGCGGGAGATCTGAAGGACATGAAATCGACCTCTGGCTATGTTTTCACTCTGGCCGGCGCTGCGGTATGGTGGAAATCTAAAAAGCAATCCTTAGTGTCCCTGTCTTCGACAGAGGCAGAGTATATTGCGTGTTCTGAGGCTATACGGGAAGGGATCTGGCTTCGCCGCCTTTATCACGAAATTACCCATCGCGAGTTAAAGGCTATCCCACGATCCATACAACTTGTTCTCTCTGACAGTCAAGGAGCCATTTGTCTGGCGAAGGCACCAAGGTTTAATAGCCGGACTAAGCATATCGATATAAAATATCACTTCGTTCAAGATGCTTGTGCTCAAGGACTCATAGAGCTCAACTATTTACCCACAGCTGAGATGCCGGCTGACATCATGACAAAAGCCTTGCCGCGAGACACACATCAACGCCATGTCAAGGGAATGGGTCTCCAAGATAGCCATCGGAAGGGCTGGTAGTGAAATGACTTTTTTGTAGGGGACACTCTTTTTCCTCGCCCTTGTCTTAGGCAGGTTTTTTTAATGAGGTTACCCATATCTTTGTATTTTTCCTTTTGTTTCTTTCCATTGAATGTGTTTCCCTTTCGGTTGGAGGTTATCCGGAAGGGTGGGAGTGTCGTATTATGGTGGTTCTTGTCAGTGGCTTCCTGATAACCGGAGACTGGACGCTGGCTTACGGATTGGAGAGACCCCGTCTGCCAGGTATGGCAGACGTCATTGGATACGGTTTCCGTATCGGACAAGTGATGTGGTAAGAGGGCCACCATAGTAACGTCATTCCCGGGGATGTGGCTCATCACCGGGATCCGGCTCACCCATAGCAACCATGAGAAAATCAAATCTGCTTCTAATTATCTCAACAAATAAATGAGATACTACCCCGAGAATCAAGCTACAGGTACTTTGAAATATAGAGAATCTGAAAATCCAGTTTTTATTTCTTGGTGATAAATTGTTATTCCAATATTGTGGTTTAAAGATTGCCTATTTCATAAATAAATTGCAGTTTTTCATAAGCTTAAAAAGATTGAGGGGCCTGGCAGAATTACATAATAAAATGGATGAAAGGATAGTATAAGTCTTAGATATTCAGAATAACCAGATTTTAATTTTCTTCATAATGATTTTGGAAAGCAATGGCAGTTAAAAAAGAGGGAGAAAATACGTCCAAATTACATACAAATTGGATCAATTTTACCATATAATATCTACATAAGTAGTTGGCCTATGAACTTACTATTTTGGAATTCCTTTTACTATCATATCCTAAGGTAGTATATAAATTCTGAACGTAAATAAAACAGTTTTACATACTTTGTACACTGATCATTGTCAAACTATCAAAAAGTTGAAATAAATTCGTATTGTATCTTTATGTTGTGATAATAACTTATTCAAACTAACGAGAAGTTATTAAATTGACATAAATGTTCTTGGGAGTCCAGGTACACTCTTTGGGGCCAGGTTCCATAATGGCTGTTGATCAGATTCTATATTAATTGCCTTTAGTTACAAATCAATAATTCACTTTCTACCATGCATTATAATTAATATACACTTTAAACTACACTCCAGACTGTCTACTGTAGTTTACTAAACGTGATCTCATTTGTAATTGACATGAAGTTAGCTTACTGATTTGATTTCAACAAGTGGATGATTAATATACCAAGTATTAGTTATATAGCAATCATCTTTAAAAACATGTATGAAATATAGAAGGATATATTTATCTGACTTCAATCTTCATATACTAACTTCAAAGGTCATCATGAAGGTTATTCCAGGATAATGAGTTCATAGGCCAACTACTTATGTAGATATTATATGGTAAAATTGATCCAATTTGTATGTAATTTGGACGTATTTTCTCCCTCTTGTTTAACTGCCATTGCTTTCCAAAATCATTATGAAGAAAATTAAAATCTGGTTATTCTGAATATCTAAGACTTATACTATCCTTTCATCCATTTTATTATGTAATTCTGCCAGGCCCCTCAATTTTTTTAAGCTTATGAAAAACTGCAATTTATTTATGAAATAGGCAATCTTTAAACCACAATATGGAATAACAATTTATCACCAAGAAATAAAAACTGGATTTTCAGATTCTCTATATTTCAAAGTACCTGTAGCTTGATTCTCGGGGTGGTATCTCATTTATTTGTTGAGATAATTAGAAGCAGATTTGATTTTCTCATGGTTGCTATGGGTGAGCCGGATCCCGGTGATGAGCCACATCCCCGGGAATGACGTTATCGACAAACCATGCAATAGACCACGTATATCGCATGTCATGTAAATAGCGCATTTCTATCTATAAGAATGGTGGCTTCCCCACCATGGTAGAAGATAGGGAAATCAACGGATTTCAACAATCTCGATACGCCAGACGTTGGTGGTGGAACACCATTCTGGTGGGCTTCTGCGAATGGGGATGTGGAGGTGCTCAAGATACTACTCGCACTAGACGACGTCAATCCCGACTATGCAGGCTTCTGTAATGAAACACCCATCGAGGCCGCGTCCAGCTGTCAGCATTGGGATGTTGTAGAAATCCTCCAGGAAGCAATCTATGGCACGGATTAAACTCCAAGAGAGAGGGTTGCCTATAGCCCCTCTCTCTCCACACTCGTGCGTTCCATTCACAATCGTTTCCCTCTACACACCCATCATCAGCACATCTTCTGCCCTCTCTTCCTATCCCTCCCCGGCCCCCGGGTTCCATGTTGCCATCTCTTGGGCATTCTTCCCCTATTTTTCTTTTGAGTTTTTCCTAAACCCCCGTCTTTCAAACTATCTTAGGAGCGAGGCCGTTGGAGGAGGGCATCTTGCTGTGCATTATATGCACGTCAATCTCCCGGAATCGTTTCTGCTTCTGGTGTTTGTAAGATGGGTACTACTACTATGCTGAAATGTTAGGGAGCTTGTTGAAAATGGTGCTCGCCATACTCACGATACTTCCATTGTTCAGATAGCTTCAGATATGCGCTGAGGATTCGGGCATATGGCTCCGGCATCAGGCATAGGTTTATCTTTAGAGACTCTCTTTAGCTTTAGGTAGTTCGGCTTTGGGCGTTTGGTTTGTACGTTCGGGAAAGCATTGCGAATGCAGGAATGCGCGATAATTTTGAGATCGTGCAGCTTTCAGGAAAGCCGGGAGAAAAGCCGGGAGAAAAGAGGAAGCACTGTAAGGCCAGCTTGAAAGAACTAGAAGCCCGAAGGTGGTAAAAGTGTTTGTTTTGCTTTTAGTTAGCAGGGAGTGCTAACGGGGGAAGGGGAGACTCACATGGAGTAGTGTGGTGCCTTATGGATGGATATGATGGCTTTGTGATTGATATATACTACTGCGATCGCCCTTAGTTAGTTAGTTAGAAAGAGTTGAGCATCGAGCATTGAGGTGTCGTTGGGCGAGAGACTGTGGTTGTTGTTAGGTAGTGAAGAGTTTTTCCCCGCTCCTAAGTGCGATCGTTTAGGTGTGAGTTCCTTGACGTTTATCGTTTCGTTTCATTGTCGCCATACTATCGTTTCGCCGTGTATCGTTTCGCCGTCCAAGTCTAAGGGCGCGTCTGGTTGCCACCTCAAACCTTCATTTTGACCCCGGTTATTGAGGTTTGCCACAAAATGCTATTTTGCTTTTGAGTGGCATGTCTGGTTGCCACAAAAATTCAATAATCATGCCGAAATGGAGGTTTCTGAAATACTGATCGGACCAGTATTTCACAAACTCTCATTTTGGAAGAGGATACGCAAGAGCATACACAAACTACAATAACCCACAACAATCAACTTTTTGAGTGAAAAAAATAAATATAAAAAATACACATTGCAATACAGGTGCCACTGTATTTCCCATAATAATTTTTCTGGTTTTTTTTTGAGAGACTTTTGTTAAATTGATTTTTGTGGTGACCAGACACCCTTCTTGGAGGTGGAAAATGTTGGATTATGACAACTCGCGATTATTCCAGTTGCTAGTTGAAACTCTCCCTTTGTGATTATCAAGGTTTGAAAAACTCGGGACGACCAGACGCGCCCTAAAAGAGCTCAGTTTGACACGTTACAGCTTGGAAATGATTGTTTTCGATTCATAAAGTTTCTTGCGTGTCCGGTGTTCTATTCTGTTTTCCTCTAGCTTTTGCGGGAGAATTCCAGCCTCTCACACTCACCCCACATCGAGGGTAACCCCAGCCGGCAAGGGTGGAAGCGAGGACAGTAGGAAAATTACGTCAATACTCCGTGTTCTCGAGTAGATCTTGCTTTCTAGAGAGCTACAATCTATTAAGATCTACTGCGCTCGCTAATCAATCCCCAGAGAACAGTTGCGTGTTAGGCAGATGTGCCCGGCTTTATTCCTAGAGTGTAAAGGATGGTACGGATAAGGGAGACTATTCAACAATAGATTATACCAATATGTCTTTCCTTGTTATCACGGGAGTGTACCGAAGAACAAGGGCGTGTGTAAAACACAGAAACGGGTGTGGTCAATGAAAGGATCAGGATGTGGTATTTGCGTTTTCTCTATACACCTGTCTCAACCTTCAGTTTTAGTTTTAGTGGAAGAACGAAGTTGAGAGCGAGCGAATGAACGAAGTACGGGCGGTTAAACCTACATTCCATATCCTTCCACTAAGGTACCTAAGTTCCACGCGAATGCTCTTCGCTTATGTTCTACTTCCGCGCGACCCTCTTTTACCACATTGATATTGCGAACTTTATTTTGTCCTATTTGTTTTTTGAATCAATCGGTAGATTCTAACTTAGCGTGTGATAAATGGCGGGAGGCCTGTGGAGCAAGTGAGCTGTTTTGATATAGCCGAGATGGGCGGAAATTAACCTCATCCGTCCCAGACACGGAATATGTTTGATCTATGTGAGGACCAAAGATCGGGAACCTCGTGGGCTGTAAGTTATATTCTTCGGGCATGTTCACTTAGTTTATCCCTTAGGTTGAATGGGGGTATGTGGGTCGCATCCTCGCTAGGTGAGGCTTAAGCGACTGACAAGGTTCCTGATTTGTTGCCCTGGCATACCCAGTAAAATATCCGACAAATGATCCAGTGAGGCCATGGACGGCCGGAACGACCCAAGTTTTGCCATTATGGCTAGGACAAACTATGAATGTGGCTTTTGGGGGTTTTGGTTTTGTCATGCGTGGGGGGCGGGATAGAACCCCATAGGTTATAGCTAGGAATTTCAAGATCACCTGCCTACCTGTGCATCTTGCAGCAATGACAATGTTTGGTTCAAATATTGTTAATTACGGGCGCACTGCCAAAGCCTGTAGCTGGAGTCTGCCACTAGAGTTATAAATTTGTTTGACTGGTTCAGCCTCTTTGAAATCTGGGGCGGGACTCGCATGGCTAAATATGACGATTTAGGCTACGGTACCGGTCTGAGTAGCACTTGCCGTCACTCATCAACCTAGAATGCCTCTTTGGTTCCGCCAACCCACGGCGCCCCCCTACAATATAATTCAACTTATAGACTCATGTGCTCGGTTGTCTAAAAATCGGTATCGGTTCTCTGGAAAAAGGACGAGAGGCTAAGCAAAACACAAGTTGTCCGGCATCTCTGAAAGATAGAAAATAAAACAATAAACATGATTTTCTCAGAGGAGGATGCTGGGGCAACACCACGCATAGTCTAATTGTTTGAATTCCACAGTGCAACATTTGACTATATAATACTTGTAATATACCTCTCTTTCATGAACTCCCGTAATTGTTTGTCTTCTAACCACCTTCTAGAACTGGCTAAATGAAAACGTGGCTAAGCCGGCTGGGCGCGGCTGGGATCCCCTAAAGCTTAGCATCTGAGGCGCTTGACCCGACCGTGCAAACGGTCTCTTTGAGTGGCCACTTTGTAAGCTCCCCTTGAATAGAGTGGGTAGTGTCTGATCTACCAAATGACTGACAGATAACCCAGCCGTAGCGAATATTCAAAAACCGGGGGTTGGACGAATATACTCGGCGTGACCCGAGGCATTCTGCGTCCGGTGTAATGGGTGGCTCGCGGCTTGTATGAACATGGGGCAAAGGTGAGGAGGCTCATCACACCTGTAGCCTAGTTCGGACTTGTAAAATGGGTGTCCAGGTGATAAATATGATAGGCGAAGCCGTTTTAAATTACCGACTGTTTATTAAAATGCCCCCCATTGGGAGTCAGCCTGCAGAGACCAGAGGAGAGGACCACAAGCTGTCTTGGCATGGAAATGATTGGCTGGAGCTCACATCTGAAACAATCAACCCCGCATCAATACATGAGAGCATTCCCCGCCTTTCCTTGCTTGGTGGGAGATGTCAATCAACCTCCGCAAATCACTCCCATACTGCCTTACCACCATACCAGATCATCTCACTCATCACCGAGCCATGTCCAACATGAAGACATTACCTAGCGGGGATGGGGGATCAAGTCTCACCCGTGATCCCTACAGGTATGGCATATCGCAGACTCACACCGACAATGACACAACAAATAACGTTCACGGCAACTCGAATACGAACTTTGCGAATGTGTCCAACAGCTATAATATCAACGTGGGAGTAAGTGAAGAATCTTCGCAGATCCAAGCGTGGTTGTCGCCACTTGAACCCCATGCAAGGAATCAAGACGTGAGGAACCGGCGACTGGATGGTGTTGGGGATTGGGTTTTAAGGAAGAATGAGTTTGAGTCGTGGAGCGGGGATCAGGATGCATCAATGGATCCTACTCTTCTATGTTATGGGGATCAAGGAGTTGGAAAGACATATATAAGGTACGGGGGTATTATCCGGGGAGGGTAGACGATGCTAACAGGTAACTAAATCAGTTCATTAGTAATAGACACCCTATGCGAACAGGCTTCTGGGAAGAATATCGCAGTTTTGTCCCTCTATTGCGATTACCAGGCGCAGAAGGACCAATCGGCGGTGAATCTGATAGGGAGTCTACTCAAGCAGGTTGCCCTCGGAGCAGTGGGGACAGTAGGCGAAATTAAGGATGCCTTTGACAAGTCAAGGCAAGGAGGTGGGAAATGTCTCCGATTACCGGAGATGCTTGGATTATTCGTCAAAACAATCAGCTCCTGCGATCGAGCATATATCTGCGTCGACGCAATAGACGAGTTGGTACCACAACATCGATCAGAGTTCCTCCGCGCGCTACGGCAGATTATTCAAGAAGCGCCAAATACGCGATTATTTCTCACAGGGAGGCCGCATGTTCGAGGGGAACTCGACAAGCATCTCACGAAAGGAGCCTATATTATCCACATTGTGCCCGACCAAGGAGACATCGCCAAATATCTAAGCAAGAAGATGGACGATGACGATGACCGAGATCCAGACCTGATGACGGAAAATCTGAAAGACGATATTATGAAAACGATGCTGGAAAAGGCTTCCGAAATGTGAGTAGGAGTAACCCCATGCAATCCCTGGACCACTAATTGACATTCTTCTCAGATTTTTGCTCGTTGCTTTAAATATCGACCTAATCTTGGGGGAGACCTCATTAGCAAGGCGAAAGAAAATGTTGCAAAAGGTGGCTACGACTGGCGTAGATCTGGACACCGTGTACGACCAAACACTTCAGCGGATAAGAGAACAGAAGGGGGACCGATCAAGACTTGGGATGGAGGTGCTAATGTGGGTATCCCACGCGGAGCGGCCGTTGCGGATTGATGAACTCTGTCATGCTCTCGCGGTAGAGATTGAGGCCACGGACCTTGACCCTGAGAACATCCGGCCGCAAGATACAGTGTTAGGATCATGTTTAGGGCTTGCCGTTGTTGACAAGGAAACATCCCAAGTCCGGTTAATTCACTACACACTTCAGGAATACCTTTCCCGGTCCGGTGTATTGCCTGATGCCCACAGAACACTTGGCCAAACATGCCTGACTTATCTAAATTATGAACAGGTCAAGAGGATTCCCGCTGATAATGTTTCAAACCTTGAAAAATTTCCATTCCTCGAATATTCATCCTTGCATTGGGGGAGGCACGCAAAAATCGAACGCTCACACCACGCAAAATCGCTTGTACTTGACCTATTAAACCAATTTGATCACCATATATCTTCTGTCTTACTCGCCAAGAGGATATGCCCTTCTTGGTTGGGCCCACTTAGCCATCGCCCATTCCCTGGTTTACACTGTGCATCCTACTTCGGAATTGATGAGGTTATAACTACTTGGATAGAGATGGAAAGCTATAATATCAATCAAAGAGATTTTATGGGAGTTACTCCGCTATCGCGGGCCGCTTGGCAGGGGAATCAAGCAGCAGTGGCGCTACTACTCACACGGGACGACATTGGTCCTAACGAGCCTGACAATTATGGCGCAACACCACTCTGGGGCGCTTCTTTCAATGGGCATGAGGGGGTGGTGAGACTACTACTCGCACGGGACGATGTCGATCCTCACAAGCCGGACGGCGATGGTGAAACACCACTCTTGGGCGCTTCTTTCAATGGGCATGAGGGGGTGGTGAGACTACTACTCGCACGGGACGACATTGGTCCTAACGAGCCTCACAATTATGGCGCAACACCACTCTGGGGCGCTTCTTTCAATGGGCATGAGGGGGTGGTGAGACTACTACTCGCACGGGACGATGTCGATCCTAACATGCCAGACAACCATGGTGGAACACCTCTCTGGTGGGCTTCTAGAAGGGGGCATGAGGGGGTGGTGAGACTACTACTCGCACGAGATGATGTCAATCCTAAAAGGCCGGACAAGGATGGCCAAACACCACTCTGGTGCGCTTCTTTCAATGGTCATGAGGGGGTCGTGAGTCAACTACTCGCACGAGACGATGTCAATCCTGACAAGCCGGACAACGATGGTCAGACACCGCTCTCGTGCGCTTCTTCTAATGGGCATGAGGGGGTGGTGAGGCTACTGCTCGCACGGGACGACATTGGTCCTAACGAGCCTGACAATTATGGCGCAACACCACTCTGGGGCGCTTCTTTCAATGGGCATGAGGGGGTGGTGAGACTACTACTCGCACGGGACGATGTCGATCCTAACATGCCAGACAACCATGGTGGAACACCTCTCTGGTGGGCTTCTAGAAGGGGGCATGAGGGGGTGGTGAGACTACTACTCGCACGAGATGATGTCAATCCTAAAAGGCCGGACAAGGATGGCCAAACACCACTCTGGTGCGCTTCTTTCAATGGTCATGAGGGGGTCGTGAGTCAACTACTCGCACGAGACGATGTCAATCCTGACAAGCCGGACAACGATGGTCAGACACCGCTCTCGTGCGCTTCTTCTAATGGGCATGAGGGGGTGGTGAGGCTACTGCTCGCACGGGACGATGTCGATCCCGACCAGCCAAACAACTATGGTCGAACACCACTGGATATCGCTGCTACGGGGCGACATTGGCCAATAGTAGCCCTCCTCCAGCCCCGAATCACTCCCGTCTCTCACCTGGATTAAGCTCAGGGGCTCAGACAAGGATTCGCTTACATCCTCTCCCTGCCAAAATTCATATACATCCCTTCCACGATAGTATCGCTATACATACCCGTTCTCAGCACAAGTCCCTCTCTTCGTAGCCTCTTCCCCCCCTCGATGCCTTTATACAATTTCCCACCCATTCTCCCTCCAATCAATTTCTTTCCATTTTTCTTAAACTCCGGTCTTCTATTTCATTTCAGATATGGTGCATGAAATCACTGTGTTGTGTATCACATTATCGTTTATCCCCACGTCTACTTTCTTTTTATGGTGTTCGGTAGAGGGCGCTGCTATTGTCTCAAGATACCCGGGATCGTGGCTTCATATGTTGCCCTTCCCAGAGTTTCGTTTCTCTCTACATATAGTCCCACTGTCTCGCATAATATTATACCGCACTTTTTTTCAACCCTTGGAACTAGAATTACGACCTCTCATACCCACCTGCCACATGTAACCCATTCTGTGTACCATAACCGTGCCGAGGTTCCCGCCACTTTGAAAGACGCTAAGAGAGCTTCAAAGATTGATGGCACTCCCTTAGAGTGCCGGACAGCTCAACGAGACTTTCTCAGTAAATCCCCATCGTACAGCCACAACCTTTGTGACGTCTGCCAAAGCTTGCTCCACAATTGAAGCCCGAATCCGGCAGGCAATTTAAAGGCTTAATGGACAAAAAAAATGTTGTTCGTATATGCTTTTCTGCTCCTCTCAAATATGGTTCCTTTCTCCTCTCAAATATTTCTTTCAGCCCTTTATGCTTTCATACTCGTTACTGGTTGACTTGAAAGCTTATTGTGTGTTCTTTCATTGTTCCTTTTGTTCCTCTCAGGATACTTCTTTGATAGTCTTTGTCTTTCCTTATTAGCAGAATATGGTGGTCATGGCTGAACTCAATTGCTGTATTATATAGCTGAGCTATGGCTTTCTTATTATTGAATCAACAAGCGTGGTCACAATACGAGATCTTCACTACTTTCTGTTATCACTTCTTCGTCCAAGTTCTGTGCACATATTCCGATCGCATATTACAACAAAAAATACTATATGGTTCCCATTTCTCAAGAGTTTGAGGTGCCTCAGCAGCGAGTCAGCGCTCACTTGAGATCATGATAAAAGCAGTGGAAGCCTATATCAAGAAACAATGGAAGGAAATTTCAAAACAAATGTGAATAGCAGTAAAGGACAGGAGTGAGAAACAAAACCCTCAGAAACTCTTCTTTTTTTGTGATATTGGTTGTTTAGTTTTCAATGTCTCTACTCATGTGCAATAAAAGTCTCGTTCAGCTGTCCACCTGGTTGAGCAATCGGCACTCCCTTAGAGTACCGTTAAACTTTGAAAGTCGCTTAGCGTCTTTCAAAGTGGCCGGAACCTTGGCACGTTTAGGGGCGAGAAAGCAGTTGATAAAGAGGGCTCGGCTCTGGTGTAAAGCAGCCTCTGACCCGAATTTGTCGTTAGCACAGCACACCCGCATTAGTAAAGTTCTCGTAACACTTTCAATACTCCTATCGACACGGACCAAGATAATAAGAGAGCGACATCTCTTTTTCTAGAGATCTTCTTTAATCCGGTGATGGAAGATTCCATAGAGTATATTCATATTTTTTCCCCACAAGTGGTCTTTGCAATTCCCCAGTTTAAGGCTGTGAAGACTTCGCGATACATCAGACGTTACAAGAACTTCTTTTTTTTTTATACCAAACTTTTATTCTCTTCAGGCTTTCTATGGCATTAATACGCCACGAGAACTTTGCGGACACGGGTGTACTTCATGATGACAAATATCCACATCGCAAAAACACCCCCGAATATTTCTCCAATGGTATTCCGGTTGCACCCTGCCTGATAGCCAAATACCATGAGTGATCACCGTTGATATTTACCCCAAGCTTTGCTTCCCGTTTATCCCACGGGTACAATGGAATACTAGCTAATAATAAAACAAATGCCGGTCAAAGAGCTGGAAAGATTGCGCATATCAAATCAATTCAAGACAGCAACTAAACACAAGACTCATAAAATAAAGTGGTGTGAGAAATTTACTCCCACACTACATGAAAACCATCAAAGCTCAAAGACTACCATGGAGGCATATCCTCAACCGCATATCATCTACTTGCTCTACCAATCAACTACTGCCCGCGAGACCCCCCGTCTGACAACACCCCATGCTTGTGCCTCATATGGGCCACAAGATTATCATACCTCTTAATCCCCTTCTCGCCAACATTCTGGCATCCGGGGAATGGACAGTCAATCCGCTCGACCAGGTGTATGACTTCAAAGTGTCGGTTGAACGCCTGTTTCGTTTTGAATGGAGTAGGCCAGGCACAACCAGGCGCACCACAAGTGTAGGAGCCACGGGAGCAAGTGTGTGGGCCACTTCTCTATGTTAGTCAATGTGAAGGGTAAATCTACAGCGATAGGGGACGCGAACCTGTTTCCAGCACATTTTGATGATCGGCAAAAAACTTTGGCTCTAAGAGGTATTAGGGGGGTGGTGGTATCAACACCGTTATAGTTGTAAGCGAGGATATCATTGGAAGATTCATCGGTGTGATCCTCACTTGTCGGGTGGCTGAGCCGTGGGCCAAGAACGTCGTGGAAATTATCGCCAAGTGAATAAAGAGGAAGGGGTCCAAGTTGTGTAAGAAGTGGTTCTGCATTCCCCGTGGCATCGCGGGAAACTAGCTGGAATACTAAGCTCCTCCCTAGGGGGGAGGTCGGTCTTATATATCATTGGGTTAGTAAAAAAAAAAAAAAAAACTCACGCAAAATCCATCCGTGAAATGTAAAGTGCAGATAATTTGCCAAGAAATTAGCAAAACTTTGGCAACTGACAACGGGGGGACACGCCCATATTTGAAAAATTCCCAGAAGATAATTGCACTTTCCCAAAATATCTGCAAGAGCCTGTCACATCTACAGTACCTCTTTCCAACCAACCACACTCGATAAAAACGAGCCTGTGGCAGGGATCTGTTGATCCACTTGTACTACCTCCAATAGAGTGACGGCGCCCCCCTGCATAAATCAAAGTTAGAAGTTAGAAGTCCTAAGCCTTAGCGGCAATTCCTAAGGCAACGCTGGAGAAAAGCAAGGAATTCGCAATGACACGAACTTCCTGCTGCGCAGGAGTTTTCTTCCCTCTCAAATATTCGCCAAGAGTTCAGACTTCCGGCCGCTGGCTTTGATTTTTAGGCGGGGCACCGTCACTCTAATGAGCACAACTTATGATATTACTAGATAACTTACCGGTTGGTAATGCTTATGGGGCAGCCAGCTACCTGTCTCTGAAGAAAAGCCTGCAGCTGTTGGAGATCACAGTACTCGTTCCTAAAAAAAACGGCAGCCATTGCAGACCACCGAAATATTGAGGCTCCCGCCAGTTCTTTGCTCATATTCAATAGCTGTCGTTCCCACACACACGAGGCAACCACGAGTGCCAGTACTACGAAGGTACAGCACGTAAGTTTTGAATATTTTACTAGCAGGGGGTGTTACGCTCGCATGGTCCAAGGCAGCAAATTGGGTACAAGAACGGCGAATTGGGTATAGTGGTTACCCAATTCACCTCCTCATCCCTGTTAGTCGAACATCCCCTGCTAGTAAAATATTCAAAACTTACGTGCTGTACCTTCGTACAGTAGGGTATCATACAGGTCCCCTCCAGGGGGTTTGCTCGCTTGCAAGCTTGTGCATCGCTGTGAAAAATATGCCACCTGCATGAAGCTACTGCACATAACGGAACATCATGAGACGTGGTCTTGCCAAGAGACTGCACGAAAAATTAAGCCTGTGAACAAGACACTCTTGGTGTCTTAACCCTGATCTTGCACTGTGTTGGTTGTTGGGCATATTCGGGCTTGTTACGTGACTGATTCCACCGTCTTCCTTTTCTCACCGGTTGGAGAGAGACCCCCCTTTTTGTAAGACTCCTAGGCTGTCATTAAGCCTCAAACCCTAGCAATATTGTCACGAGAAAACATATACATCTCCTAGGCACGGTGAAATGTCGCCAATTGGGCATCTAGGAAGTATTCTATACTACAAGGCTCTCATATACTCCATTCATGTCTAGAATTTGTATCTCATAAGAGAAGCACACTGGTAGTGTGGTGGGGTGGTTTGGGCAAAAACCAGACGGTGAAAATAATGACCTGCCCAAGAAGTAGCAAGCTGCAAACAGCAGAGCTTAAACATGTAAGCGAGATAACATAAGAGCAGTCTATCAGGAAATAATGAAAACCTTATAAGGGCACATTTACCTATAGACCGCTGTCTAGCAACCAGAGGCAGCGCCGACCGTCCAAGAAAGTCAGTTATGTAAACAGGCTTTCAGTTATATACTAGACAGTTTATTAGCTGGGTGTGCGACAATTCTGTTTTCTTTACTTACCTTCAACTGTCTGTCTCTTTCTAAAAATTAAATTTGTAATTATGGTTGAACTAGACCGTGGCGTCTCAAGCGTTATCTGGTAAACAGCCCGAAAGTGTTTGACAAATTTTCCACCGTCCAAGATTCTTGTAGCTTGACAGTCAAAAAGTTCCGTTGCCGCACACCCCTACACTGTCAAGCCCCCCTTAAAGGTCGGCATTGTTTCAGGCTTTTAGCCGCACGTGTATGGGTAAACGGGCCCTACTCGTGCCAAGGTTGCGGCGTGCGGCCGCAACCCAGGATGTTCGCGGGCTCACAACCTGGGCACTCCTACTGAGTGCCTGACAGCTCAACATCACATTACGGCTCAACATCACATTGTGGCTCAACATCACATTGTGGCTGGTTTTTACTATTAAAATATAATTAGTATTAATATCATATATTAATTATTTAGTTAACTGAGTATAATTACATGAATTTTAAACACAAAGTGATATCTTGGCATACTAGAATAAAAACAAATGTACTATTGAAAACAGTTTCATGGTGGAAGAAGGAGTTCTTTTGTCAACCTTTCATCAATCAGAATTACCATAATCATCAAATATGCCCCCTGCACCAGCATTCATCCTTCCGAGCCAGCGAGTGGAGCCCTACGAGGATGTCGAGATACGAATTGAGGCTGCTGTAGCATCAATTCATGCCTCCAATGATCCTTATCCGTATATTACTGCTGTGGCACGAGCTTATGAAATACCAGTCTCTCGACTTCATGGAAGTTTGGAAGGACGCCAATCCCGGCAGGAACGGCCTGGTGCAAATCACAAGCTTTCTGATGACCAGGAATCAGCTGTATGCCAGTATCTTGACCATCTAGATACTGTAGACACTACTGCACAACTTCAAATGGTCTCTGGCTGTCCAAATGCAATCCTGCAGTATGCACATACTGGCTTAGAACCAGCCCCTGTCGTCAGCACTCAGTGGGCACCTCATTTCCTCGACCACCACACAGAGTATGTTATCTGCAAGCAACAGTGCATTGACATTGATCGAAAGAATGCCCATCAACCGGAGAGAATTCGTGCCTGGTTTGAGAAATATCATACTGTCTGCAATGACCATAATATTCAGGCATGTGACCAGTATAACTTTGATGAAACTGGATTTCTTATCGGGATTGGTCATGATCAATGGATTATTACCTGAGATCCAAACTGTCAGGCCTATTTAGGCAGTTCAACAAATCGCGAACTGGTTAGTGTTTGTGAGACAATTAGTGGAGATGGGGTAGCACTACCACTGATGATTATTATACCTGGTGTGATCCACCAAGAATCTTGGTATATGACTACGAGAATACCAGGTGATTGTCTCATCGCTACCTCGGAGAGCTGATACAACAACAATGATCTGACCATCAAGTGGATTGCACACTTTGAACAATTTTCTACCAAATGTCAAGAGGGTGTATATCGACTTTTACTCCTTGATGGTTTTGGCTCGCATTGCACAAAGCAGTTTCTCGACTACTGTGATCAGTATAAGATCATAGCATTTTGCCTGCCACAGCATTCCAGCCATTTGCTTCAACCCTTAGATGTTGTTGTGTTTTAACCTTATAAGTACTACCATGCAGAAGCAGTTGAAAGAGCCACACGCACAGGCTGTGGTAACGTTGATAAGTCTGAATTTCAGGACACTATTGATAATATTCGTCAGCAAACCTTTAAGCCTTCAACTATTAGATTAGCATTTCGAGCTACCAGACTAATCCCTTACAATACTGACCTCGTTATTTCCAAACCCCGAGAAACACCTGTTGCCCCTAGTCAATTGCCCGGGCCTCTCCAACCCTCTCAGTCTTCCTCCGGTATCCCTGTTACTATTGCAAGTGTGAAAACCATGGGTGAAGAATTACAGCTTGAAGCGAAAGGGCAATCGCCTGACTTTCAACACAAGTTAAAGCTGGTACTTCAAGGTGAATTAACCCTAGCACAATCCAGTGCATTAGCTATGGAATATATGGAACATACCAAGGCAGCTGAGGAGGTAAGGAATGCTAGGCACAGAGCACAAAGTACAAGGCAGGTGCAAAAGGGAGGTGTTCTCTATGCTGAAGAAGCACATGAAATGGTGAAGTGAAAGGAGGATGCAGATGTTGAAAAGGCAGAGCGAGATCTCCGAAGATCTCTTAATGCTCAGAAGAAAGCCAATACTGAACTGCATAGGCCTTTTCTTGATGAGATCAAGGCTATGGCAAGGTGAGACATGCTCTATGCACACAAAAGAGGAAAGCATCAAGGCTTATTGTTGCAGGAATCCGCAAACATGCAAGGTTGCATAAACTTTTGTAAAATAAAATGCTCCTACGTTAAAATGTTATGTTACACTACAGGGCTATCTTCAGCCACAATGTGATGTTGAGCCACAATGTGATGTTGAGCTGTCAGGCACTCAGTAGGAGTGCCCAGGTTGTGAGCCCGGGAACATCCTGGGTTGCGGCCGCACGCCACAACCTTGGCACGAGTATCCATTCACTTTTTCCCTACCCAGCGTGAGTGGAAAGGTATGGTAGGTAAGAAATAAATCACGCGTAAAAGGGTAAAGTGGACAAATGTCAACGTGTTTTTTTTTACGAATCAGGCCATAGCCGCTCTCCGCTAGGAAGTAAGAATGCGCTAAAGCATGCTCGATTTTGCGCTCAAGCATCCTTGAGAGCCCATCAGCTAGATCACGTAAGCATATAAGAATGGGTAGGCTTTTTTCCGCTAGTTTTTAAGCTTCAATCAAACTGTCAGGTGCTTTGCAATCTCATGGATTGCCTACTCCTGGCACCAGCAAGTCAAATTGGTACGATACATTATAATGTAGCGAAAGCCGGATTGAGGCTAGTGAGGATTTCCTTGGGCCTGCCAAACCACCACTGCCTCCGGGTATATGTTTAAGCGGTGGCAAACCTGCCTCCTTCGTGCCCTCCTGTTGGCTCAGTAGGCTCAGTATCGCTTTAGCTCCAATCCGGCATTTTCCAGATCATACAATATTGATTCCCCACTGTAGAGTACAGTACGGGGACAAAACCTTTCGTCCGATGCTCTTTTTACACCAAAAATGGACATTTTTAAACAAACAATTCTCAACACTGGTAATATAAAAACACTTGAAATCTTTCTATCAGCTAGGGAATCACTATCTATTCAAACCTCTATAGGTAGAAGTGTAAGTAAGCAGAGCCGCCTTCATAGTTCGTGATTGCATCCACTGGTGTGAAAGGGACTTAGATTGTTGTATGCAGCTCCATACAAAAAAGTACATTGCAACCGATACCAGATACTTAAATGACCTTTTCTCGACCACTTGGCGATATTTAAAGATTCTGTAAATTTCTTCATGTTATCTACGGGTTTGCTAATAAAAGGACAAATTTTCGCTGATTCTCATAGACATTGCGCAATGAGAGAGGGTGGTTAAAATGGGCACTTTTGGTCTAAAAAGGGCATCAGACGAAAAGTTTTGTCCTAGTACTTTACATCACACCGACTGGGGCGGCCATACATCAAGTTTAGTCCTACTGTAGTGTCTAGAACCATGATCAATATTTTTATCATATGTCAATAATTATATACAATGTTAAAGCACCTCCTCAAAAGTCTTGGTGAAATGGCCTTTTTGCACCAAAACTCGCCATGTCTAACTAACCCCCACACCTGGAATTGATTCAAATAATGTTCATGACTTACCTAGCTATTTTCACCTTCATTACAGCTTTCATCTGATACCACTTGTCAGGTCGATTTACGCTATGGATCTAATCTACAAACCTTCAAAGTGGATCATACCCGTTGCAATGCCAATTTTGTATGTAAAATGGCACTTTTTCACGGACTCAAAACTTTAGAACTCCATAACTTTTCCAGTTTTTCACTAAATTCATTAATAGTTGTTTAGAAGTAGGAGAAAGGTATTGTAACTATATATGAGAAATTATGTTAGAAAATGCTTTGTGGTTTATGAGCTACAAGTAGCTAAAAATCGCTGTTTTTGGTGCAAAAAGGCCATTTCACCAAGACTTTTGGGGAGGTGCTTTATATATATTAGTTTTCTGATATTTGCTGAGCACACTGGCACCTTTACATAATATGTAATAAAATATAAAAATGTTACCTTTCAGGTTCGGTGTAAAGTTTTTCACAAACCTACGATTTTCATCCGTTTATCCCAGGGTTCGGCCAGGATCTCACCAGGCAGCCCCTAGACCTAGCGTGCTGCCGGAGCCGTGGGATTATCGATCGCGCATTTGGCTCGGGAGACATGCGATTATGGCATATGCGCTCGGGGGTGCAGTGGCCAGGCACAGTGTGGTGGGTCGCTCTCTCCACATGCTATGGCGGTAGACATAGGATATGGGTATTTGGTTTATCGTTTCTTTCACATTCCAACCAATTTGTAATAAACTCGTTGGTTTAGCTTATTTCTCTGTTTATACGACACCCATACTCGCGACGAGAATAAGTTCTAAGACAACGAGGGCAACCACCATTCCCCCAACACTCAACCATCACAACAACCCATGTCAACACCACAGTCAAAATCAAAGATCCTATTACCGGATCCCATGCTCTTGGAGATAAAGGGAGACACAAATATACAGGCCCTAGTATTAATGGTCATTACAGTTGCTTTTGTAATTATAATCACATTTGTGGTTATCAGGGTGGTTGAATTTTGAGGGGTATCACAGTTGCGCCCGATGTCTGAGGAGTTATTCTTGCCACGATGAGGACATGAGGTTTGAGGGGTCAGCGCGATTCCTGATTGTCCCAGAACACACAGTGTGTTTCTTTAGAGTTTGTTGCATTTCTAGAGCGTTACCTACGGTTTTCGAAGATATAATGTATCTCCTGAACTATCCATAGCTGGGATCTCCTTCAGTTGCGCAATTGGTCCCCCTCTCACCTATTTAGGAGCTTTTTTTCCACGGTTATCTCACTCGCATGGCCACCTCCTCATGCTAATTCTTCAAGATGTTGAAATTCTTTGTATATTTCCTATGTATATTCAACACACTACCATGTATTCTTTTACTTAGTTTGTGTTTCGGCTCCGCCTGTCCACCGCTTACATTACTACAGCTAAGATATATATTATGGTGTTTTATTGTTTATTTCAGGATAATATCTCGGGATTTAACATGTGCTTTCCAATCAGGTGTTTAGGATTTTATGGTTGTTTATGCATCTCTTATGCACCATTCTTGGTCATGATATTTCTAATAATCGCTCCACACCCTTTTGTTTTCATGCACATTATTTGGGATTTACTTGGTTGGATTTCAGGGTCAAACATGTTCGTACTTATGTTTCTTACATTGTTTTTCCTATATTTCTCTTGCGCATATGGACGCGCACTTTTCTATAAATAAGGTGCGCCCGCCCACCTGGCTTGGAAGAATTAAGAACCGGAACTCCTACCAATCCCTTCTTCACCTCCTCGCTAAGCGTGCCTCGCAACCCCCCTCGTACTTGCGAAGTATTATCCACATAGAATAGATTGCGCCGCATTCACATTTTGAACACAAGAGTGACCCAAGTGTGGTGCAGATGTCAACAGGTGCATCACCCCGGAACCGAGAATTCTGACACTAAGGAAAATGCAATTTCTTTTCGGGACTGAACAGGCAACCCTGACAGCTGACCGTCCCAAATTGGGTAGAGTGGTGCAATACTGTAAAATCGCTACCGTACTCGTATTTTGTTGAAATTCTCTGTATATTTCCTATGTATATTCAACACACTACCATGTATGTTTTTACTTAGTTTGTGTTTCGGCTCCACCTGTCCACCTCTTACATTACTACAGCTAAGATATATATTATGGTGTTTTATTGTTTATTTTAGGATAATATCTTGGGATTTAACATGTGCTTTCCAATCAGGTGTTTAGGATTTTACGGTTGTTTATGCACCTCTTATGCACCATTCTTGGTCATGATATTTCTAATAATCGCTCCACACCCTTATGTTTTCATGCACATTATTTGGGATTTACTGGGTTGGATTTCAGGGTCAAACATGTTCGCACTTATGTTTCTTACATTGTTTTCCCTATATTTCTCTTGCCCATATGGACGCGCACTTTTCTATAAATAAGGTGCTACCGCCCACCTGGCTTAGAAGAATTAAGAACCGGAACTCCTACCAATCCCTTCTTCACCTCCTCCGAGTCGCTAAGCATGCCTTGGAACCCCCATCTTACTTGCGAAGTATTATCCACACAGAATAGATTGTGCCGCATACACATATTGAACATATTTTTCTGAAGTTTGTGAATAGGACTGCTACCACCAAAATCCTGAGGCTCTGGTTAATTTGTTGACCGTATGTAATAGGTGTCAGAAAATTACCAGTAGGCTTCCTAATCCGAGACACAGTAGGCCAAGAAATATGCCTTCCAGACATAATACTAGTAAATTACGGATGCTCGGTACCTGGTTATCCCACTTTTCAGAGCCTGCTATGGTTTAGTAAACTGATCCAGTGGAGATCTCTTGTGGGGATCTCAAGAGATCCTACAAAGAGTAATCAGCTGGCATGCCTCTGTGTAACAACGCCCGATGTGGAAGCTTGTTCCATTGGAGACAAGGTCACTAATCGCCTTGGCATGGAAATCATTGGCTGACGCTACAATCAACCTGAAACAAGCACATCACTCGTGGATTAAAGCAACCCCGTTCCGCTTAATTTGGGAGAAGCCCATCAACCTCCGCGATACAAGTAACTTACACCCCCGTACCGTTATACGACCATATCATCTCACCTATCACGGAGCCTTATCCAATATGAACACATTACCAAGCGGGAATGGAGGATCAAGTCTCACCGGTGATCCTTGCTCGTATGGTATATCGCACACCCGTGCCGATAATAACACAACAAATAATGTCCACGGTAACTCGAATACGAACTTTGCGAATGTGTCAAACAACTATAATAACACCATCAATGTTGGAGTAAGTGAGGAATCTTCGCAGATCCAAGCATGGTTGTCGCCACTTGAGGCCCATGCAAGGAATGAAGACGTGAGGAACCGGCGACTGGACGGTGTTGAGGATTGGGTTCTACAGGAGAACGAGTTCGAGTCATGGCGCGAAAGTCAGGATACCTCAATGAACCCTACTATCCTATGCTATGTGGATCAAGGAGTTGGAAAGACATATATAAGGTACGGGGGTATTTTCTGGGGAGGGTAGACGATACTAACAAGGAACTAAACTAGTTCATTGGTAATAGACACCCTATCCAAGCAAGCTTGTGGGAAGAATATCGCGATTTTGTCCCTCTATTGCGATTACCAGGCGCTGAAGGACCAATCGGCGGTGAATCTGATAGGGAGTCTACTCAAGCAGGTTGCCCTCGGAGCAGTGGGGACTGTAGGCCAAATTAAGGATGCGTTTGACAAGTCAAGGCAAGTCTGTGGAAAAAGTCTCCGATTGCCGGAGATGCTTGGATTATTCGTCAGTACAATCAGCTCCTGCGATCGAGTATATATCTGCGTCGACGCAATAGACAACCTAGCGCCACAACATCGATCAGAGTTCCTCCGCGCACTACGAAAAATTATTCAAGAAGCGCCAAATACGCGATTATTTCTCACAGGGAGGCCCCATATTCGAGGGGAACTCGACAGGCATCTCACGAAAGGAGCCTATATCATCCACATTGTGCCCGACCAAGGGGATATCGCCGAATATCTAAGCAAGAAGATGGATGATGACGATGACAGCGATCCAGACCTGATGACGGAAAATCTGAAAGACGATATTATGAAAACGATGCTGGAAAAGGCTTCCGAAATGTGAGTAGGAGTAACCCCATGCAATCCCTGGACCACTAATTGACATTCTTCTTAGGTTTTTGCTCGTTGCTTTAAATATCGACGCAATCTTGGGGGAGACCTCATTAGCAAGGCGAAAGAAAATGTTGCAAAAGGTGGCTGCGACTGGCGTAGATCTGGACACCGTGTACGACCAAACACTGCGGCGAATAAAGGAACAGAAGGGCGACCGATCAAGACTTGGGATGGAAGTGCTAATGTGGGTATCCCACGCGGAGCGGCCGTTGCGGATTGACGAACTCTGTCATGCCCTCGCGGTAGAGATTGAGGCCACGGACCTTGACCCTGAGAACATCCGGCCGCAAGATACAGTGTTAGGATCATGTTTAGGGGTTGCAGTTGTTGACAAGGAAACATCGCAAGTCCGGTTAATCCACTACACACTTCAGGAATACCTTTCCCGGCCCGGTGTATTGCCTGATCACAAAACACTTGGCCAAACATGCCTGACTTATCTGAATTATGACCAGGTCAAGAGGATTCCCGCTGATAATCTTTCGAGCCTTGAAAACTTTCCATTCCTCGGGTATTCATCCTCGCATTGGGGGAGGCACGCAAAAATCGAACTCTCACACCACGCAAAATCGCTTGTACTTGACCTATTAAACCAATTTGATCACCATATATCTTCTGTCTTACTCGCCATGACGATATGCCCTTCCTGGTTGATCCCACTTAGCCATCGCCCATTCCCTGGTTTACACTGTGCATCCTACTTCGGAATTGATGAGGTTATAGCTACTTGGATAGAGATGGAGAGTTATAATATCAATCAGAGAGATTTTATAGGATCCACACCGCTATCGTGGGCTGCTTGGCAGGGGAATCAAGGGGCAGTGGCGCTACTACTCGCACGGGACGATGTCGATCCTGACAAGCCAGATAACCATGGTATAACACCACTCTGGGGCGCTTCTTACAATGGGCGTGAGGGGGTGGTGAGACTACTACTCGCACGGGGTGATGTCGATCCTGACAAGCCAGACATCCACGGTAGAACACCACTCCGGCGCGCTTCTTTCAGTGGGCACGAGGGGGTGGTGAGACTACTACTCGCACGGGACGATGTCGATCCTGACAAGCCAGACAACTATGGTAAAACACCACTCTGGGGCGCTTCTTCCAATGAGCATGAGAAGGTGGTGAGACTACTACTCGCACGGGCCGATGTCGATCCTCACAAGCCGGGCAACCATGGTCAAACCCCACTCTGGCACGCCTCATCCAATGGGCATGAGGGGGTGGTGAGACTACTACTCGCACGGGACAATGTCGATCCTAACAAGCCGGACGACGATGGCGAAACACCACTCTGGGGCGCTTCTTACAATGGGCATGAGGGGGTGGTGAGACTACTACTCGCACGGGACGATGTCGATCCTGACAAGCCAGACAACTATGGTAAAACACCACTCCGAGGCGCTTCGTCCAATGGGCACAAGGGGGTGGTGATGCTGCTACTCGCTCGGGGTGATGTCAATCCTGCGAAGCCGGACAACGATGGTCGAGCCACTGGATATCGCTGCTAGGCGGCGACATTGGCCAATTGTAGCACTCCTCCAGTCCCTAATAACTCCTGTCTCTCACATAGTTTAAGCTCACGGCCTCGGCCGGGGTGTTGCGTACATTCCCTCTCTGCCAATAGTTACATACATCCCTTCCGTCTCGCTGTACATACCCGGCATCAGCACAAGTTCCTCCCTCTCTTCGTAGCCTTTTCCTCTCCCCCGATGTCCTCATACAATTTCCCACCCACTCTCCCCCCAATCTATTCCTCTCCGTTTTTCTTAAACTCCGGTGTTCCATTTCATTTTAGATATGGCGCACGAAACTACTGTTTCATGTATCACACAGCCGCTTACAACCCGCGAATACTTTCTTCCTATGGTTCTCGGTACAGGGCCATGCTACTGTGTCAAGATGCCTGAGATCTTCTGGTCTTATATGCTACGCTTTCAAAAGTTTTATTCCTCTCTATATATATTGGACTACTCTCTTCCCATAATATTATACCGCGCTTTCTTCCATCTTTGCAATTAGAATTCTCGCCAAAGAGGGGAAATGGGTGTCGCACAGAAGTAGCGAATAGACTAGGAGAATTCACTTGGAACTTATGTTCAAAATGTGAATGCCAAAGGCACATATGGAAAATACTACCCAAATGCGAGTGTGGTTGCATGGGACGCTAAGCGAGAAGATAGTAGTAGACCAGATTTGTAGGAGTTCTGGTTCGTAAATCTCTAAGCGAGGGGAGTAGTAACTACCATATTGATAGAAAATCGCGATCCCACTGAACTGGAGAGCTGAACCTCAGTGGTAATGATGGGGAGATGGATTGACACCTGGTAGTGAGGAAAGATGCTATACAGTATGGGGTTTTGCAATGAGCAGTATGATTTCCCACCCAATTAGAACTTTCGTTAACCGTAGTCATAGAACATCACTCGATGGTGTCACCAGTGTGAATGTTGGTATAAGGTTTCTTTCTCCTCTCAAATGCTTCTTTTAAGTTTCTATATTATTCTCAAGCCGAGTACAACTTTTTGTTTTCTTTACACTTTCTTTATTATTCCTTTTGTTCCTATATACTTTCTTTCAATGCCTTTGTTCTTTGTTGCGGAACTGTGGTGGACGTGGAAGCTTGGTGAAGCGGAACCAGACCACCACACTATATAGCTTGCTTATATCTTTACTATCATTCTAGTAATAGTTGGTGGTAATCAATGATCTTGATTGTCGGCTATCATTACCTCTCAGTTGAAACGATTCCGCGTTGCTACAGTGAATGCTCGTATATGGTTTATTCGTCCTATCAAATATGGTTTCTTTCTCCTCCCAAATTTTTCTTTCAGCTCTTTGTGTTTCCATACTCGTTACTGGTTGAAGTTTACTATGCGTTCTTTCATTGTTCCTTTCAGGGCACTTCTTTGATAGTCTTTGCTTTTCCTTGTTGAGGGAATGCGGTTGTAGTGGCTGGACTCAACTGCTGTACTATACAGCTGAGCTATGTCTTTCTTATTATTTGAGAGAGAAGCGTTATTACAATAAGGGATCTTGACTACTTCTATTATCACTTATTCGTCCAAGTTCCGATCGCATACTGCAATGGTAAAATATATGACACACAAAAAAAAAACCAATACAGGGGACCAAGCCTTCCAATGGGTCCGGGCTTCGTTGGGCCAGCCCGGGCTCTTGGTTGGGCCGGGCTGGGCTCATTGGGCTGGGCTCAACTTTAGATGTGCTTGGGCCGGGTCGGGCCCGGAGGTGCCAAGCCCAGGTAACCCGGTGGGCCTAGTGAATGTTTTGTCTCGCCTTCCTGACTTTCACCATGACGATCCTTCAAGTCATTGTCACCACGGAAACCAGAATCTGAGCACACAAAATTTGGGAATGGATTTGCCTTTAGCAGCTAGGTCCTAGCAGACGCGTGTTCAAATTGCGATTGAATAGTGAAAAGCAAGAAGGAAAATTGAGTATATTTAGCCTCTCTCTATTTAATTCTGATACTTATTAGTACTAATAGTTCGATAATAGCTGGTGGCTTGAAGATCGTCAACAAAAGGAGTACCCGATCCTTTCAGCCTGGGCCATAACTGTCCTCTCAATCCCGGCAATGTCGTCAGAGCCAGAACAATTATTCTCTGGAACCAAGAGAACAATATCCGACTCACGGCACTCTCTCAACCCCGCAACAATTCAAGCAACCCAATGTCTACGAAGTTGGCACTCGCCTAACTAAACTCATGCTTTCCTACTGAAACCCCCCCACGCCCATGTCTCCACTCTCTTTCCTCTCTTCATGAATTATCTCTATTTTACCATCTAACTTTTCCTATCATCCATTTTGTATTCTAATACCAATTTCACACCAATGTTAATATATAATATTTAATTCCTTTTCTTATATGGGCCGGCCCACTGGGCCCATTGGGCTAACCCGGGCTTTCGTTTCTTGGGCTGGGTTGGGCTGGGCTCAACCTTGGTTGGGCTTGGGCCGGGTCGGGCTGGCCCTTTTTGGACCCGGGTTGGCCCATTGGAAGGCTTGCAGGGGACCAGCGGCTGAAGGTGGGGCTGGCAACAGCAGACCAAACACAGGGCTGAATACTCTAAACAAACGTTTCCATGGGCTGTATTCACAGCCCTGCTAGCAAGAACGGTATTGTCACTTTTTAAAAAATATCTTCCTAGCCATCTCTTGTGCGGTTGGGTTGGTAGCTCGCAGTCGCCCCTCCGCACATTTAATTTCACCACAAGCAAGGAAATAAGAATTCGTCCGAGCACGTCCAGTGGTTTCTGATAGCGCTGGGAGCTTCCTTCGAAACGCGATTCCATTAGCGAGACACCTCAGTTTGTGCGGCTGTAAAAACTTGAATAATTGGACCATGTGCTGTGAAGTCCCGAATTTCCTTGCCTAGAACTGGGGCAAAAAACAGAGCCGAAAAACATAGCCCCTTTCCCATTCCAAGACACATAAAAAAATAATCTTGACCTTACGGAGAGAGGAAAGTCCATGACATAGCACACATTTCAATGATTGAAGTTTGTACAGTAATCAAGTTGATAATGTCTGCTTTACCCAATGTTGGCTTAAAATTGGGTCTGCGAATGTTCAAAAACTCAGGTTAGGGTGTATATAGTTGAGAGTTATCCCATGGGTCCCACCGCCCTCATAACGGGTGACAGGTGGCTTGTATAAATGCGAGCGAAAAGTCACATAGGCACCGATCGCTGAGACCAGTACATTATGGCGCATTCCTGCAATATAAATATGATATGTGGTGAGACTATTGTAAACTAGTGAAGGTCTACTAACTTAGGGATAAGCCCATTGAAAGCCGTCCCAGAGTCTAGAGGTAGGTCTCTACCAGCACTGGTAGAACATGCTATAAGGTACCAACACCTGCCAGAGCCGGTATCGGACTGCCCGGATGTTACGCGCTGTTACCGGCAGTCTAAACCTATTGGTCTATCCTCTCTCCCCCCTCATCCGCTCCTGTGGTTGGTAACACACTCCAGCCCCAGCATATATTCCCGCCATACCTGATGGATGGTATGTATCGTAACCAACCAAACATTAGAGAATTCCTATAACATCCGGAATCCCTCGTGGCTCATCTTCCCCAAATCAATTGAGGCTTGTTTTTTTGTTTTTTTTTGTAATCAAATCGTTATTATGTTTAAGGTACAAAAGACTCATGCAGCGCTAGCTATGGAGATAAAAAACCTATAAGCAAACGTCATCCCGCCCGCTTCACCTCGTCATAGGAAAAATCAAACACCCCGAGTCCATAGGAAAAGTCCCCCTCGCCTAGCACCTAAGATAAAATACCCCAGACACGTAAGGAAACAATACATAGAAACGTACAGGTAGAAAGACCCAAACCCTTCAGCAGGCTCCCCAAAACAAAAGAAACGACGGCTGTTCTAAGGCCCTTTCGGGGCCTGGGGGAGAGGATAGATGATCGCCGACACGGGAAAACTCATAAGCTGAGGGCCCACCAAAAACCATGATGTACGGTCAGGCAGGTCATTACATCGTTCCCAAGCGTTGGACAAAGCCACGGAGGCAGTGCTATACCACGACTAGGCGTAACCGAGGAGAGGCCGAACGATCGGAGGGGGAGAGGGGCGAGCGGAGCCACCGAGCAGAGGGGATGCCAGCCAACGATGATGAGCAGTAGGGTGCCAGCCGGTGGGTAGCAGTAGGGTGCCAGCCAGTGGGGGGTGAGCAGTAGGGTGCCAGCCGGGGAGTTGAAGTAGCAGTAAGGTGCCAGCTTATGGGGCAGTACGGTGCCAGCGGACGGAACCGGGAGGGGGGTAGAGGAAGGATCGCGAGCGGGCTAGCCACAACCGACTAACGGGCCATAGCAAGGGCTTTTGGGACGACAGCGAGACCGAGCGAGACCGTGATGTTACTAACCGAAGCTTTCCCCATCAGAGGTACAAGCCCAGCAGAACCGAAGTCTTACTTTGACCGAGAGTCCGGACGCCATATCGCCGACCGTGAACGAAGCGAGAAGCTTTCCGACCGTGCAAAATGCTAAGCGAGGTGCAAAGCAGGTGCGGGGTAAGGGGGAGAACCGAACTTCATGAGCGGGTGTCAACGATGAACAGGAACAAGAACCCCAAGGAGGGGAGGCATGCGTGCCTCAGGAGAGGAGGGAAGATGGCTTAACGTCAACCCCTAGGCAGTAGCCATGATGGGGGAAGAGAGGTGGGTGGGGGATAGTGACGATGATTTCCCTTGGTGTTGAGATTTCAATCGCCGGAGGTGGAGGAGAGATGGTTCGGTGCAAATCAATTGAGGCAGAGCAGCTCATTTATATACTTGAAAGCAAGGAAAAGAAAAAAAAAGATCGCTACTTTTTCCGCCGAGCGCGGACCTCACGCCTAGGGTCAGGGGTGAAGGTCTAGAGTGGGATGTTACCACCTGCTCCCAGTTCCTGTAGGCCTCTACCCTCTGCGATAGGTGAGAATCACTCCTTTTGACGGGAATTGAACACCTGGGCTCCTGCTAAATTGCACAGGAGGTTAATTGCTTTCCAACATAACCACTGCGCCACCTAGGAATTTTCACATTATAGCACTACAGGAACTAATACTTATCCCGATGCCTTTGGTTTTCGCTCTGCCTAAGGTCAAAAACAACAATTTTATAAAATATCTGTTAAACACTTAAGCCACTTGAGAGGTTTGCCAGGCTTTGAAGCAATGGAAATTGTAAGCATTGATCGGTGACAGCCAATGGCAGGCCCTCCTTGTACTATGTGCAATTACAGCCATCAGAACATGATTAAAGGAAGGAACCTTGGGATATTTGGCAACACCTGAGAGAAGGCCATTGTCATAACTTAAGTTAGGTAATAATATGTTGGGTCTCTAATCTATCTTACTCATAAAAGTTCTTGGTATCGTATTTCTGTAGTTAGCCCAGTGTTCGGAACCGTCCAGGGACCAAGAGAGAGGGCGGGGATAATGTCAGGAACACGGGAGAGGACCGCTAGACGTAGTCCTGGGTAGAAAAAATTACCCGGGTGACCACTGGGTTGGGCTGCGACCGCCGGGCGCTACATGCTAGGCTTTATGGGTATAGTGAGCCAAGCGGGAAAGCGGCTACTTAGGTGCAGGCAGGGGAGGTATCAGAACGGGCGGGATTTAGCGGGGGACTATATGGGGTATCGGAAGACGGTAAGGTGTGGGTCAGGGCTGCATAGGGGTCCACCCAGGGAAGATATTAGGAATGACGGCCGGGCACGAGTGGAAGAAAAATGAGGGGGATGGCTGAGGACGGCTGGAGGCTGCAGAAAGATTATGAGTGATATAAAATGATGCGACCACTCCGTCGCTTCTAGCAACCGCATGCGGGGGTGGTGAGACTACTCCTCTCCCGGGCGCTATCAATCCCCACCAGCCAAATTACAATATTCCAACACCGCTCCCGTTCACTTCTAGAGATGGGCATGAACAAGAGGCGAGACCATCAGCCACACGTAACGATGTCACTCCCGACGGGCCGGATAACCGTGATCGAACACCCCCCAAGATCTCCTTAGCGCGCAGGTCCAGGCAAATCAAAGTGGAACCCGTTCTACGGCTGTCGGAAAAGCGAAGAAAAAACTAAGAATGGCTATAAAATTTCCCCTAGCGACGTGCCAGAGATATTGCTATGTTTTTATTTTATAATTTTTGCTCACCGGTAGTGCACATCACACGGATAATGGGTGGCCATACATCGAGTTCAGCCCTACTGCAGTATCTAGAATCATGATGTATATTTTTATCATATCACGATAAATATATATATATTATTTATTATATATATCAGCTTTCTACCAATTGCTCAACACACTAGCGCCCTTACATAATATGTAATCAAACATAAAAACGTTACCCTTCAAGTTTGGTGTGAACTTTTTCACACCCCTGCAACTCTCATCCATCTATCGCTAGCGGCACTAAGTTACACCAGTTGGAGGGTCCGACTAGGATCTCACCAGGCAACCCCCAGACTTAGTGTGCGGCGGTAGTGGTTGAATCATGTATCGGGCATGTGGCTCGGGAGACATGCGGTTATCATATGCGCTTGTGCATGCAGTGGCTAGGCACAGAGTGGTGGATCGCGCTCTCCACATGTTTATGGCGGTAGATGGGACATGTTTATTTGGTTTATCGTTTCTTTCGCCCCACAACCCATTTGTCGTAAACTAGTAGGTTTAGCCTACGGTATTTCGCAGTTTATGCGACAGCCGTACATACTCGAGTACAGTACAGTACTCAGAGCGAGAATAAGTCCCAAGACAACGAGCGCGACAACCATTCCCCCAGAACTCAACCATCACCATGACTCAAGTCAATACCACAGTCAAAATCAATGGTCCTATTACCGGATCCCATGCTCTTAGAGATAAGGAGGGACACAAATATGCAGGCCCTAGCACCAATGGTCATTATTGTTGTGTTTTGTAATTATAATCACATTTATAGTTATCAGCCATTGTCTCAGGACTTTATTCGCGTCGCGAGTAGGATATGGGGTTTGGGGGGTCAAGATGATTCTTGATTGTCCGAGAACAAAGAGTGTCACGGTGCAGGATATCCTCTTTCTTTACAGTTCGTTGTTTTTCTGGAGCGTTGCCTATTCGGAGATATGACGTACCGGTATCCCCTGGCCTGCCCATAGCTAGGATCTCCATCAATTGCGCAGTGCATTTCCCTCTGGTCTATTTAGCGAGCTTTTTCCACCATCATCTCACTCGCATTGCCATGTCCTCTTGCTGTTCCTTCAAGGCTGACCCAAGCGTTGCGCAGATGTCAACAGGTCCGTCACCCCAGAACCGAGCATGCTGACACTAACGAAAATTTCGGGGGTGAACAGACAACCCTGACAGCTGACCGTCCCAAATTGTCAGGGGTAGTACCGTACAGTACAGCCTCCGGAAGAAAAAATCGGGAAACGGCGATCGGGCTTCTGAGGTTTTGATTGGAGGGTTCAGTGTGCTCGAGCCAATCGAGCAACCGTGTTTCTGACTTTTAATTTCCACATTTCCCGATTTTTTCGACCGGAGGCTGTACTGTAAAATCTCTTGAAACCACCATCGGCTGTCAGGCGCCGACTCGTAGTTTTTCGATGTTTGTGAACACGACTACTACCACCAAAATCCTGATGCTCCGGTCGATTTTGCGCCCGTATTCAATAGCAGTCAGAAAATTACGAGTAGGCTTCCTGATCCGAGACACAATACTCCAAGAATTATTCCTCCCAGACATAGTATACTAGTAACCTACGGACCTTGGGCTCGCTCGCTACCTTATTAGCCCACGTTTCAGAACCTGCTATGGTTTGGTAAATGGATTCAGTGGAGATCTCTTGTGGTGGATCTCAAGAAATTCTATGGAACAGCAATCGCCTGGCATGCGTCAGTGTAACAACGCCCGATGTGAAAACTTGTTCCACTGGAGACGAGGCCACTGATCGCCTTGGCATGGAAATCATTGGCTGGCGCTCCATTCTGAAACAAGCACATCACCCGTGCGTTAACGCAAACCCCGCTCCGCTTAACTTGGGAGGAGAAGTCCATCAACCTCCGCGATACAAGTACACCCCCGTACCGTTATACGACCATATCATCTCACCTATCACCGAGCCTTATCCAATATGAACACATTACCAAGCGGGAATGGAGGATCAAGTCTCACCGGTGATCCTTGCTCGTATGGTATATCGCACACCCGTGCCGATAATAACACAATAAATAATGTTCACGGTAACTCGAATACGAACTTTGCGAATGTGTCAAACAACTATAATAACACCATCAACGTCGGACTAAGTGAGGAATCTTCGCAGATCCAAGCATGGTTGTCGCCACTTGAGCCCCATGCACGGAATCAAGACGTGAGGAACCGGCGACTGGAAGGTGTTGGGGATTGGGTTCTACAGATGAACGAGTTCGAGTCATGGCGCGAAAGTCAGGACACCTCAATTGATCCTACTATCCTATGCTATGGGGATCAAGGAGTTGGAAAGACATATATAAGGTACGGGGGTATTTTCCGGGGATGGCAGACGATACTAACAGGGAACTAAACTAGTTCATTAATAATAGACACCCTATCCGAGCAAGCTTGTGGGAAGAATATCTCGGTTTTGTCCCTCTATTGCGATTACCAGGCACAGAAGGACCAATCAGCAGTAAATATGATAGGGAGTCTACTCAAGCAGGTTGCCCTCGGAGGAGTGGGAATTGTAGGCGAAATTAAAGATGCTTTTGACAGGTCAAGGCAAGGAGGCGGGAAAAGTCTCCGATTGCCGGAGATGCTTGGATTATTCGTCAAAACAATCAGCTCCTGCGATCGAGTATATATCTGCGTCGACGCAATAGACGAGTTAGTACCACAAGATCGATCAGAGTTCCTCCGTTCACTACGGCAGATTATTCAAGAAGCGCCAAATACCCGACTATGTCTCACAGGGAGGCCCCATGTTCGAGGGGAACTCGACAAGCATCTCACGAAAGGAGCATATATCATCCACATTGTGCCTGACCAAGGAGACATCGCCAAATACCTAAGCAAGAGGATGGACGATGACGATGACCGAGATCCGGACTTGATGACGGAAAATTTGAAAAATGATATTAAGAAAACGATGCTAGAAAAGGCTTCGGAAATGTAAATAAGAGTAACTCTATCCAATTTTTGGATCACTAATTAACATTCGGTGTAGGTTTCTGCTCGTTGCTTTAAATATCGACGCGATCTTGGGGGAGACCTCATTAGCAAGGCGAAAGAAAATGTTGCGAAAGGTGGCTACGACTGGCGTAGATCTGGACACCGTGTACGACCAAACACTTCAGCGGATAAGAGAACAGAAGGGCGACCGATCAAGACTTGGGATGGAGGTGCTAATGTGGGTATCCCATGCGGAGCGGCCGTTGCGGATTGACGAACTCTGTCATGCTCTCGCGGTAGAGATGGAGGCAACGGACCTTGACCCTGAGAACATCCGGCCGCAAGATACAGTATTAGGATCATGTTTAGGGCTTGCCGTTGTTGACAAGGAGACATCGCAAGTCCGGCTGATTCACTACACACTTCAGGAATACCTTTCCCGGCCCGGTGTATTGCCTGATGCCCACAGAACACTTGGCCAAACATGCCTGACTTATCTGAATTATGACCAGGTCAAGAGGATTCCCGCTGATAATGTTTCAAACCTTGAAAACCTTCCATTCCTCGAATATTCATCCTTGCATTGGGGGAGGCACGCAAAAATGGAACTCTCACAGCTCGCAAAATCGCTTGCAATCGACCTATTAAACCAATACGATGACCATATATCTTCTGTCTTACTCTCCAAGAAGATACCCCCTCCCTGGCTCCGCCCACTTAGCCATCGCCCATTCCCTGGTTTACACTGTGCATCTTACTTCGGAATTGATGAGGTTATAGCTACTTGGATAGAAATGGAGAGTTACAATATCAATCAGAGAGATTTTATAGGATTCACACCGCTATCGTGGGCAGCTCGGCAGGGGAATCAAGGGGCAGTGGCGCTACTACTCACACGGGACGACATTGGTCCTGACGAGCCTGACAATTATGGCGCAACACCACTCTGGGGCGCTTCTTACAATGGGCATGAGGGGGTGGTGAGGCTACTACTCGCACGGGACAATGTCGATCCTAACAAGCCGGACAACGATGGTGAAACACCACTCTGGCGCGCTTCTTCCAATGGGCATGAGGGGGTGGTGAGGCTACTACTCGCACGGGACAATGTCGATCCTGATAAGCCAGACAACCAAGGTAGAACACCACTCTGGGGCGCTTCTTGCTATGGGCATGAGGGGGTGGTGAGGCTACTACTCGCACGGGACAATGTCGATCCTAACAAGCAGGACAACGATGGTGAAACACCACTCTGGCGCGCTTCTTCCAATGGGCATGAGGGTGTGGTGAGACTACTACTCGCACGGGACAATGTCGATCCTGATAAGCCAGACAACCAAGGTACAACACCACTCTGGGGCGCTTCTTCCAATGGGCATGAGGGTGTGGTGAGACTACTACTCGCACGGGACAATGTCGATCCTGACAAGCCAGACAACTATGGTAAAACACCACTCTGGGGCGCTTCGTCCAATGGGCATGAGGGGGTGGTGAGGCTACTACTCGCACGGGACAATGTCGATCCTGATAAGCCAGACAACGTTGGTCAAACACCACTCTGGCGCGCTTCTTACAATGGGTATGAGGGGGTGGTGAGGCTACTACTCGCACGGGACAATGTCGATCCTGACAAGCAGGACAACGATGGTGAAACACCACTCTGGCGCGCTTCTTACAATGGGCATGAGGGGGTGGTGAGACTACTACTCGCACGGGACAATGTCGATCCTGACAAGCCGGACAACGATGGTGAAACACCACTCTGGCGCGCTTCTTACAATGGGCATGAGGGGGTGGTGAGACTACTACTCGCACGGGACAATGTCGATCCTGACAAGCCAGACAACTATGGTAAAACACCACTCTGGGGCGCTTCGTCCAATGGGCATGAGGGGGTGGTGAGGCTACTACTCGCACGGGACAATGTTGATCCTGATAAGCCAGACAACGTTGGTCAAACACCACTCTGGGGCGCTTCTTACAATGGGCATGAGGGGGTGGTGAGGCTACTACTCGCACGGGACAATGTCGATCCTGATAAGCCAGACAACGTTGGTCAAACACCACTCTGGCGCGCTTCTTACAATGGGTATGAGGGGGTGGTGAGG
>Ga0307517_10001586_pt1 | contig 37911 bp, 17 predicted proteins | sample 23_EM_MG_FD_194515 | JGI IMG/M metagenome (GOLD analysis project Ga0307517, IMG submission 194515) | Populus trichocarpa ectomycorrhiza microbial communities from riparian zone in the Pacific Northwest, United States - 23_EM | ecosystem: Host-associated > Plants > Roots > Unclassified | place...
CCCGTTAAACCCGGGATCCGTGTCATGAATGTCTTGTAACTAAATAAAAAAAAGTGAACATTAACAAACTGAACTAAACAAAAAAAATTAATTAAAAAGAAAAAAAAATCCGGGTTAACTCGTCAAACCATGTTAACCTGTTAAACTCAGTATTTGTGTCATGAAAGTCTGATAACTAAATAAATAAAAATTAACATTAACAAACTAAATTAAACAAAAATATTTATGAAAATAATAATAATAAAAATTGACGGGTCAACCCGGAATTAACTGGGTTCACCCGTGAAACTCGCGATATGTGTCATGAAAGTCAAATAACTAAATAGAAAAAAATTTAACATTAACAAACTAAACTAAACGAAAAAAATTAATTAAAAAAAACAAAAAAACAACCAAAAAAAATCCCAAAAAGCATAAAAAAATAGCTAAAAAAACTTAGACAACTTAAAAAAAAAAACCGCCTAAGGAATCAGTGTTTTACTGTGGATTGCACAAAAATTGACGGGTCAACCCGGAATTAACTGGGTTCACCCGTGAAACCAGGTTAACCTGTGAAACTCGAGATATATGTCATGAAAGTCTAATAACTAAATAGAAAAAAATTTAACATTAACAAACTAAACTAAACGAAAAAAATTAATTAAAAAAACAAAGAAAGAAGCAAAAACAAATCCCAAAAACTATAAAAAAAAAACAGCTAAAAAAACTTAGACAACTTAAAAAAAAAAAAACACCTAAGGAATCAGTGTTTTACTGTGGACTGCACTGTGCAGTCCACAGTAAAACACTGATTCCTTTTAGCTATTTATAAATACAATCTAGTTTTTCATAATATTAAGAAAATAAAAATATTTTTATTTCCTTTAAATTAATGAAAATTTATGTTTTACAAATAAATACAATCTAGTTTTTCTTATATTTAATATTAAGAAAATAAAAATATTTTTATTTCCTTTAGATTCTTTTTGTATCTTCCATTGTTGTTGCTCGAAAATGAAACTCATATTTTTAGGAAGAGGTTCAAATGCTAAAGATTTAAAGCTATAATGATAAATATACGCATATCATGAATTCCCCTAAACAATTGTTTTTAATATATATATATATAGCTGCAACCAGCCCCTCTAAAAAGCAATCAATCACACCAATCACATCAACTCACCGAAACCTGAAGCTTCGATCAAGCTGCAAGTGCAGGGAAGAAAGCCAGTGAGGACATCAAATCACGCGAGAAGAAAGGAGAGAATAAGGAGATTATAACGAAAAATACTGTTTGAATCCACAGTGGATTTACTCACATGTTACAGTGTTTTCCTGAGCCCTTTTAGTTTTTTTTTTTAATATTTCAACGTTTATTACTATGTACAAGAAATTGTATCCTTTTTGAGTTTGTAAACTTTTTTCACGGAAATAAAGAAATTGTTGTACAGCTTGAAAGAAGAAATCCAATATTAATTATCAAAATGTAGAAATTTGGCTGAAAATATGTGGAATCTTTGAGAATATCTGAACTAAGAAACTTGAACAAATTAATTCAATTCGTTAATATTTACTCAATTTTTTTTATAATAAAGAGCATTCTCGGATTATTTTGTACATTAATCAATTCTTAAGAACATTTTGTTATTACCACAATGTATTCAATAATTTTAATAATTTTTTAGATGTCGTACGTACCAAAGATTTGAATCTTAAGAATTTATAAAAATATATCATCCAATTAATTTATTATAGTTAAATAGTTAGTTACTTCTTTGTTCTACTAAATTCTAATCGAATATTTAACTTGACTTAGATTTAAGGAGTTATATATATTAAGAGATGGATATTTGCAGAATATAAGGAGGTTTTCTCCACTTCAAATACTTGAGATTGAAACAATCAAATAAATAAAAGTATAAAAACTAGTATTCCATGCATGAATACAAAATCCATTATTGGTAAAAAAAAAAGAAATATTATTGCATTTTTTTAGTTTAAGAGAATTTCTTGCTTTATTACAAAAGGGAGAGACTAAAGCAACCTCAAAACTCCCACCAACCAGCAAACTGCTAGCTCAGATTCGAGTAGGAAAGGTAAGTCAAAATAGCAGCTGTGTTAAACCCATTGAAACTTGACCCAGCAGCCGCTGTATAAGCACCCATATTAGGGAACACAAGCCAGTCATCAACCTGCAATTCCGGCAACTGATGAACCGTCAAAACCGTGTCAAGAGCATCACACGTCGGTCCGAAAACCATCGAACTGTAGCTCTTTTCTCCTTTGCACGTGGGATTCGCACTGTTAGAATTGCAAGCTAGAGGTGTGCATGTGATAGTTGCATGATCATTTAAAATACAGTTCAGGGAGCCGTAAATACCGTCATTAATCCAATACTCTCTTAACTCTCCTCTAACACGTTTTCCTATAACGTTGGTGGCTAATGTGAAAGGCGACTCAGCAAAAAAACGACCCGGCTCAGAAATGATGGTTAGGCCCGGTTCATTTGGGAAATAAGCTTGCAGGGCGGGTTTAATTGATGTAGCCGCTTCGTCAAATAGGGATCCAGCGGTGAAGCCGCCGCCGATGTTCAGTATCGTCATTCTAGGCATGCCAAAACGAGCTGCGGCTTCAAATACAGATTTAGCCGAAGCTATGGCTCCTTCGTATGCTTGAGAATATGTGGCTCTGTTTCCTATATGGAACGAAACACCAACAACATTGAGCCTAGCCGTTTGAGCGGCTTCGAGAAAAGGTGTGACTTCTTCAGGAAGCGCGCCATATTTGGAACCCAATAGACACCTTGCTCTACTATCATCAAGGGCTTTAATCCGAATGAGCAATGCACATTTCGGATGCCATTTTTGAATTTTGTCGAGCTCTTCTTTCGAATCAAATGTAGTTAAATTGACACCCACGCTGGCTGCGTATTTGATGTGTGACCCTGGCTTGCATGGATTCGCATAAACGATTCGGTCCAGAGAGACTCCCAGAGATAAAACCAATTCTATCTCGGCCTGGCTAGCACAATCAAAGTTTGAGCTAAGAGCCGCCAATGAACCGAGGAGAGCTGGTACAGGATTGTACTTGACGGCGTAAAAGGGACGTACTATGGGAAGGGTACGTGTCCACTTGTCTAAGAGGGCAGACACCACTCCTAAATCTAGTACGTAAAAGGGCTCTTTGGTTTCTTGTTCCTTAGAAATTATTGACCGCATAAAATCAGTCAAGCCGGTTTTTGGTAACGTCGTTACCCTCTTGCCCGTAACACCTGGTGCAACCAATATAACACCTTAGAGGTTCCTGGTGATCGACCCCATGTCTAAAATTTAAGGGCTTGAAGAAAGGAAAATTACCAAGGAAAAAGAGGATTTGAGAGTATTGGAAGGGTTTATATTTGGAGGGTATTTATAGTGATAATTGAAAGAAACAGAAGTCAAGACATTTAGTGTTTGCACCACTATTTGGTGCAAAAAAAAGAAGGAAAAAAAAGGTGAATTATTGAGTTACCTTAAGAGCTAAAAAGAATCAACAACATTTTTCCTTCTGAAGTGAATTACCTAGCTAGTTTGGTATAAGCCTGTTAAAGGGTCTAGTGTGTGAAGACAAGCTGTTAATTAATTTACGGATGATAAACGTGGGTGGTCGTTTGATGAAGAGTTTGAGGTTGATTAAAACTCTTGTGGGGCAGCTATAACATAGGATGTTCAAAATGATTCTTGTCGTGAAATTTGCTTGCAAGCGGTGAAGGGACGAGTCTGCGTGTAAAATGCGTGATTCTCTTTACTTTGTATTGAAGGACAACAACAGATGTTGAAGGACAGCAACAGATTCCCAATCCTCTTGTAGATCAGATTGCAGAGTTTAACCTCAACACAAATTGCACAACTTGCAGAGTTTCAGTTTAAGTCCAACACAAGTTGCAGAGCTTCCTTCTTACTGCAATGTTACGATTGCTCTGCATATAATTGATAGTATAGTAGTTAATAGACATAGACTTTGATATGACCATAACTTCCTCTGCTGTAACAGAAATCAAGTGTGTATATATATATACCTCTACTGCTGTAACATAATTGATATGAAATAATATTCTTCTTTTTCTTTGTTTCTTCACTTTGACACTCAAAACTTTTGGCAGTTAGGTTTGGATACAAGAGATACCAAGGGTGGATTTGAATTTCTATAGCTACTTTGATCTGACGATTATGACCATTGGAACAACGTAAAAGAGACTAATTTTCTTGAATCGATTCATCCTTTACATCATTCGAAGCTTTTTTCTAGGTACCTTGTTACTCTTTTGTTTTGAACATGGCATGTGGTTGAAGTTCTAGTAAAGCACTCCTTCTGTGACCAGTGACCACACCAACCCAGCTTAGATTTCTTTTCACTAAAGTCTTCATTGGACTATCTCAGTTTGTCAAATTTCACGAATACCTCTGTTTTATAACAAGAAACACGTACATGCCCCATGATTTGCACGCAAAACTCCCTTTCTAATTCCACTGGAAATGAATTAGCCAAATTGATGTTGAGTGAGTAATTTTTTTAGGTGAAGGTTATGCTTTAGATCACGTGTTTCTTTTGGTTCAGTTCAGTGAAGGGCAAGTGAAGAAAAGAGAATGTCATATTGTGTTAGGATGGATGCCATTAATGTGCAGCAAGTATTAATGGATGACACTATCCATTAACAAATACAGCAGCTCATCTGCAAACTACTAAATGTCAAAGTTTGGCGGCCACCATAGTTGACAAAGGAGCAAGAAGAGCTATCATTAAAGCCTATAAATAGAGGCATCACTTGGAGAAACACGAGAGAAAGTGCAGAGAAAGATGTGAGAAGTATAGGAGAAAGTGAGTTGCCAAGGGTAGCAAGCAGTGGCTACTATTGCAGTGCTGCAAAGAGAGAAAAGAGTGAGGTTGAGAGTTGCAAAGAGTGGATGATTCCTCCTTCTCTATTGTTGTAAATCTTGTTCTTTCTCTATATAATCAAATGGTTTCTCCCGTGGATGTAGACGATTTGCCGAATCATGTTAAATATTATGTCAGTGTGTTTGGCCTCCAATAAACAACTATCATAACATCATAACATCATCAGTCGAAATTCCCTACATATTGAGATTCCACGGTGCTGATGACTGATGAGTATGATATCAATCTGAAAAAGGATACATGTTTATTGAATAAATTTCTATCGCCAAATGTAAGCAAATAGTGCTAACATATTGTTGCGGTAGCTGCTGCTTTTTATGGTCCATTTTGATATATACCTAGTTCAGGCCACTGCTGCTTCTGGACTTCCCAGTTAGGAGAGACCGACAGAATGAAGATGGACTAAACTAACTGTATCCTGATCTCTATTGGATGTCCCGTTCATATCCGTTAGCACTATTGCTTTGCATTGAGATGCTGCTGGTACTGTCTCTCTCGGGATTCGTGTTTACTAGTAAAAGAAAAGAAACTGCACAGTTTCACTACTAATTATTTAACACCACTCTAAAATTCACACCCTTTGATCGTCTTTATATTTTAACTAGATATGCTTCAAATTCAGAAAGAAGATGCAAAATCATCAGAATTTCTCAAATGAGATCAAGTTCAGGGACTGATTGTTACCCAAACAGGTAGTGGAAAAATGAACAAGGACCGGTTGTCTTTTAGGCCTCTCTCATAAAAGAAAATATATGGACCGCATGGCTGTTTAATCTGATACGAGGGCGATCCTGGACGCTGGACATTTTTATCATGGAAGTCTCCCATAAAAACTTCACAGCAGTTCCTGAGACAATCATCGGTAAAATAGATAGAGTTCCCTTTGCAGTTTGTGAAATCTAGAGCAGATATTGAATGTGAGCAATCCCAACCCAACAACAAGATTTTATCCTCAAGCTATCTACCTCTGACCATTTTGGACCCCCTGCATCTAGCTTTTAAGCTACAAATTTACGAGTTTGGTATCGATAAGAACATTATATTTCCTGAACCAACCGGCTAATAATAAATGTTCATTTAAGCTTGCCATGGATCATTGCTTGTATCCTCATTGTGGTACTGGGACAGGAGGCGGATCTGCAACATGGATCAATGTTGGAGGGTTATCTGTTTTACATGTTGAAATTGTTCCCATTTTATCAACTACGTAGAAATTTCCTGAAAGAAATATAATATCGATGGTTGGGGCTGTCTTTTTGGTAAGGAAGTAATAACCATGGAAGCTAACAAAGAAGATCGTGAGGCTTCTAAGGTAAAGCTGGGTGCCATGATTTGCAAACAGCTCTTATGCAAATGCAATCCATGTAGTTGGTTTGTTTTCAGGCTGTGATTTTTAGCAATTCCGGTTGAATGTCTGACCACCTGGACATTGTTCTTGTTTTCGCCAATGTTTTCGGCCTTGAAATTATATAGAAGTCCAGGACGTTGGTCCTAGAGAAATTTCAAATGGTGTGTTGTTTCTATGTGAAATATTCTTAAGTTTTGGCTATTATTCCTTCCGTTTTCTTTTTCCTATTTTGCTACAATTCACTGCTTAGGCAACGATGATAAGTTTTGTAGCCGGACAGGTTGGAGTTATCATAGGCATCAATCAACTAGCATTCATTAGGACATAACCAAGCACACATGACTGTTTGGTTATTTAGTTAATTTGCACATTCGTTTAAGTTGTTTGAGGACCTAGATAATGGCTCGAGACTATTGTAGTATTATAAATCCCTTTCACCTAATTCAGGCCATTTTTCACAGCAAGGAGAGACTGAAGATGGACAAAATTACTTGTATCATGTAATGTACATTAATAGATGCATTTGGGTAGTTGTTTCTTGAAGCAAATCAATTTTTTTTATATGGTTATTCACAGTCTAACTTTTTAAGTTCATTCGATGACTTAGATAATATGATCAAATCTAATAAGAATTGGTTATGTTAACTCTAAATGATTAAAAAAAATTAAAATAATTTCATTGGAGATAAAATAACTGATCTGATAATCTACAAGTTGACTTAGTATTCTGGTGATTTAGATCTTAAATCTGACCAAATCTCTGCTAGGTGTTATTTCTATGTTTTTTTACAATTAAAATGGGTTTAGATGGTTAATTTTATTTTTAATTGTCATCAATGTATAATAAATAACTGATTTGATGATCTATAAGTTGATTTAGTACTAATCTAGTGATCTAGATCTTAAATCTGACCAGATCTCTGCTAGGTGTTACTTCTTTTTTTTTTTACAATTGAAATGAGTTTAGATGGTTAATTCTATTTTTAATTTTATTTTTAATTGTCGTCGGTGTATAATAAATAAAGAAAACTAAATGCATATTTTCAATACCTATTATGTATCAAAAGAGTTTAAGATTTACATTCTAACTGCCGGTTGTCATAGACTGACTTGATTGTCTTGTTATTCAACTACATAAAGCTTCAAGTTGAAAAAAGAAAATGCAAAATCAAATTCACAAATGACAGCCTAGTTCAGTCCTTCACGGACTGATCGTAACCCAGACAGGTGGTGGCAAAATGAACGAGGACCAATTTCATTTTAGGCTTTCCTCGTAAAAGAAAGTGCATGGACTGCGCGGTTGCTTAATCCGTTACAAGGGTAATCCTAGACGTCGGACATTTCCACCGTGGAAGTCAAAAACGCCGAAGTCGTGACCCTCCCATATGAAATCAGCACAGACCATAAGATTATCATCAGTAAAATAAATGCAATCACCTTTGCATTTGTTGAAATCCAGAGCTGATACAGAGTGTGAGCAATTCCAGCCCAAAAACAACATTTTATCCCCCAAACTCTCTACGTCTGACAACTTTGATTCCTCTCTCTCTAGCTTGTAAGCCACAAAACTGAAAGTTTCGTATCCATAAACAGGAACATGATATTCCCTGATCCGACCTACCAATAAAAGACTTCCATTTAAGTTTGCCAAGTACCATTGCTTGTATCCCATTTTTGGTGGTACAGGCGGTGGATCTGCAACATGGATCAATGATGGAGGATTGTCTGTTTTACAGATTGAAACTTCTTCCCACTTTATCAACTACAAAAAAAATTTCCTTCATGAAACATAATATCTTTATAATTCAATGGTGGTGAGGTTTCTCTGATGATAGTCCATGCTATGTCTCCTGATGCACAAAAGGCTAAATTTTCATGCTCAGTACCATATATTGCCATGACCATGAAGTTGGAAACCAAGGAAGGATCAGCGGACACTCTGACTTTTCTTATAAACCTGTCTCTTGGACGTTGTTTGGACGACCTAATGGAACTCGGATGCAGGTTCCGTGAATTTTTAAACACTACTTCAGTAGGGAAATTAATTAGGGAAGGTGGATAGTGAAGGAAGATCGATTCTGGCTTTTTTAATGGATTTAGGAGAAATATCGCGGGGGTTTCCTCGACCATAACCAGCCAACCATGTGAAGAACCACAGCACCGTTTTTCATAAGCTTCAGGCAATTCCAGGCGGTATGTTTTTCCGTCTGCAAGGTTGTAGAAGCCTCGGTGGTTTGGGCTGTCGTTTTGGTAAGGAAGCAATAGCCATGGAAGCTGACAGAGAAGGTCATGAGGTTTCTTGGGTAAAGCTGATCTCCATGATTTGCAAACAGCTCTAACACAAAGGTAATCAACATAGTTGGTTTGCTTTTGGGTTATGAGTTGTAGCAACTCGGGTGGAAGATCTGACCACCTGGACATGATTTCTGGTGAGTTTGCCAAAAGTTAGCTTTCTGAAATATTAATGGAAGTCTTAATGTCCCTAGCTTCGCATCAGGAATCTCGACTTTGGAGAAATATTAAAATGATGTGTTGTTTACTTGTTTCTATGTGCAATCATTTTGTGTTTCGGCAATCTCCTTGTGTTTTAGCTTTTCTTCTTGGCATTTTCTTCTTGTCCATCAAATCTTTTTCTTTGATGATAAATCAAGTCTCGCATTTGTACTAGTCCATATTTATTTTTGTTACATACGCAAGCACATGCCACAAGTTTTTGCATCCAGGAATACTCCTGGAGGATTAGAACCAGATGTTTGTTTCTTGTTAATATCCCCGCATTGGTTTATATGTTTCTCAATCTAGTTTTAGAGGTTATCGATTGAGAATTCATTTGGAGATTGTCTGCGGCAATTATGAATTGCTACAATTCCACTAGATAGAAGTGCATTGCTTACGTGCTTAGGAACAAAGGTCATTGGTTCTGCGCAGCATTTTGTTCTACACTAACAGCTCTTAATCTGTTTCTGGTGTAAAGTTCCCTTCTCGGTTATCGATTAAAGTTTTGCTTCTGAAGTAATAATTCATAAATAAGAAGAATCTGACTATGGGGAACTGGCCAGATCAAAGTAAAGAAACTCTCATGTGATGATAGACAATTGTTTCGAAATTGAGATGTCCAGGAACGAATACTTTCTGAGAGGGCAAAGAGAAAAAAAGAAAGGAAAATTTGCATCATTTCTCCTAAGACTATATATTTACACCTGATTCACGGACTGATTGTAACCCAAACAGGAGGTGGTAAGATGTACAAAGACCTATCGCGATATTTCGGCAATTAGATGCAGAAGTTCTGATGGAAGTTCCGACCACATGGACTCGTTTGATGTTTCTCAGCTTTTTTGTCTAGTGAGTGCTTTATTTGGTGAAAAGTCTCAGTTATCTGCCTTAAAGTTTCTGACCTTCGGTGCTTTAAATTAAGAATTTAAAACAATTTGTATCTGCCAAAGTAGTTCTTCTCCAGATTCATTTTTAGGTTTTTGTCTTTGTCTGGCTTGCTCAGAATTTTTTATCCCAAGTTGCTTACAGTGTATACTCCCATCTCATCATCACCTTGCCGGCAACGCTAATATACGAGACTATAGAGCTGCGTTCACACTATGCCGCACACCAAAAATGAACCAACGCGACCTTTACTTCACATCAAAACTTGAAATCTCTACATATAGACGTTTTATATTTGTATTTAAGGGAAATCCCAGATTACAAATCTGAAAAAAAATGAAGAAAACTCAATTATCAGAATAGTCAAAGGAAACTGAAGAAACTCCCAGCCCTTTATCGATTTGTTAGTGCTAGTGATCTAGACTGCTTCCCTACTTCTCTGATTTCCCTCCACCAGGTAAACAAAGTTAATATGCTGTCTATTTCACTGGCTAAATGTTGGATATACTATTTATTGGTTACATCTACATGCTGGTACAGCATTAATATGGTACCAACTCTCAAGACAGGAGAGACGAAGCAGTGAAGTGAAGATGGAGATAACATATTCTTGTGTTTTTCCAGTTTTGAAATAACAAAAATTATCCGACTTCGTTCCTCCAACCAAATGCATTTCTTTCCTTTTTGTCCTAACCAGACGTAACCACATCAAAGAAATATTATAATCATTTAGTAGGTGGCACAGCGGTAAAAATTTGGGATCAAGAGGTTTGTTTTCCTTGTGGTTTCAGGTTCGAGTCTTGTGATTGTTAATATTAATGGTCACTGGAGGCTTATATAGTCGTTAACTGGGTCCGTAGGGTTAGTCGAAATACGCGCAAGCTAGCCCGGACACCCCACGTGATAGATATATATATATATATATATAATTAAAACAGCCAAAATATTATTATATCTAGACCACAGATATATATTCATTTACATGTCTGCAATTTTCATGAAATGCCTGTAAAGAAAATGTACAGTATCTGTGTTGTTCCTGCAGGGGATGTGGAGCAAGGGGGAAATGAAATTGTGAAAGTAACAGTAGTAGTACAGGGCAGTAAATATATAGAAAGAGCATGCACGCTAGCTAGGAGTATGAATGGGGAATCTTTGTCTGACTGTGGAAGTGATGATAGCAGGCATCCTTTACTCTTCTTACTGAAGACCGCCCGACCTTCCATCTTCACACATTTACTCACCTCACCAAACTTTTCCCAGCAATAAAATAAAAAGAGAAAACATTGTCCTTCCTTTGCCACCGCCTCTGCAACGAAAATGTATTAGAAAAGACACTCTGTTTAAGGGATTCTACTCGTTGATTTCGAACTCGACAAATCAAGAGGAGAAGAGAACTTCTCTAACCATCATGTATATCCCTTGGGATTAAACTCTGAGATCAACTTGGTGCTGCATAACTATGCTTATTTATTTCTCTCCATACAAACAAAATCGTTTAACTGTCCTCCAGACTGTATTATTATATGCGGTGCCTTGCAAAGAAAAGCGAAGAAATGTTAAATGAAAAGTGATGAATGAGACCGTGATGGGAAAAGGTGCCTCTCTTCAACGAATCAACCGATCCACTTGTCTTTTGCTTCATGTGATGTAATGCAGACTTTTTATGGTTACTCAAACCGAGAGGGTTCAATTAATCAGGTGTTCTTGCTAGTGATGCCCCCATCTTGTTCATTATTACATCCTAACTTAATTTTCACGGGGACACGTATTATTAATGAGAACGACCAAAATAATCCGTAGAAATTAATATAAAATTAATTGAACTAAATAATTTTTTGAATTTGTTGATAATTTCGGTTACGAAATTTAAAAAAAAAGGTTTAATTTAGTTTTGACTTCAAGTTTTAGAAATAAAAAAAAACTAACTAAACCGACAAGCTAAATAAAAAATATATATTGTAAACTAAAGGCCCGTAAAATAAAAACTTTTTTAAAATAACCCAATTAAATGTTTATTAATTTAAATTGGATTATTTTATTTTAGCAAATATAAAATTGAACTCATTGTTTTCATCATTTTATTTATTTGATTTAGTTCGATTTAAATTTTTTAAAAAAAATAGCACGGTTGCATTTTCTATCCGAACTGAAATATTTGAATTGATGCCCATCCCTAATGCATTAATTTCTCTCCTACTTCAGCAGCAATAATGAAAATATGAGGCAACAAGGGTAGTAAATGACCGTCAAATACCATCCCTTCGATTTGCAACTAAAGTAGGACTAAACCGACTCGTGATGCTTAAGCCTTAAAAGAAATAAAATTCATCCCTTTTCTTGGAAGATGAAGGTCCAAAATCTACGAGTCGATAACCTTAATTTGAGATAAATTTTTCATTTTTTGTGTATAAAAAATTTTACATGAAATATCCGTTCGTGTTTTAAGACAATCAAATTGATGAACGAAAGAAGAAATAATTTAGCCATCATCTACCTATCGTATAGGAAGGAAAACAAGAGATGACTAAGGCGCGCGGGCTCTGAGATTATTGCCAAATTCCCAAAGATACACCACAGCACTGGAAATATTACTCTACATGGCCCAAACTACAGTCCTGAAGTGCTGAAAGGAAGATAGAAAATAAAAGTTTGGACTAAGAAGATCCGAAAAAACTAGCAGTGAAAGCTGTGTCACATATGCTAGTTCGGAGACTGAAAATTCCTGAGCATTCTTGTTAATTATGTTTTCTGATCATTAATTGTTAAGGTGAAGAAAACAGAAGCACAAACCTTCTGGCAGGCCTGTTTAGGCATGTAGACGAGAGATCATGGCTTGAAATAGAGAAATAAATGAAAGAGCACTAAGATATTGGCACGGCTCAATCAGAGACGACCGACCACCATTATTCTTTCAAGCTTTGATGATCTTCTTGAAAAAAAATGGTGTCTTTTCTCTGAGTGAACCGGGCCAACATCGCAATGACACTTTCAAGCACGCACAAACTGTCTTCCCAGCTTCAAGAAAGAGCTGCATTCTGTATTGCAAGAGAGAGAGAGAGCCAACAGACAAGGCTGAAGAGAAAGAGAATACAAGTCATGAAACAAAATGAGGATGTGCCCTATCAAATTTATGCAGGTTGAGAAAGAGAGAGAAGGGCCTTTGCTGGTGTGTGCATTAAAAACCCTGGACAACCTAAACCCGCATCAAGGACCAGAGCATTGAATGGTAACCCACGAACCACCACCTCCATAATATTCCCTGCAATAAATTTCCTCTCTGTCTCTCTGTATGATACAGGGCCTTGGCCCTCTCGTATTAATAATGGCAATGGCTCCATGATTCTGTACAAGCCTTTCTTTTGACCCTAGACGAACAAACCAGAGCAAACTGATCAGTGCTGAAACCGTTTTTAATAAGGGAATCGTCCCATAAGGCCATAACTCTCCGGTCTGAACTGCATCTTAATTGCTATTTGTGGAATCTCATCAGTTTTTGTCTCTTTATTACCCATTTTAACTGCCGGTGTTTAGCAACCATTGACCCCTTTCCATGACTTGAATTTTGAAATGAAAGCAAAAAAAAAAAAAAAAAAATTGAAGGTTAAAAAAATATCAAGAAGGTGACTAGGGGCAACAACAAGCCCTTTTTTCAACGAAGTGACTTGCATTATATTGGGGCTTGGGCTAGTTTATATCTCATTACAAAGGCATTTTTTAATTTTTTAAATCTAAAAAAATAGTAAATTACTTAACAAGCATTGAGATTTAATTAACTTGTATTAAAGACACTTCAATTTATTTTATCATTGCACATATATATATATATATATATATATATATATATAATTCAAAGAAGATCTTAGGCTCTAAAAAATCTCAAAGGACAAATTGTCATAATCAACTGCACAAATGTCTTCTACAGTTATAATCAAGCAACGCATAGGGGCATTACCAAAGAAAACAATACCAAAGCGCGTATTTTAAAAGTCCTGCAAAGAAACCTCTTTTGATAGCAGCAGCTCCACAGCAACCTTAGAAACCATAATTATAAAATCCAATACAGTTTTATTTCAATATTTAAAAAATAATTGAAAATATATCATTTTGAAAAAATATTTAAAACTTACCGTGTCCACTAATTTTAACCGAATCAATTTTCAGTCAATTTTGATATAAAACCGATCAAAACTAGGACTCTAATCAGTGGGTCACTGGGTCCGGGCTAGTATAAATTTTATAACCATGATAGGCACCGTTTGGCGTTCCACAAAAAATTTATGGTGCTAAAGAGTTTTATGGATGTGAATCATAACAATTTAATTGGCACCGCGGGCTCGATTTTGTCACTGGATCTATAATGCCATTTGACTTGATTCATAGTACCTCGAATAAAAAGATTAGGCCCACCCTTCTCTAATTTTTTGTTCCCCTTTTCCCAACCTGATTTTATCACCGATTCCGAATCTAATTTCATGTCCTCTTCGGCTCTTACTCTTCATTGGTAAGAAACCTAAAAAAGAAGAAGATAAAAACTGAAATTCCTTCTTCCTGAAGTCATTATATAAGTGCATTGCTCGCTGCTGCACGGACAACCCTCTCCTCTGGTTCCTATATTGTTTTCCTCAATTTTATCTGTGTTTTAGGACAACGAAACATCGGTTTAAAGTGTTCAATCTGTAGTTCTTTTGTTTTTCCAATGGTTTCGCTAGCACTGTCGTTGGATAAGTCAACGTGGAATGGCCAGGTAACCTTCTGAATCCCCCTTCTACTCTTTGCAAATTTTGCTGTCCTCTCTCCTTTCTTATCTTGTTTCCTTCTTGTTAAACCACCTTTTCTTTTCTTTCTGGAACAATTCAACTCTTCAATGTGCCGATAATAAAACCTTAACTCGACGATGAGCTACTACGGGTTGTGGGTTTTTTCTGATTGCTCGAAAGAAAAGAAATTTTGGACTGCACATATTGCTTTTTTCAAGTTACAAGGGATGCACTCGGCGTAACCTCCTGTATAGCTATAGTTTATACACTCTTATGTATAATTTATTAGTTTATTCAACTTGGTGCAAAGCCCATATCGGGGAGTTAACTTTATTGAGTATTAAAACAATCTTATTTTAACAAAAATAAATTAATTAATAAGTCAACATGTTTTTGTTTACCAAAATCAATCAAGTTGTTGCTCAACCCGGATTTTTTTAATGGATCAAGCTTCTTCTTTTTTTAATCTAAACCAGTTTAGATTTTAAATTAATTTATGAAGGCGATCCAAGTTTTATAAGAAAAGTCTTATGTATTAAATATATTGAATACCAATGGGTTTAAAAAGAACTCTGTATTTTGGATTTATTTTCTTTATTTTCATGGATAAATATTAAGCTTTCTTTACATCTTTGGTAACATTAATTAGCTCCATGGACTAGTTACCATTAATTTATATAATTACATGGATTTTTAATCTTTGACGGGTAATTGAAACCTCACACTACTGCAGTAATAATAATTGTTGTATAAGCTGGTTGAAAATATTTCTTATCATAAAATAAATAAATATTTGTTTTATGCGTATGCATACGTAACTTGTATAAACTTTTAACTGAATCAGTGGTTATAGTTTTTTTTTTTTTCAATTTTAACCCCTCCTTTCCTATCAAATGCTACTTCATTGTTGCATAGGCTAATTCCCTATCTCGTTTTCTACTTTGATTCTCGCAGATGACAATCAAAGCTGGCTTTTCTCTCTTGCCAATTCTGCTGTTCTTCCTCACTTCACTACTTTCCTGTGGAGCTATCTACACTATAGAGAAATTTTATACTAGTTTTTTGCTTATGATCATGGCATATTTGCTAAATTTAATGCAGATATCTTTGTGGGAATTGGACCAGGTTCATAAGGTAATCAAATATTTAAAAAAAGGGAAAAAAATTGATTCTTCTACCTGTTGATTTTACAATACACAGACTAATTGATTCCAAGTCTTTGCAAAATTACTGTAAAAAAATCATTATTTGATTAAATTTAGTGTTTCTAATTGCGAAATTACATCAGCAGGATTCAGAGGACTTGTTTTCTATTGCTTCGACAGCAGATGAGCATCAGGCATGCAATCCCTTTGTTTCTTTATTGTTATTCCTTAAGGCTTTTTTCAAACTGTTTAATGTCTTCCATGTTAGTAAATGGTTTCATGTTAATTCACTCGTCTTCTCCAGATGACATTTACTCTTTCTCCTTTCGATCAGCCACATGCCGCCGTACTGTTCCCTGTCGTATTGCCCTCCCTGGCAGCGTTTTACACCATGGAAGAGAACGTAATCGTGGGCTTGGGATTCGTGGTTATGGCATGTGTCTCATTCTTAGCCCTGTATGGACTGTATTTTCCATCTCCTGTCAATTCACCAGCCTTTGATTTCTGGGCTGAATGGACAGGCCTGAAATTGTGCGAGGTAGTAATTCTTTTTTTAAAAAAAATTATTTCAAGACATTAAGTGAAATTAATCATATTTATAAAGACATGAAGATGGGGGCTGACCCTTGAGTCCATTTAAACTATGATATTTTTTTTATAAAAAAAATTAAAACGTTGTTTTAATAATAAAAAAGTTCAAAATTAAACCTCAACTCATGATAAGCTCTAAATTAATAGGTAATTAAGTTGATTCATCAATTCGAACCGGATTTTATAACTATAACATTGACAAGATGGGATGGGACTGGTATAGTGATTGTAAATTTTCTTGTTTTTTTTTAATTTGATATTAAGTATTATTTTTCCAATAAATAGTAGTTGTTATTGAACTCGGTGTGAAAATTTTGAGAATTTAATGTGCAGACATTGATACCTCCTTCGCCGGAAGACAGGAGCCAGCAATTTGAAGTGCTACATCACCGTATATTGGGTCCTGAGGATGACGAGAGAGAGAGGAGTGAGGAGAGGAGTTTGATTTCTGAAGCTGAGTATCTGGAGGAAGGAGTTGGCGAGAACAATGTCCAAAATCAAGGGGCTGAAATTGAAGGATTGAAAGACAAAGGACTTAAATTCGGCATTGAAATCAATGAGGACGAATGGGAATATATAAAAAACTCTTCACTTCATGCCAAAGACACCCAGAGTGAGAGTTGAAGATTGGGTCTTTAATTCTAGCTATGAAAAAGAAAATATGATTAAAACTCGATTAAGTTTTCTTTTACCTTTCCTTTTCCTTGCTTGGCTTGTAGGTCGAGGCTAGTTCTTATAGGCGTCTTTCAGTAGGGTTTGTTTTTTCTTTCCCTTTAACCGAAAAGGTCATTCCTTTTAGGCACGTGTGTTTATGTGTTTTTTACGGTTATTATATTATTATACATATATAAAAGAAATGATGTTTTAATGTAAAAATAATATAATTATAAATTTTGCTAATTTCTTTTTTACTGTATCATACTGTAGGGATATCAAAATTATAATTTTCAGGGTTTTTTAATAGAAAATTACTTGATATTTTTATTATTTTATACTTGACCGGTTTATCACAATTTTTTTCTTTTTTTTTGTAATATTTTTTTAGTTTTTCCTTTTTTTTTCTTTACACCATTTTTCTAGAAAAAATATTATTTTTTATTTTTTACACTTTGAATATTTATCACTTTATACTTTATATCAATTTTTTTCTTATCTTTATTATTTTGTAATTTTTTTTCTTCACGTTTTTTTTTTAAAAAATTATACAAAAAACTAAGGAAATAGTGTTTTACTATAACAATTACAACATTATTTTATTCTTTTTTATGTTAAAAATTAGCTTGAGATCTTACATATTTGTATCAATGCGTATGATCTTTATTATATTTTATTATATGCAAGTATTGACTTTTTAATTCACAATTATATTTTTTACTCGATGTCAAAAAATACATTAATAACACTTACATATTCATTCTTTTGTGTTAGAAAAAAATTACTCAATTTGCAACGAGGTGAGTTGAATTGACACGTTAATACTTTGTTTTTGTAATTTATTGACACATATGATTCTTGATGTATTTAATTAAATACATGTATAGATCTTTTATTTATAATTATATTTTAAAAAATACATTTAAAAAAATTGCATATTTATTTTTAGTTTTTTTTAAAAAAATTATCCCACCCCGCGATAAAAGGTGGAATAAATAACTAGTTTGGATCTATCCTTGATTTATTAAAAACACTTCGTATAATTTTTTTATCTTTTCAAATTGTAGTTGCATGGGCTGGTAAACTATGTTCTCACCTGTATAGGCTCTGCAGTATTCTGCTTGGTGTTAATGGTTTAAAATTTATGTCGTGAATGTCATGGTTTTCTTTTCATATTTCATTTTTATTTTTTTTGGAAGAATCTAATGAATATATGTTTAAAAACTTTTTTTTATTATTAACATGGATATTCGAGTGAGCTTGCATGTACCTCGATTAATCTCACAAGTAATGTAATTAATAACCATGTAAACTATCTTAGATATAACTCTTAGGATTTTTAAAACTTTTTAAAAAAACTCAATGGTCTTGGTCTGTGCAGTATAAGACCTTGGGAGAAGCAAAGATGGAAAGAAAAGAAAAGGAAAGCTGCGTGTCCTAGGTATTGGAAAATCATAAGATATTGCAAAGCATATTTTAATTTTACAATTATTTCACGTAGCAACGTGGTTAATTTGGTGTAAAGCTAGAGTAATGGGGTTATACGGATTAACTGAGATAGTTATTTTAAAAAAAAATTAATTTTAAAAAAATTAAATCAAATTTTAATTGGGCAATTCTAAGTCATAGATAGCTTATCAAGCCACGCCGAGTTTAATAACAGCAATTCATTTCATGTGAAAATACTAATCCTCTGGGTGTACGCAATTCATCCATTCATACAGAAGGAAATCCGTTACCACGACTGTTCATGAACTCTACTTGCTCCACTTTAATTCAAGTGGATGGATAATTATTCCACCGTGCTGGATAACAGTTATTTTGTTGATCTTATCATTGCATAGCATCTCCGCGAGGGCATTCATTTGTCACGAGTCATGACCTAATATTGTATCTAGTCTCGACTCTCGAGCTTCTTTCGGAAAAGAAAAGAGAAGAAATTTTTGTAGGGTCAGTGGTAGTTTTTGCCCACACTGTGTGTGTGTATACTCCAAAACACTGTTAAAGAAACAGCCCAAACCGAGTCCACATCCCACGTTGGACTGTGATGGGAAAGAAGAGGTGCTCGTGAATTTACACATCGTACCATGCTCGAATCATTGATCTTTGGTCTGCCCTAGGATTCATTGAAAAGGTGGGGCGTCGGGTGTTCTTGTTATATCCAGAAGACCAGTCACTGTCTATTTCCCGGACAGGCTTGCTTACTACTGTGGATGATGAAGCATCTTTCTTGCCCATCCTTGCAACATGCGGTAATTTGCTTAATTTTTCTCTCGAAAGAAGCCCGAAACCTTGACACTAGTGGCACCACGCTATTCATATTGCCATACGGGAAGGAAAAGGTTCATTTAGTACCGAGGACTAAAAGATTCGAGGCATCTGTGCCTAATGTCGCTACTGGCATGACACATGCAAAACGAGTTGGAATAGGCAGTGCTATTCTAGTGGGTTGAAAGTTTTGTTTTTTTTCATCCTTATGATTTTTTATTTTATATCTGGTTGCCCTCTTTATTTGTATTTATATAAATATCAATTTTTTATTTTTAAAATTATCTTTATTTCATCCGTATTTGATAAGAAATCTAGATTACTCTTAATTTTTCATAATTTATTGCATCTGATTTTATTAGACACGTGTCAAGATAAAAAAAAGCTTGGGACATATTATTCCATGTAACTTATACTTTGAGAATAACAGAATCTTCTAGTCAAATAAAAACCGAGCAAAATGATTTTGAAAATAAAGGGTTGATATTAATAAAAATAAAAATAAATGAGGACAAAAAATTATAAAATCAAAATTAAAGAGACCAATATAAGCTTTTTTATTATTATTATTAATGTGGGTGTCCAGACCAGCTTACGCACACCTCCACTAATCTCACGGGCCCTGAAGTTAATGATCATGTAAGTCTCCAGCGACCCTGCAGTTTATGATACTTAAATTAATAATTTTTTAAAAATAAATTTAAAATCTGATCATTTAAACAATAACACGTAACTTATTCGGTGATGGCCAATGTTTTATAGAAAGACAGGGAGAGCCGTTTGCCTGTGCTGTTGGCAACCAAAACGGACGGCGCACCCTTACGCTGCTTGAGGATACCACCCCACGCCACACTGTCTAGACCAAGGTTTAAACGGCCAAGTTTGTCGGACTCGTACACAATTTTTTATATTTTTATGAAGAAATTCTTTACAAGCACACTATTTCATGCAGGGTTACACCATTTTTCTCGCCAAATCTCAGCCATTGGTTACTTCTAAACAACAGATAACTACCAATAAAATGAGTGGCTTTACAAGCATCAACGTTTCCGATTTCACATCTTGAGGTGAATGTGTGAAGCTATAAGTATCTTATTTTACCAGGTAAACATAACATATTACAATTTTCTCATAGTCGTACTTTTGTTCTTATATTTTCTTATTTTTTTCTTATATTTACTCACTTAAACGTTGGAGAATTTCTTATTTTAGTGAGGAACTTGTTTTTTTAAAAAAATCAATGTAAACTCTTGGCAAAAAAAAAAAAAGGGTTAAATTAAGATTTTTTAAAAATTCATATTATACTTGATGAGGGGCAAAAGGGTAAAATATTCTATAAATTAGTATAAAAAGGAGGGATTTTCTTCTCTCGAAGACAGCAGCTACAACAAAGGAGAAGGGAGGAAATTTTCAATTTTGCTCACTAAAATCTTAGAAAAACTAAGAGAAAATCAAGAGATTTGGAAGAGAAATTGGTAAGGGTTCTAGGCCTACTCTAGTAATTTCATACAATTCAAATAACATTTAAGATAAAAATCATGAATTTTAGATTAGAGTTTATAGATTTTTTTTGAGAAAAATAAAAATTGACCGTAAATTGATCAAATTTAGTTATACTAGGCCGTGTTAGGTGTTAAATTTAGTAGAATTGATGAAGAAAAAAATAGAATCCTTAAGAACCCAAGTGGGCAATCAAAGAGGAAGTTAGACTGGTGATGTATAGTTGCATATAATTAAATGAAATTGTTGTGAACTAGTGAAAATTTATGTAGGGAAATGATTTTTGAAAGAATTAAAATTTTAATTGAAATGTCACTGTATAGTCGGAGATTTTGTTAACATGAATGTTAAGTGAATTAACTTTAGATGCTTGAGTAAATATTTAAGTGAGCATGAAGGGTTTTAGAGAATTGAAATCAATGATATTGCAATATATGTATGCATTTAAAAAAAATTATAAATGAGAATTTATCTGATAACAAATATAAGAAGGAAATTTGATATGCATATTGATATAGAAGAGAATTTGAGAGGTGTGCTGCAGCAGAGAGACATCCTAAAATCTTTGATCGCAAGTAAGTGTTCCATACCTTAACATTTTCTTTTGTAAGATTGTCGTTATAATATTTTGGACATGTTATGTTATTTTATTTTTAATTTTTAAAACATATTGTGGAAGAAAGAAATTTTCTAGTTGTGGGATTAATGTCCAGTAAAGGACAATTAAATTAATTTCAGCGATGAGATTAATGCCCGGTAAGGGGAAAAAAATAGTCCTAGTAAAGAGATTATAAATTAGTTATTATGATGGAAATAAGTTCCGGCAACAAACATGAAGAATTAATCTTTCCCGGTATTGGGATTAATGTTCAGTACTAAAAAATATAAATTTTATTTTAGGATGTAGGAGTTTTATCCAGTAATAGGTAGAGAATTTAGATTGTCTAAGAGTGAAAACAACGCATGCACCTATGCAAACCAAGAATTATCTAGTGTTGGATATAGGTTAAAAAAAATCTTAATATGAAGATTATAGTTTAGGAAAGAGAATGTGTATTAGAAACAATGATAAATGAGAGATATTGACATAAAAAATAAATCGTGTAAGTTAAAAGTAGATTGTGTGAATGTAATTGAATAAACTTTACGATGAATTGTGTTCAAACATATCCCTGTATTTATTCCAATTGCTTAGGTAAATTATTGTTGTGCACTTAATTTCTACTGTATATTAATTTATAGGTGCCTCTATGTCTTAAGCAGCATAATAGATATTTAGGGATCTTTGTTTATTTTACAAGGAATTGTAATAATTATATTTTTGTAGTTGAAAGTCAATCTACCTTAAATTATGTAATTATAAATCCAATTTAATTGAGCTAGTGTATGATATTATACTTATGCTTTTTTTTGGTTTATACTAATAGTATCAGATAATTTATGATTATAGATTTTGATTTGAATCTTGAATATTATAATTATATACATGATGTGACATTAAAATGAATTATAATAATTGTGATGAGATGTGTTGCGAAATGATAAGTTCAGGATGGTTGAACAATAATTGAGTTTGCTAGATGAATATATTAAAATGTTATAGATATTTATCAATAACTTGAGATCTTTTGGCATAGAAAAGATTCTGCTGAAATTTTGGTAGATTCCCACAAAGCTATAAAAAAATCATCTAAAAAATAAAGATTAAAGTGCATAAAAATATCATGGTGTTACAATCAACCTTGCATTCAAGATCACGATGTATATTAAAAAAAATTTTAATTTTTATGTGAAGGTGTTTTTGGGTATGATATAAGGTTTAGAATGAAGGGACCATTGGAATTGTTAGGGAGAATGTCACTCGTGGTCTTGAAGTTGTTGGGTGGTAGGTGTCACTCTATCTAAAGCAGGAATTAAACTGTATTTGATAATGATTTTTGAATCTTGGAATTAGTAGAATATATTCACTCTAGACCTTGTTTCTTTAGATTGTGTAAGATGCACAGCAACTTCGATGGGTTTCATTGACCTTTTGTCTTTAAATCACATTTAGAATCATTAGATATTGGATTTCCTAGGCATTATCCACGAAAAGGGATGCGATGATCCCGTCAACCAAGAAAAACAAAAATAAATATACCTCGCATGCCTATCTAGCTAGACACAAGCGTACCTGTCACTGATTTCTCTAGGTTTCTGTACGTCAAACATTTAAAGCTAATGAAAAGTGATGTCTTTTTATGGTGGCGAGGTTACCATCTTGGTCACCTGCTAGCAGCCTCTCACTTGATCTTTGTTATTAAACACTCAGTAGCATGGCCTGGGACTCGGCTATCTATCTTCGGACGCACGAAAATAAGAGAGGGAATTGGCATGGTGTGATAAGATAAAAAATTAAAAATATAAATCAACCTCATGTCATGAAAGTAGAGGCCGGTGTTAGCAAGAATCCCCAGGTCTGCCGGCCTAGAAAGCATAGAAAAAGCAAAGATAAAGTCCATTGTGGCACCATCTGGTTGAAATTGCAAAGCAATTGCTCACTGTCTTGCAAGGAAATTGCAAAATAAAAATATTTTTTATTTATTATGCTTTTTTTAATTTTATATTTCATGTCTTGCTCTGTTTTTATATTTATCTCCATGTTTGGATTTTCTTATTTTAAAAAAGCCACCACCAATACCAATAATAGTGCGATGAGTTAACCCTGAGAGGTGCAGCTCAACTGGTCAGGTTCTGGGTTTGCTCCCTAAAAATCATAAGTTCGAGTCCCACAAACCTTAGGGCCACTGAAGGCTTACGTGGTCGCTAACTTTAAGACCCGTGAAATTAGTCGAGATACACACAAACTAATGCAGACATCCACATTAATAAATATATAAAAAAAATAGTGCGATGAGTGATGACTCAGTGTACATTTTATTTTAACTGCCAACATGCAATGAAGAATCTAATTGGCAGTGCATATATGTGTGTAAGTTAAGTGGAATGTTGAGGCAACAGAAGAAATTCATTGGCTAGGAGTGGAGTGGAGTGGCGTGACGCCATCAAGTATCAAGGTTATCCAGAGACAAAGACCCTTTCATTATTTTTCTTTTCTTTTCTTTAATTATCGACTTTTAGCCCCAGTGACGGCAGATATACATAATTTCTTATTGCGAGTTATTTTATTAAATACCGTGGTCTTATGCAGTTGGCGATTGGCTGGTTGTTTCATTTCCCAGTAATAATTGTGGCATAATTAAAATATCATAGCGAAGATGGCGCGTGTAACCAATAAGGATGGCCTAATCACGTGGATGGTGAAGAGAATATAATCTTTTCACCTAGACACGCGGACCAATTAGAAGACTTGTACATGTAAATATTTTACTATGATCTTTTAGAATTCGTAGCACGACCTTGTTTCATGTACCACTATCCACGAGGACAGCCTGCTGCGGATAGTTACTGGGTTCCCAGATGGATTGGTTGGTTTTTCTTGTGGACCCATCAATATCCAAATTAATTTATTCGTAATAAATGAAAATGAAAATCTACTTAAAAAACGGGTGGATATTGGAATTTTATTTCGAAGATTTCTTTATTTATTTAAGAAGAAAAAGGATATTTATTTATTTAGTTTATCTTAATATTGGTAACAAAAATGTGATTCTTTCTTTGAACCAAACCGGTGAAACAAGCAAGGCAAGAAAGCATTGTTAGAATCCACGTAGATGCGCGCTCATGGGTGCGCATTACGCCATCAGCTAAACGTCTTATTTTTTCCGTAACCTAATCATGTTTATAATACACAAAAGAAAAAATAAGAAAAGAAAAAGAAAAGGAAAAACGGAAACAGAGCGAGAGAGAAATAGAAAGACAGAGAGCACTGCTAGCTTCTCTTTCTTCATGCAAGCAGGTCTCGAATCTTCCTTGTCGTTTACCGCTAAAAAATTCACCGTTTCACGTGATCGATCACCACCGCCACTGATCCTCTTCAAAAAACCACTCCGCCTTTCGTTTTTCTTTGTTTTCAATGGGAGACACCGAGAGTTGCAGCAGCAGAGCAGTAGATTTCGTGCCTCGAAACCAGAGGCAAAAACTCGATGTTTTCAACGATGTTCTTTGTCATCTTAAAGAATCGAATGACAAAGAAGCGACTCGTCCTGGCTTCGAAAATGAACTCTGGACTCATTTCTGTAGACTTCCTGCTCGGTAATCTCAATCGGAATATTCCTCTCTCTCGATTTTTATTTTATTTCTTATCGTTTTGTTCGTTGTAATTCTGATCTAATTTACTGATTTTCTATTTTTTTATTTATTATTTAGGTATGCAATGGATGTGAATGCGGAGAGAGCACAAGATGTTATTATGCACAAGAGGTTGTTGCAGATGGCACGTAATCCAGCTACTCGGCCGGCGATTGAAGTGCGGCTTGTTCAGGTATGAAAACGAAGATTCGGTTAAAGATCCCTTCATGACTTTTGGTATCTACGCTTTTAATTCTTTTGCTTGGCTTTGTGTGATACTCTTGTAGATTCTTCCGGTGTAATTATTTATTGGCAGGGTAGGTGTGTCTTATTCCATAAATACTGCGATTAAATATTATTAGCAAATTGCCCTCTCTACAGTATTATTATTTAAAATAAAATTAATGATTATCCATGTTTGCACGTTTGCTGTTGTTTCTATTTTGGTTCAATGTTCCCTGATATCTTCGAACCGGCTTGCAACGTACCGAGACCAAGTCTAAGTCTAATTTCTCACTCTTATATATGCAATTTAACCTCTATAAATTAATAACTTATACCATAAAAATTTATTAATTAATCGAGATAGTATTTAAGTTGACACCAAAAAAGTATTATTTAATTGAGGTTATATATATATATATATATATATATATTCTTTATGGTGTGTGCTGTTCTAGCTCTCGGATAATCTTGAGGTGTCTTGGGGAATGGAACAGTAGAATTCATCCCTGGTCATACTCAAGAGTTGACTGAAAATGTTTCTATTTGTGAATTTAAAAAAAAATAAAAAATTGATATGTTTGGAACAGAGGAATACGAATCCATACATCAGCAAGTTTCACCGCTGATGTAGGAGTCAAAATACAGACTATGCTGATCGGTCTATAATTGTTTTTATCTAAAAGGAAAAAAAATAATTTTCATGTTATAAATTAAACGGTTAATCTATTGTCTTGAACATGGTGAATTTTCGTTAAGAATGAAATTGATAATTTTAACTTTTGCTTGAACTATTTTTCCTGGGAATTCTAGTTTATATTAGGGTCATATAAAGCTGCACTGTAATTGCTGTTTTAGCCTCTTGTGTCCTTTACCCTGTTTCCTTTTATGCAACTTCTTTAAGAATGGTAGCATTATTACATTGCCGTTGCCGCTTTGATTACAATTTGCCAACCTTTCATTGCTGGCAAATGGCATCTTGTCTTATTTTTTATATGCAGGTTCCTTCTGCATATAATGGACATTCTGGTGATTCGGTAGATTCAGACCCTCCAAGGAAATTGCAGCTCCAATATTTTGATTATCTCGAGAAACAGAGGCATGGTTATGCAAATTATATTATTTGGATTTGCATTTTCTTTATGAAAATATGCAACTATTAATGTCTTGCATTTGTCTCTTTGTTTCATATTCAGCATTCATCCACCTCCAGCCTTTGGTTCATTGACTGATTTTGAACTTCTTCATAAAAATCAGAATGACGATATCACTGCGTTTACCAGGCAAGTTTACTTCCGCTAATGGGTCAAAATGTTCTTTCCTGGTTGCGAACTCACAATCATTCTTCTGTTTAATTTTTCTTGGGTCACTTGATGTGATTTACTATCTTGTAGCTGTTCTGTTTCCTTATTGCCTCACCCAGACTAGGCTTGCATGTAATTTTTCTGAATGTGACCTTCGAAATTCAAAACAGCTTCTGGTCTTGTGAAAAATGTTTTATATCTCAACCAAAGAAAGGAAAACATGTGGGGGGATGTTCTGAATCAAATTGGATTTTTCAGGATATTCTAGATGAAATTTGAGGAGTCCTTTCTTCTTCCAATATTTCCTTGTTAGATAAGAAGGAAGTAAAAAGAAAAAAAAGAAAGAGATGCGCCGCTCCATCAAAATGTTTTCTTATATATGTGACACGTGAAGAAGATGGCTGGGGTAGTCGGTGCTTCCTGATGCAACTAGCCCCAACATTAGAATTAATTAACTGGTCATTTGTTTTATGTGTTGCCAAGTCCTGCGATCAGTAGCATAAGCATTTGACGCTAAAAGTACGAGCAGATTCAGAATTCTGCATATCAGGAGTTCTGAACTATGAGGCTGGGATCCTTTAAATTCTTGTGTTTATGAAGGCCGATAGATGGCTGGGGTAGTCGGTGCTTCCTGATGCAACTAGCCCCAACATTAGAATTAATTAGCTGGTCATTTGTTTTATGTGTTGCTAACTCATGCGATCAGTAGCACAAGCATTTGATGCTAAAAGTACGAGCAGATTCAGAATTCTGCATATCAGGAGTTCTGAACCATGAGGCTGGGATCCTTTAAATTCTAGTGTTTATGAAGGCCGATAGATGGTAGACACGTTGCTTTCTCCCTTTCTTGTTCCTTAGCTGTGTTAATCCTTTGCTTTCTTTGAATGAGTAGTTGTGCTAAACGCCATTTGAGGCAAATATTTTCATTAGCTTATGGAAACGCATTTTAGTTCTTGTGAAAATAACACTGCAATACTTCCATGATTTTGTAGGCTGATGCATGAAATTACAATTTCAACTAATGATAAGCCAAAACTCCTGAGTCAGGTAGCTGACCTCTTCTAGTTTCTGAATCATTTGTAGATGTCATCCGCGTTGCATTAGTCTTGGTAGGCATATTGTTTTTGTTGACATTCTGTAATGAGCATTGCATACATGGAATTTATTGCATCCTTGATCTAGCATCTTTTTTTTAGACATCTTCTGGACATGTGTGCAGGAACAGTCTTGACATATACGAGGCATCTGACCTCAGATTTATTTTTGGAGTAGAAAGCTGACATACAAAAACATCATGATTTGAAGGATAAAGTGTGCATGATGTAAAGGATGAAGTGTGCATTTCCATTCACTGTGTTACAATTAGAGGATCAATCTTACTGAAACATTTGTCATGTAATTACTTGATCTTGAAGGATCTTCTATAAATCATTCTTTTCTTAATAACTTTCTTTAACTTCTGTTTGGGAACCCATCTATAGCTTTATTCTTTCATGTTTCTCAGTTAATTCATCTTATTCATGTCCTTCCACCGCCCAGGGAGTAGACTTCAAGAGCTCTTGCTCTGTGTATCCTCCTCCTACTTATTCTGCATTTTTCATTGTTGACATTTTTATAGTATTCCTATATCTTTGCATAACTTCCAGTTTATTTTCTGATCTTTTTTATGGTTGGATCCTTTCTACCACCAGTCAAGGACAACTGTCCATAGTCTGCCTCTCCTCTTGAATCTTCTCTGCTAGCATTCATATGGATTTTTAGATGAAATATTTGTATGCATTTTTATTGTATTCCTAGATTGTTGCACAAGTTCTGGTTTATTTTCTGATTTTACTTTCTACCACCAGTCAAGAGATTAGTGTCTCTCCACTTTGATCTTCTCTTCTATTAATCACATGGATTCCTAGCCTCAAGATGACATGTTATACAGTATCGTTGTTTTTCAACAGAAGTATCTGCATATAATATTATTGTTGCGATAGCTTGAAGTAATAATTCTAAGTGCAACAGAACTATCTGCATATAATATTATTGTTGTGATTGACCTATTAAAATCAATTTTGTTTTTCTAATTTTTGAATTTTCAGTTGACTTCCTTGCTGTCTGAGATTGGGCTCAACATTCAGGAAGCTCATGCTTTTTCCACAGTAGATGGCTACTCCTTGGATGTTTTTGTTGTTAATAATTGGGAACCCGAGGTACTGCCCCCATGTTGCTCCACCTTAGGAATAACATTAGATTTCTGTCCAAGATTCACTGTACAGTTTTGATGGAAATCAGCTCTTGATTTGTAATCTTTCACAATTTTTTGTGGGGAGCAGCACGTTAATCTATATCATTGTTTCTTTCACCTCTTAGTTACAAGATCATAAAAGAACACTATAGTGGAATCTTAAACTGTCTCTTATCTTCTGGCAACACTCACGACTTACTTCCATAATTATTTACAGGACACAGAGCGGCTTAGAAGCATGCTGGTTAAGGAAATTCCCAAAATCGAGGTAGCCCTTCTAAATGTTACTTTTATACTGAATTGGATGTTAGTAATTAATTTCCAGAGCGAGCTCGTGTTCTCCTGTATGTTATTTTTAGGGCTTTGTTTGCTCATTGTTATGTTAATGTAATTAAAATGGTAAACGAGCAGCACTGATTATCATGAACTTAGTGCCACTTCAGTACTCTTTTAAATGATCTATAGTTGATAATTTGAAGTGCAATGCAGAAGAATGCTGTTTATCCTGTGGCGGAGCAAGATCAAAGAGGAATCCGCCTTGTCTCTAGTCACATGAACGTTCCCGCTGACTCAATTGATGTTTGGGAAATTGATGCACACCGGTTATTATTTGAGAGAAAAATTGCAACTGGATCTAGTGGAGATCTGTGAGTTCTTGTCATCGTAAGACCTGTGATCTGTTCTCATACGAGTGTTTTTTTAATAGAATGATTTAATTGAAACAGGTACAAAGGCACCTTCTGCAGTCAAGATGTGGCTATTAAAGTGCTTAGGGGTGAGCATCTAGATGATAAACTTCAGAGTGAATTTGTTCAAGAAGTCTCTATCATGAGGTCGGTTATATTTTTGGTTCTTTATCGATCCATCTGAATGCTTACAGAGACGCTCTCTGAAATTCTGAAAACATTTGCAGTTACAGCTGGAACTTACAAATATACCAGTGGAATCATGTTTATATACTGGCACTATATCCAAATGTAAACTAACCAGGTTGACAATCCTGACAGTTAAGAGAATTTAATTATTGGATGAGCAGTCATGATTCCTAACAAATATTTTCTGTAAATGTTTTTTAGTAGTTTGAATCCCAAGAAAATGCAATTTCAACTCACAAATAGTGAGCAATGGGTAATGTTTTCTTATGTGCTGAAGAGGCCATATCTAATACCGTGTAATTTGTGGCACAAGTGAAGTAGCTTTTCTAAATTCTCATGTAATTTGTGCGACAATTTAGAAATTTGTACACAAATGCATCATATGATATGTTTCTGCAGTATCGAGTACCAAAATCTCTCTTGTAATCTAGCTTTCTAGGAATTCTGGTCCATAATCTATCCTGGGAGCATGAATATTGCATTAAAGTGTTTTCAGTGTTCCATTTCTGCTTTGTGAAGTCTCTCTTAAATCGTTTGGGATCTTAAAGAAAAAATAAATGCTGCCACTGCACTTCTACATGCACAAATTTCTTCTAGGTTCCCCTTCAAACTCCTTTGCAATTTGCAGGAAAGTTCGTCACAAGAATGTTGTGCAATTCATAGGTTCATGCACCAGACCTCCAAGCCTGTGCATCGTGACAGGTGATTTGGAATGAACTCATAGATATATGTGTGCCTTTAGCTAATTAATTATATGTTGGTTTGTAGTGTAATTTTAATACTGCACTAATGAATTACCATTTCAATGTGTGTGATGTTGTTCTGTTTGCATATAAAACCCTTCTCAGAATTTATGTCTGGTGGAAGCATGTATGACTTTCTGCATAAACAGAAGGGAAGTTTAAATCTTCAGTCTTTACTACGAGTAGCAATTGATGTCTCCAAGGGAATGCACTGCTTGAACCAAAATCATATAATACATCGAGATTTGAAATCTGCCAATATCTTGATGGATGAAAATGGAGTAAGTGATTCACTTCTTCAGTCCGTGTTCCTGTGTTTGTTCTTGCTCTTCTGAGTTCTGGAACCGCATCAGTTTTTTTTTTTCTTTTCTATTTCAAACATTAGTTTATACGTATTGTGTCAATTGACCATCATCTTGCATTCGTTTTTGATTGATGCCTCAAGATTTCCTGTTTCTCTCAGAACTAAATTGTGTTTCAAATTGAAAAGGTGCAAGAGCTGATTAAATCCTCTTAAGAGGAAGAAAGGCAACCCTGGTGAATCAGCTTTTTCTATAATAGAAAATAAGTTTACAACTTTGCTTTATTGGCCCTGACTACCAGTTTTTCTTAAAATTTCTAAAATTTGGCTAGCAGGTAGTTAAAGTTGCTGATTTTGGTGTTGCTAGAGTGCAAGATCAGACTGGTGTGATGACTGCAGAAACTGGAACTTACCGCTGGATGGCTCCAGAGGTTGGTGTTGTTGCACTGAATAAGATGGTTTGATGAATCACATGATGAGTGCAGAGTTTTTTTTTATGCATTTGGTTGTTACATCATATCTCGCTAACATATGTTCCCTTGGTGTTTGATGCATATAAGGTTATTGAACACAAGCCATATGATCATAAAGCAGATGTTTTCAGTTTTGGCATTGTGCTGTGGGAGTTGCTTACTGGAAAGGTAATCTGTTTCAACAGAATTAACGAGACAATTCTTTTTCATATGTTTAGTTTCTCCAAATGTATTGTTTTTATCTTAAGTTCTACAAATTTATGATCACTCAGATTTCATGACAATAATCTAAGTTCTTGTGAATGATATCCTAGCTTCCATATGAGCAGTTGTCCCCGTTACAAGCGGCAGTTGGCGTGGTCCAGCAGGTATTCCTCCAGAACGCTTTTTCTTTCTGCTTTGAATGGGATTTTAGTTTTCCTTCAGATAGAAACCAGCCGGTCTTTGGCATTGTCTGTCAACTGCCAAACTGCTTCTCGACCAACACAACCTTGTGCCTGGTATAAGATAAACCATGGCCCACATGCTGGGCAGATCACAAGCAGCTCTAAGCATGCTTTCTAATGCCTTGCATCAAAACTAAAACGGGTAGGGGTGGGGTCAAAATCTTAATTCGGTCAGCAATCCCAAAAAAGAAAAGGATTAGGGCACTTATTTCATGTCTGCAAATTCTTTTCATGATCAACCAGCGGCCATGCTGCTTGGTGGTAATATGAACTGCTGCCATAGAAGCGTATCATGAGCTCAAATTAACAAAAGGACTTGCTAAATTACTAATAAAGAGCTGCTGGTGCTACTGACATGGATTTCCAGGGTCTAAGACCATCAATTCCAAGCCATTCTCATCCTAAATTGGTAGGCCTGCTTAAGAGATGCTGGCAGCGAGACCCGTTTTTGAGACCTGAATTCTCTGAAATTTTAGAGCTTCTACAGCAATTAGAGAGAACGGTATGGGAAGATTCAAAAATTTCTCCATTTCTTGTTGCTGTGCATATTTAGAAACTCATGTATTCTTGGAACAGGTTGCTGATGAAAGAGACGACAAGCAGAAAGGAAAGTCTCCTAGAAGGGCTGTGATTGCCAATTAGACGAGAAAGACGGTGAAGCCACTGGAATTGAATACTCTACATCCATCGTAATGCTTTCGTTTCGAGACACTCTCTCTCTACATCTTGCTTTCGTTCAATCAGGTGTGGGCTGGTATGCTCCGTTGACGAATACAAATACAAATAGAAATATATATATATACTTATACACGTTGGTACATATATTGTAGGCACGTATCTTACCTAACCTAGAAGTAGAACTGTTGGTCTTACAATTGCTCACCAAGCGTAGAGCGTAACTTTAGTGTGTGTTGTCCTAGTTCTGGGGTTGTATCATAAACCAGCTCAGCGAGAGAGTAGATAATGTAGAAAAGTGTTCAGTAATCTTCTTGTTCTATAGAATTAAGATCTTTTTTCTGTTAAGAGCTTTGGAATTGGGAGTTGATGTTTTGCTGAAGTTGTCATTTAACAGTTGCAATGAATCTCAGAGCCAACATTGTTTAACCCGAACCAGTTATGGTAGAACTGTTTTTTCTTCCTCTCTGAAAAGAATAGAACCTGTATAAAGTAGGCCTTCTCCATGCCTTGGCTTGGGAAGGACAGGCCAAGGGTGTGTATTTAGCTATACCATGTCTGGAAGGACAACTCCATACTATGACTATCCATCAAAAAGCTTCATATGCTAAAGGAAAAGTTTCATATCCATTTCAGCCCCACCAAACCGAATGCGAGTCTCAGGTAAGTGAAAAGTAGCAAAAAACTTTTGAGAAGGAAATGCATTTAGAGGTTCCCTCCTTTAGCGAAGCCAAAAGTAGAGAATTTATACCATGAAAGCATAGTTGTAAAACCCAAGATGAACTGATAAGTCAATTCAAAATCTTGTTGACTTTGTTAAAAATCCGGGTTAATATTTTTATCTAGACTCTCAACCTGTTGATATTTTAAGTTTTTTTTATTTTTAAAAAATAATATTGTTTTGATTTAAAAAAAAATTAGACGATCCGAGTCGGTTTTCACAAAGAACGGAAGATATGAAAGTGCACACTGCAAGTTAACCAGAATGCTGATTCCAAAACACTTTTTTTGCCTTTGTTCTCCAAATCTGTAGCTTCCATGAGCGTCCGTGTCCACTCAATTAGTGCAAAGAGTAAAGTGATGATGCTGCACTATCAAAATTCGAATGTTTCTCTATCAACTATAGTTTACATGCTTAAAAGCAGTACACATCAGTAATTTATTACCCACACGGGGCCTTGAAGATTCCCCTAAGATCCTCTAATGGAACCCTCGAGAAAATCCCTGAAATCTCATGGTGCTCAGGCTTAAGCAACAGCCAGAGCACCTGGAAGAAGAAACACAAACTCACAAGCTCCTCTGCACCATGACAGGGATTGTCACATGGCACAGTCCTCTAGTTCGCTTGACCAGAATGAACAAGTCATTGTCAACATCAACAATGCTGATGTTTGTGACTAAGAAACTACTATTGCTTCAAAATCCAGCAGTGAAATTCCAAGCAGTAAAGTAAAAGGTTCATCAAAGAAATTCGAAGTGTCGTTTGAGGGCGTATTCAACGAAGCCTTCCAGCAAAGAAGCAAGGACTTAGCAAACCAACCATCTTTCGGTGCTTTTGAACAAAATTCGTGGAGGGTAGTCGTAAACAAGATTGGTCGTTTGGTGTCTGGTTGGGGAATTAAGCTTGTTGTGATCTTCAATGAACACAATTTTCTTTTGCGGAAACGGGTTCTGTATTTTGTTTATGGGTTGAGGGGAGCAGTTCAGAGTTCCCTCTGGTTGGGTTTGTCTTTGCTCATTTGGCACTTCGTTTTTCATCATGAGGTTGAGGAGAGTAAGAGCAAGATCTTGCTTTATGGGACCAAGATTTTGGTGTGTTTATTTATAGGAACAGTGATATGGCTTCTGGAAACCCTCCTTGTTAAGGCTCTCGCTTCATCCTTCCATGTCAACGCGTTCTTTGACCGAATCCAGGAGGCTCTGTTCAATCAATATGTAATTGAGACACTCTCTGGTCCTCCATTGTTTGAAAGACGAAGCACTAAGGAAGAGGAAGGGACAGTCGCCGAGGTTCAGCAGGTAAGAAATTCTGGGTCTACTAGTCCTGCTCCTGGTGAACTAAAAGAAACATTTCTTGCAACAAAGCTACAACGATGCACCACCGTTGGGAAGAAACCCAGATTTTCTAGGACAATGCCTAGTAAGAAAGATGAAGAGATTTCAATCGACAATCTGCAAAATCTAAATCAGAAGAATATATCAGCTTAGAATATGAGGAGGATGATTAACATTGTCCGCCATGGTGCATTGTCTACTTTAGATGAGCATATACTTGATTCAGACATCAAAAACGACTCTTCCCTGTATATCAAAAGTGAGTGGCAGGAAAAAGAGACAGCCAATAAAATATTTGAGATAGTGTTGAAAATTAAATTTGAATTCTGGTTTTTCTAAAGAATAGAGAAGCTGGTCTATCGGTCGATCAATTGAATTAAATAAATTAGTCGACTAATTGAGAAATGGCCGATCGATTCAGTCGATAAAATACAATTCCTATTTATATTAGAATTTCCTTATATTAGTTTAATTTCTTGATTGTTTAGGACTTTATGTCTATAAAAAAAGGCTTAGAGAGAAACACTTAATAAAAATATACATTCCTCTCAATCTTCTTCTTGTTCTTAAGTTTTTTACTTTGCATTACTGTTTTTGATCTTCTACCACACTCATCCTCCAGAGCTTAAGTTTGATTAGTTAACATGGTCAATCCAAACTTCTCACTTCAATGTCATAAGTTGACAAATAACAACTATAAAACTTGGTGTATTCGAGTAAAAGCTTGACTAGGTTTCCAAGATGTATGAGAGATGGTTGAAAAAGGCTTTGAGGAGCCTATAGATGGAGCAACGTTGACTTTAGCCCAAATAGAGGTAGTGTAAAAGGCACGAAGAAAGGATCAACAGACACTAATAATCATCCGCCAATATCTGGATGGTGCCACTTTTGAGATAGTAGACAACACAACCACTGTTAAGCAAGCATGAAAAGTTTTGAAAGAATCAAACCAAAGAGCTGAAAATATGAGAAAGGTACATCTACAAAAGTTACGTGGTGATTTTGAAAAGTTACATATACTTGAATTGAAGAATATTTTAGAATTAAGAAGAAGCATTAAGAACAATGTACGTCATGTGAATAACGTACGGGAACAAGGGAATAAACAAGTTGGCTTTTAACAACTGGCTGGTAGTTAATCTTTAAATTTATTCATTTTCCTAGCAAATTTCAATCTCTGGATATTTTTGAACATTTACTAATTTAGAACTTCTTTATGTCTTTATCTGCTGTTTTAGGTTAACATATATAGGGAGCGGAAGGCATTGACATTATCTCTCAATGACACAAAAATTGTCGTCGATGAACTTCACATTATGTTAAACATCCTCGTCAGCATCATTACTATGATAATCTAGCTCAACATACTTGGAATTCCAATCACCCGTTTCTTAGTCTTTATAAGTTTTTAGCTTATTCTGGTGGTGTTCATCTTCAGAAATACCTGTAAGACTGTATTTTAAGCAATCATATTCTTATTTGTAATGCACACATTTGACATTGGTTATCGATGAGAGGTTAATGGAATTTAGGTATATATAGAAATTATATTGCAATGTCGTTTTTTATATAGAAATGTAGATTTAACTTATGTTTCTTTGAGCTTTAGATAAGAGTTGAAGATATGAGTATATTAATAACAATGTTTTTTAGGAGTGATAACCAAAAAATTAAGTACCCTGATAGTGTTCTAATAAACAAGCCTATTACTAACTTTAATCGTTGTCTAGATATGATAGAGGCAATTGATTTATGTGTCCAAATCTTCAGTCCAATAGAGAAAATTACTAGCATGAAAGACAAAATAAAAAAGGTATGTAAATATGTATGACTCTGCACCTAACGTTTCTCATTTCATAGTTAGATCCTAGTTCAAGTAAATCATTGCCGTAATTCATGTCAATATGTTGAAGGAAACAGTAACCACTAGCATCTAAGCTCAATGGTGGTTGTGACAGATGTAGAGGACATAAACAAAATGAAGATTTCATTGTTGGTTATACACGGGATTAACCATAAGGAAATGGGGGAGAGATGGGCTAAGAGACCTTTTCTCCCAGAATAAATGATCAAAGTTTTCATAGAGCTTGATATTGAATATCACGGGTTGCTTTTAGATGTTAACATTAGAAATATGTCATCTTTGGTCTCAACTAGGCTTCCCTTAAATTGGACCACCAGTGCTAACTAATCATTCATTTTATAACACAAGTAAGAGTTGTGACTATATATTTAATACTTGAAAGACAACTCTGGATTACTATAAGTTCCCAACACAAGTAGTATGAGATTCAATAAAGATTACTCTCAAGGCCAAACATGAGAACAACATATGTAGCTTGCCTCCTTGTAAAATGTAAATTGAGAATGTAATAGATATAGTTTGTGAATCATTTTATACTATGATTACACTAAATAAGAGCATTCTAATGGAGGAATATTTGATCCAAATTATGAGAATGAGGTATTTCTTACCTCATCTTATGTAGATGATCTAATAGTTCAGTGTGCAAACTAGCGAGATTCCACATTCAATAAAAAAACAAATAGATTGTTGGCACGTGTTATACTGCGGATCATATCAATTTTTTTTAATATAACAAAAATATCTTGCTGATGCTTTTTAGTAAAAAAAAAACTTAAATCATGCGGTGGTTGACACGATGTAACTCGATCAACTTGGTGAATTCAAAAGCAACTCAGATTATTGGTAAAAACATAATTTGACTAAAACAAATCCAAGATAATATTTAAAAAAAAAATATTGAGATGACAATATATTGGATAAACTCAGATCAATAGGGGTTAACTTTTCAAATTCACGACTCGAGTCATAAGACCATGATAACCCCTATAAAACAATTTAAAATAAATTATGAAACTCAAATATCAATCAACTAAATGTTGACGGGTGAAATAAAAAAAAAACATTCAATTAAAAAAAACTCAACACAAGTTAACCAATAAAACCCACAACCTAAGTCATGAGACCAAGATAACCTTATAGAAAGTAAACCAAAACAAACTATGAAGTCTAATTCATAATTAATCCAATATTGATGGATGAAGTTTAGAAAAAAAAATCAATTAAAAGAAAAACACAAAAAAACAACATTAGTTAACCTTGGTTAATCTGACAAACTCATTACCTGGGTCTTAAGACTAAGATAATCTCATAGAAAGTAAATCAATAAAACAACTCGAGTCAACTCATGTTATCCTGTTAAACTCACGATCATAGTCATGAGACTAAGATAACCTACAAAACTTATGACCAAGATCATGAAACTAAGATAATCTCATAGAAATTAAACCAAAATAAATTTTAAGTCTAATTTCTAATAAATTTAATGTTAAATGATGAAGTTAGAAAAAACTCCAATTATAAAAAAGAAAAAAAAAATAAAATAAATCAAGTTAACCAATTAAACCCATGACACGGGCCATGAGACTGAAGTAATCACATAGAAAGCAAACCACAACAATTCATGAAATTCAATATCCAATAAACTAAATTTTAAAAGATGAAATTAAGGGAAAAAAACATAAAAAAATGAAAAAAAAAACTATTACAATTAGTATTGTGTGACATGATGTATGGTAAAATCACAATCTCTTTTGATTTTTTTTTGTTTAATCTTAATTTTAATTAATTAATAACAATAATTTTTAATAATGACAGGCCTATAGCAAAGATGGATCAAAGAGCTCGTGACAGCCATAATCTGGGTTTTCAAGCCCATTTTCACTGCTCTTTCGGGTCTTGATCGGTTGACCTGGCGACCAACCATCT
>Ga0307517_10001587_pt1 | contig 37904 bp, 25 predicted proteins | sample 23_EM_MG_FD_194515 | JGI IMG/M metagenome (GOLD analysis project Ga0307517, IMG submission 194515) | Populus trichocarpa ectomycorrhiza microbial communities from riparian zone in the Pacific Northwest, United States - 23_EM | ecosystem: Host-associated > Plants > Roots > Unclassified | place...
CGTGCTACATACGTATAAGCATATTTTATTTTATAATATTTAAAATATTAAATTACTAAAATGCCCATAAAAACATCTGAATATTACAACAACAAAAAAACATATGGCAAAGACAAAAAATATAATGCCTTGTATTTTACGATGCAATTACACTTATTTCATATGATCTCGTATGCAAAAATTTGAATAATGTTTTTTTATAGACATGGTTCAGTTACCTTCCAACAACTTATCAATGAGTACAATAGTAAAAATTGATAATTTCACATTAATGTCTTTAAGACACTTTCCAAAATTACATATATATAAATTGTTCTCATATATCCCTTCGATAAATACAAGGATTTATTCAACCTGGAAGACTAAGTGACTCGTTTACCCTTTAAGAAAAATGTAGATTAGATTAAAAAATAAAAATACTTGTAACACATATAAATCATATGTCTTATTATCCTTTTGTATCATGATAGTTACTATAGTTTAACAATTATGAAAGTACAAACAATTTCTTTAACCTTATAATAAATACAACACACATATCAATTTTTGATGATATATATATATATATATATATATATATATTATGATAAATTCTTTTTTATCATTATAGCATTTAGCCATTATTGTCACCATATATCAACTCATAGATTTATAATCTTGTTATAGCTCATCTCAATAATAATAAAAAATATTCTTTTTAACTTTGAATTCATGGGTTTCATTCTAACCTTCCTACATCTTGTTCCCTTATATGCAATATTTATTCCATATTTTACATGGAATAAATATTGGAATGTTTACATGATAAATGTTTACATGTCCTAACCACACATATTAGGAATTAAGTATATCAATAGTCGTATTTTTTTAGTTTTAAATATTTAATTGAACTCATGAATTTATAATAATTACGCTTTATAATTTTCTCATTTCTTATCCTACAATTATTTCTTTTGTTTCTCTATTGTATCTTAAAAATCATAGTTATATTCGCATACCTTTCTTATACCTATATATCCTTAATAACACACGACTTATTTACATATCATCATCGCTTATAGATATATTTTTTCTGTTTTTATTTCCCTATATTTTATACCATTATGGCTTTATCATCATGGCTCATGATTGAGCAAAATTAATCTTAGCGAACTCATATAAAAATTAAACAATTTGTTTATCCCTCATAGATAACAATAAACTTTAGCAAAGCCAATAAATCTAGCAAACCCTCGTTGTTGCCAACAAATTTGATAAACCCTCGTGGTTGCTAATAAATCTTTAACTTTAGTTCCATACATGGAAGATTAAGAAAACACATCAATAACATAACTTCCATTTATCTATCGAATTTCTTACACGTCAACAATTTTTAGCATGTTAGTCGCTCATTATTCACAGATCGATTTCCGCTGTTGCGGTAGATTAAATTTACTCAAGGTGCGCGCAAGCTGACCCGGACACCCACGTTAAACTAAAAAAAAAAAAATTACTCTTAAATTAAATATTACTTTTTCCATCATTATGGTCAACTTTGATCATGCACTGATTATTGTCATTGCAATCGATTTCATTCACTTCATTATTTTTATTGTTGCAATAATTTATGATTTATACATGGGATTCCATCGTTTACGGTCAATCACACTCCATACACATACATTATATTTTCGCCTTTGTAGTTAATTATGATATTAATTTTAGTCTCGTAAGCATAAGCTTTTACATATTATTTCACAACACAATAAATAACCATTGTCAATCTAACAATTTCAAAAACACTATTTAATAAATAAAAATATTAGGGGTGATTATTTTCGGTTCGGTTCGGTTTTTATCAAAAAAAGTAACCAAACCGAAATTATTTTTTTTGAAAAAAAAACCGAACCGAAACCGGGTCAAACCGACCGGTTTCGGTTCGGTTCGGTTCGGTTTTTTAGGGCAAAAACCGGTTCAAACCGGTTTGGCTCGGTTTTTCCGGTTTTGGCTCGGTTTTTTCCGGTTTGGCTCGGTTTTGGCTCGGTTTGGCTCGGTTTTTTTCGGTTTTGGATCGGTTTTTCCGGTTTGGCTCGGTTTTGGCTCGGTTTTTCCGGTTCAAACCTTAAAATTTATTTGTAGAAATTTCTATATCAATACTTCACTTTGCATTCATCGTTTCTATCCAAATCTACTTCCATCACGCTAACATTAATTATGAGTATTTTTCTATTATCAAGCACTCTCATTCCAACTTCTTCATTCCTTATACACATTTTTGTTTTTATAATTAATTTATGGCCAAATTTCAAAATCATAAATTCACTTGATTTCACAAAATCTTCACAACATTCCATTTAAGAATTTTATCATTATTTTGCTATGTATCCACATCATGCACACTCAAATCAATAATATATATATTTTTTATTGAAAGTTATCTATTTCCCCTAATTTCCCATTTATATCCTTGTTTGCAATTACCCTAACAAATCTAATTTCTTGAATCATAGTGACCATTATTTCCAAACATTTTTATAACATAAATGCATACCATTTACATTACCATATACATGAATCCTCAAATTGATTTAATTTCTTAAAAATCCTTCTACGATCAACTTCATTCTTTCTCCTTCCTTTAATTTTATAAGTTATCATCCATATATTTATACACATCAATTATATCCTAAATAACAACAATTACATCAGCTACACTAATCCTTCATTTTTTCCATACTTAGCTAGCCACATAACTCTCAATTTCACCATGATTTATTTAAACTTTTTCCATGATATTACATCCATTACAACCTAGTTTATTCAATTCTAATCAAAATCACATTTTCTCAAATTTTTCACCGAGAACCCTAACTAAAAAATTCTCTAACTTGCTCAAAATCACTTAAATCGTACTAAAACCTATATAAGTAAGTTCTAGTCATCTTACCATTTTCCCCAAAATTCCTTCTTCTTCATTCTATTTCCTTGCCTTCTCTCGTAGTTGCTTCCTAAGTGTGGTGTTTAGGTGTTTTGATCATTAACTCACATTTACAACATGAAAAAATAAAGCTTCTATAAGATTTCTCCTAAATAAAAAGATGAAAGAATGAAGAAGGAAAACATGAAGATGCTACGGTTTTTCTTATCTTTTATTCCAATTCTAAACATCAGCCTTTATAAGGAAGGAGAAGAAGAAATTTTCCAAATGACAAAGATGCCCTTAATGAGTCCGTAGGTCATTTTTTTCAGTATTATCTGACTGTCAGTCTCTTTGTAAAGCCTTCTTGATCTTTGATTGATATGATATTTTAACCTAAGTTAGAAAAATATATCAGGAGACTCCTCGTAAAGGTTTAGCCCGATTCATTAGTCGGTTTGAGATTTATATTTTATAGTGTAAAACTAGACAACAGATTATCGATACGCAAATTTCCAGATTTTTCAATGTTTTTATTTTCTTAAACCATCAATATTTTCAAACTAATTCATTTGTGACTTTCATCTCAATTTATAATACATTTTTTTCTCAAATTTCATACCTTTAAGGGTTAAAAACTGCGCGATTGTATATGTTTTTATCCATTTTTTAAGCCATACGTGCTAATGGAGATATCCCTTTTAAATCAAAAGTAGGAGTTTAGTTCAAGGTTGTTGGGAAATTGACAAAAGCAAAGAAGAAAGAAATGTTTTTAGAACCCTATTTCAGCCATCTTCTGCTCTCTTTATCCTTCCCCACTGCTGCCGAAATTGTCAGGATTCTTAGGCTAATTAGGAGTCTTTATAATGCTAAATTCATTCCTCTTTTATATGGTCTTTAAGTTTGAATAAATCCCTCAGAAGTGGCACTAAAAAAACATGGTTCTGCTGCTGCTATAATTTTTTTTTGTTCCAACTTAGGCCCTGATTCTGACTTGGTTTTGTGCAATATCTGACCATCCCAACTATATTTTGTCACTCATAACATGTTGAAGAATGGACCTACACCTTTATGGGGTCCTAGGGCTTACTGTTCTTATGGCAGACTCTCAGTCGAACTAGGATGTTTGGCATTGTCAGTTTCCTAAATTTAGAACGGGAGACCCTTTTTGACCAATCAGATTGCAGCTAGATTCTGTTCTTTAAAATAATTTTATCTCACTTCGAATCCTTTATCAAAGTCGTAGTCCTGGATGCATAGATGAATTTAGGCTTTCGAATCGCTTGATTTCGATATCAGAAGTTCAAGATATTCATGTTTGAATATCTAATGAGAAAGTGAAAATTCTGCCGCAAAAAAATTCTGCCGCAAGGTTCCCCCCCACCCCCCAAGTTTGCTGGACTGAATTGAAAAAACCGAAATAAGGGAGTTAATTGCAGATAAATATTGGAAGAAACTTGGCTAGGTTTTGGAAGAAATAGAAAAAACAGGGATAGGATTAGAAAATGACAGAAAATCTACCACGCTGAATTACGTGGCTGCTGCTGTGTTTACCTTTGCCTTATTTCTTCAACAACAAACGACACCGTCATTGTTTTTTTACTTTCTTCAGCTGAGAAAAGAGGCAACACTGTTTCGAAACAACCCCATTATGGTACTGTTTATTTGCTTTTTTTCATAACAGTACCTCCCCATGTGCAGCTCTTTCCCTCCTCTGCAGCCGCTCTTGCTGGCTCTTCTTTCATTCCCTCGTCCTTGCGTCCTCAGGCCAGCTTGGTCTGTACGAGTGCCACCTATTGTACGCCAGGCTTGCAGCTGCAAGTAAAACAATTTTAGCAAGGGAATGACTGTGTCCGTTCACAATGCTAGCTGTTGAAAGAAGACAAAGAGACCATTTAAGGGCTGGGATTTTACCCCTAATACACACGGCTAGGATGAGAAGGGGTGGGGCTGGTCTCCAAGTTTGCTTGGCTATATAAGCAAGCTAGGGAGAAACGTAGAAAAGGAGGAGGAGGAGGAGGCAGAGGAAGAAAAAAAACAGAAAAGAGAGGGAAACGGGGACAGTTTAAATACAAAGAGAAAAGGAGGGGGAGGCAGAGAAGAGTAAAAAAACAGAGAGCTAGCATAAGGCTGAGATTAGAGAAGCCGAAAATCATTAAGAACGGGAGGAGATTACCTCGAGTCTATTCTACTTTGTCGAACCGGGGTTTACAAAGACTTTAAGAGGTTTTTGAAAAGCTCCCAACGGCAGAAAAAGAGGAAGGCTTGCTTCGGGTCATTAAAGGCAAAAAGGCGGAAGTTTTGCCATCAGTTGCATATTCATTTTCTGCAGGATCCGCAGGTATGAGTTTGGACTTGCCTTTTCTTTAACATATGTAAAGCTGTTTGTTTGGTTTTCTTTTCTTTTCAAAATATGTTTTCTGCTTCTGTTTCGGGACGTTCGTTTTCCATCTTAGCAACAAAGTTGTATGCTTGCCCACTGTTCCTCCCATGCCTTTGAGTTTAGATTATTATTCATGTTAGAGCTGCGTTTGTTTTTCCTTCTGCTGGTTACTCATACGGCGACTCATTTAGAAAGAAAAATGAGAGAAAGTCCTCTTCAGGAGGTGATGTTTCGGCTGGTTTTGGAGTGTGCTTTCCTTCATGTTTTCTTTGAAAGAGAGATAGCTGGCCATTTGATTTGTTGTTTCTGCTTTAGTGTCTTTAATATACATGATATAAAGGCATGCTCTTTCGGTTCTTTCTTTTTTGTATAAAACCAACCATGGCAACGTCATAAATTAGAGAAAAGGGTAGGCGAGCAATGTGGTCTGTCTTAGATTTGGTTTTCAAATGTTTAGTTTCCATGTATATATGACTTAATCCCTCCCGTCGAAGATGATGGGTCATGCTATATTTAGGTTTTGAGTTGATGATAAGCTATGTTTAGTTTTCTTGTTCTATTGCTATGAGAAACCGTAGGTTTTAAAGGTCTTCATCATCCCTGCCTTCCTTTGCTTTGAGCGTCTCTTTGCAAATGGAACATTGCAGAGGAATAAATGGCTTATAGGTGCAGAAGAAAGAGTGAAAAACGTGAGGGAGGGGCCGTTTAATTAAGGGACTTTGTTTTTTTTCTTTTTTCGGCAGGTTCTGGTTTCAGGCTTTCTTTCTCTGTTTTTGTGAAAATGAGATAGCGTATACGTTGTTTTTTTTAGTCTCAGTATTTAATATGTGTTCTTCCCCGCCGTGTGAAACGAGCATGGCATTTGTTTCAAGATAAAAATGATGGTGGTGGGTCACGGTTTCTATTATAGATGTTAGTCTCAGAACTTTGTGTTTTTTGGTGCATGTGGACTTGTGCTTTTCTTTTGAGAATAATGGGCAGACTTGTATTCAAGATTCAAGTTTAAGATGGTATGATGGGGCTTGGTTGACTTGAACCGCTTTAAGTTTTCTGTGAATGCTAGAGTACATATGTGTACGGTTTGTTTTTTTTGTTTACTGTGATACTTGGTTTAGAGCGTGTTTGCAGTGTGGTTGTGGGTCCTTTTCAAATAGCTTTTCGTGCCGAAATATATGTCAATGATGTTTTTTTATTTTTTAAAAATTATTTTTGACATCAGCACATCAAAACGATCCAAAAAGTACAAACCGCACTCAATTTTAGCAAAAAAAAAAAAATTCAAAATTTGATGAAACGCAGTTACAAACGCAATGCCAAACGGTCTCTTAATGGCGTGGTTGTGTTTTTTTTTATATAAAAATGTAAAAAAAAAAATTGTATCTTGCATACGGCCAATACCCTAACATATTTTGAATTTCTTTGTTTTTTTTAAAAAAACAAATATTCGAGGTTTCAAAAAAATATGTTTTAGCATGGATTTCTTAAACACAAAAAAATTATTTTCTTGCATCTTGGATTTTACAAATGTTTGTAAATTCCAAAGGGTGTTAGCCAATATTCCAAAAATATAAAAATCTTATTTTTGGGAATTTGTTTTTATTCACTGTTAATGTTTGGATAAAGAAATCCCAAAAGGGTAAATATCCAAAATATTATTAGGAATGATTTGTTATTATTCATTAGTAATGTTTGGATAAAGAAATCACAAAGGGATTAATATCCAAAATATTATTAGGAATAATTTGTTATTATTCACTACAAATGTTTGGATAGAAAAACCCCAAAGGGGTTAATATTCAAAATATTATTGGGAATAATTCGTCATTGTTCACTGTTAATATTTGGATAAATAAACCTCAAGTGGTATATATCAAAAATATTTTTCTATGAATAACAAGTCATTATCTTTTAATAATATAAGGGCAAATAAACTTATGAAAGGTAAATGTTTAAAATATTGTTAATAAGAATACAACTTGTTTATTTTTAACATAAGGGCAGATTTATGCCCAAAATTTTATTTAAAACAATTTAATTGCGTCCTTGAAAGAAGCCTCAATTATAATTGGGGACACTTCAAATTTTGATTGCACAATTTATGAGTCATGAAAATATGAAATACTAAGGCAAAAATAGACTTTTAAAGCACCTTGAATTTCCTTAGATTTCTAACTTAGTTTGTTTTCTCTTTTCTCTTCCTTGTGATTTACGAGTCGCGAACACTTGAAATACTAAGGGAAAAATGAGCTCTCAAGCACATTAAATCTCCTTAGATTTCTATTTTAGCTGTCTCTAAATTCATAAATTCTAAATTTATTTCAAATCAAGCATAGACTTCAAGAGATCTGCATTGTTTCTCTTTGGCACTCTATAGACATATCTAAAGGTATGATTCATATTGGCTAAGGGTTCTTTCCCTTAAACTTTGAACCCAAGTTCGTTCATCATAGCAGACTTATCCTAGAAAACTGATGGGATTAGAGAACATCAAAACCATAGCAATTATAGGCAAACCAAGCACCAAGTAGCTTACCTTAGGTATGGCGTATTAAGGGTGCTAAAACCTTCCCTTTACGCAAGCAGTCCCTTGCTTTAGAATCTCTGAAAGACCAGTTAGGTTTTCTAGTGACCATGATATTAGGTGGCGACTCCCTTTTTCACAAAAAAAAAACCCCGAAATCAATTCCCCGCTACCAGGAAGGGTCGCCTCGATGTTAAGCTCTCATGAGGGTACGACAGTATGTAGAGCTTATACTAATAGTCCTAATCATTCGTGTATAAAACCATATATTAATTTATTTAAAGATTCCAAATACTTTTCTAAATATTTTCTCCCTGGATTTATAAAAATTCTTCATATTTATCTCTAGTTTATCAGGTTTCAGGCTATGAGTTTACATTGTATCCTATATGTTCACCGAGTAATATTTTCTAGATTCAGACACATTTTTAATAATGAATTTAAACTGACTACATCAAATTTCATTAAATTATATCCCATAACATTTCTTTCCTTTTTTATATCTTCCTTTTGGTTTTTATCTTCTTTTCTTTGTTTTTTTTATTTTCCCATTAGTTTTTATATTTCTATTTTTAAATTGTCATAGGAACATTTTATTTGAAATTTCTAAAATCTAAAGTCACCTTCTTAATTCAAATATTCAATTTACTCATTTAACATAGTAATTTCCTTATTAATTTTGTGAATTTCATCTAGGGGTTTACAAAAACACCATTCCAAACAAGCCTTAAAATTTTATGTAATCAAGGTTTAACCCATCATTTTACTATATAAAAATATTAAAAAGACTAAAAAAACCCTCTCTGCAAGTTCAATATTTTACAAATTCTAAGGGTATTTATGTTATTTAACCATGCAAAGAAAATCAAAAAGGCAAAAAAACTCTTGATTAAAAAGCCTATTTTTGTTGTTGTTAAGTACGAAGAAGTAACTTTGTTGTATCAACAAAACTAAATAGACTAAATTGCTCATAATCAATTTATAAATGACTATTAGATTCCATGAAAAAGATAGTTTTAACCCATAAATAAGCAATTTTTTTGTGTAGAGAATAGCAAAAACATGTTTCAGTAAAACACTTATCAGTTTTAGTGTTTTTAATAATATATACAAAGTTATGGCTTTAAGCTAGCTTTATGTAATGGGAAAATAGTGTTGTGTGCTCATAAGATGCATTCAAATTGATGACGTGTCTTTTCAATCAACCATCCACACTTAATGAAAAATGAGTTTTATGGTTTGATTTCTTTGGATAATTAGGCTAAGTCGTTCGTTCATCAGTTCCTTAATTCATCAATTTTTTTTATAATATTATTATCATTATCATGAATAAATTATTTTCAATATAAGAACTAATTAGAATATATTTTTAATTATATTAGGAAATATAATAATTTTTTCTTTTCTTAAATTGAGGAATAAATTTTCTTTTAATATCCATGAGTAAGGTTATGGTTATGGTTATTATTTGTTGGTTCTAGAGATGATGTGGTTAAATTGGATGATATGTTTTTATATAATTAGTTGGTTTATTAATGTTATGTGATAAAGGAGGATTATAATTTATGGATGTTCATATATTATTCTCATTCTAACTTTTATATATCCATTAAAATATACTAAAAGGTTTTGGTATTTTATTGTAATAATGAATAGTGAAATGTCAAAGTTTTTTTTTTTGTCCTCAAAATTTTTGAGATTTTTTTTTTATTTTTAAATTTAGTTTTTTTTTTAATTTCATCAACTAATATTGGGTTTATTAGGTATTAGACTTCATAATTTATTTTAATTTATTTTATATAGAGTTATCATAATTTTATAACCTGATTTGCGAGTTTAAAGCTTAGCCATGTTGACCCGATCTTTTTTTTTTCATTTGTTTAATTAATTTTTTCTCAACTTCATCCTTCAACATTGATTTGATTAGGGATTGAGTTTCATAATTATTTTATTTGTTTTCTATTGAGCTTTATGTTTTTTGGTCCTTTTTTTAATTTTATCCTTAAACATTGAGTTTATTAAGAATTAGATTTTACAATCTTTTTTATTTGTTTTCTATGGAGTTATCCCGATCTTCTTACCCGGGTTTGGTAGGTTGACTCATGTCATTTTTTGTCCTCTTTTTTATTTAATTTTTGTTCAATTTAATCTTTCAACATTGGGTTGATGAAGAATTTGATTTCATAATTTTTTTTTTATTTACTTTCTATGGGGTTATCACTATCTTATAATTCAACCCACAACATAGCGCAAGCAATAATCTAGTATTAAGCTTAGTATAAATAATACAACACACCTTTTACTTTATAACACATAGTTAATAAACTCAATCCTGGATTGACTTAAAGCAAAACTTAAGTAATGAGTTTTGCAAGTTGATTTGGATCAATTATTTTTTTTAATAAAACAAATATCAAAATGATATTGCTTTACAAAAAAAAAATTATAATAAAAAGTCGATCAAGTCGCGGGTGACTTTCTAGGTAGAATTAGTGAAATTTGGTCAACTCAGGGTTTTTTTCACACCCAACCCAAGCTAAGGGGCAGTTCAGACATGTCCAATCCGAGAGAAGAAAAGAGCAATGATAAGATGTCTTTATGAAAAGCTAAGCTAGAACGGAATGGTACAACTCTTTTATTTTATCTTTCATCTTAGTACAAGAAAGCAATAATCAACTTCCCATTTGATTTTAAAATTAGCACTTCTTGAGGTCTTTTACCATTCCAACACAATTTGGTAAAAAGTTTTGGGAAAATGATATATAAGTTAAAAGTAAAAAATAACACAGTTTGAACATAATCACGTTTTGAATATTGGTTTTATAAACAATCGTGCTTTAAATATTGGTTTGGTACACGACCGCTATTAGAAATGACAATTGTTCAGTGAGAAACCAAAATAAATATCTCATACAAATTAATTAACATGTAAAAAAGTTAACCCAAAATTTTATAAAGATTCAATGGCCAAGATAAAAGATTGAAGATCCAATGGCCAAGAAAGGAAGATGAGATAAGATGATGTGGAAAAAAAAAGAAATGAGAGAAGAAAAGGAAGGGAAAGAAAGAATGGCTCACCATAGATAAACCGATACTCTATTTTAAAATATTTAGTATCGTTAAAAAGATTTCAATAAAATGATTATGATCACACCTTAAAGATATCAAACTAGGTCATAATTAACCTTAAATTAACCACAAACAAATCTTAATAGTATAAAACCAATATTCATGAACGCAATTGTATCGTATTAAGATTATACTATTTTTCAAACAACCAATGTCATTCTCTAGCAATCTATGTTTTTTTTCAAAAACAAAAAAATAAGTTCTTGCATTTCAAATCTTTATACGTTTCGCTCCATCTTTCTTGTTAGTTTTTTTTTTTTTTTTTTTGAAATTGGGGCTGAAGAGCCTTGAAAAAATTAATTAAACGAGAAATATATGTTAGCTCAAAATTAGCTAACCATTCTATTGCTGAATTGGCCTCTTTGTATACAGTTGAATTGAAACTTCTCATTCTCCAGCCAATAACTCTCTTGCTTTGTTGACTAACCCGGTGATCACAGCCCAACAACGATCAGCTTTGACAGAATTACTAAATTCCAATGTTCATGGCAAAACCTCTGACCCACGAAACCAGACGATCCTGAATAATTCCACGCGAACCAGCATTTTCTAGATTGCCGTTGCTGCATCCATCAACTTTCAATTCCATCCAGTGCTTCGGAGGGTATTTCCAGCTAACCATATTGTCTTGCTTAATGATTTTCGAACTGTTAGCGTCAATCTCGTTGGCTAACATGGTATCTGCAACCAATGACCTCACTGTAGCAGTAGGAGTACAATTTGGGGGAGAGTCTTTCTTGGGAGTTTTTTGGTTGTGCCATTTTCCATTGTTGCAGTCTCTCAGAACGTGAAGCACTGTTTCCCTTTCAATCCGACAATTATGGTAATATGGATCAGGAGCAAGTTTACGATGAACCCTAGATTCATTGGTCATGATCTTTTCACGCGCAACTGTCCATAAGAAAGCTCTTACTCTTTCCGGTCCCCTCCACTTCCATATGAGTTTCCAAATAGGATCCTTGAATTCATCATGTTGGTTTGAGACTCGCATGCAGGTTTAATGAAGAAGATTCTACTAGAAGAAAAGCTCTAGAAGACCTTATCATCATTCACCACGCTAGTAGGAGGGAGATAACTAGCCATAACTACAGTCACTTGCATGGGAAGAAGGTGGGCAAAGGCTTCCCATCTCCATTGTTCATTGATGTTAACCATTTTGGCAATTGATAGGTTTTTCATCTCCACTGGAATTTCTTGAAGTGCATGATTAATTAACGGGCCAAAACCTTCTAGCCAATTATCCATCCAGAACTGAATGCCTCTTCCACTACCAATTGCCCAGCTAACACCATCAACAACACGAGGCCAAGTTTTGCAAATTGCTTTCCATAGTTAGGAATCTTTTCTTTTAGCCTGAATATATAGGAGAAATGCGCTCCTGCGGCCCAATTGAGGCTGGTCTTGTCATGAATAATCCCCCATCATAATTTCATAACAAAGGCTTTATTCACTGAATGCATCTTCTTTAATCCCAATCTTCCATCTAACAACGACTGGCATAATGTGCTCCAATAGATTAGGTGGACTTTAGCTTTACCTTCATTCTCTCCCCATATAAATCTTCTGCATATTTTTTTCAATCTCATAACAAATTGATTCTGGAATAAGGGAAGATTGCATTGGATACAGCAGGACAACTGCCAAAACTGATTTATAAAGGGTGATTCTCCTCGCCAATGATGAGTTATTGCTCTTCCAACTTCTGCGGCATGTTCTCAATGATGTAATTATACAATTTGCTTGGTAATTCTATGATGAAATAGAGGAACTTCCACCTATTATCCAAGATTACCAGTCTTAGCAAAACCACTACTGTGACTAATAACTCTTGCTAAAGTAAATCTTGGTTTTAGCAAATCTTCCCTATCTGTAAAGTAATGCATGCTGATGGTTTTAAAGTGTTTGCAACATTAGAATTGTCTTTTGATTTGTGCAGGGGACAGGCGCAAAAGAAAGCGATGGGGTCCATGGACATTGTTGCTTGCTAGGCAATGAGGAGGGCAATTTTTTCTCCCACTATTTACTTTTAAATTTGTTGCACCTTACCAGTAGAGTAGACCCAACCTTAACTGAACCAATCAAGTCCATAGCATTCTTTGGTCCAACTTAAAGAGGAAGGCACCAACCAGATTGGTGCTAAGCAGTCAGCTTGCACCAGAAAGCACGCAAAAGCCATGGTTCCTTCCTCCCTCTTTCCTTACTGGCTCAATTGTCACTTTCATAGGGGAACCAAGACCCTAGCTTCTAGTTTCTAGTCCTGGTGGATCATCCAGGCTTGCCGGCAGGACAAGACTGAGCAAGTACACAGATGATGACACACATCATGACATCAACGAAAATTCATCACAAAGAAGGATCCAAGGAAATTCTTCAGTGTGCAATACAAGCATGATACTGTATGACTGAACTTTCTCTGCATAGTTTAATTGACAGTCCTATTTGATGAAATCAAGATTTCAAAGTTATAGCATGTTATTTGCAGCATAACATCAATTATATAATAGTAACAACTATTATTGCCAGTTATTTTGCAAATAAGGGATTGGTAATGGTTCATTTACAAAACCGAGCTTTTCAGATTATTTTTTTGTTTTTTAACACAGTTAAAAATAATAATAAAGAAACATAGTTAATAAAATAATTAAAAAAATAGCAAACTTCAATCAGTCGCTACTCATCTTGAATTTTAAATCTTGCAACTTCTTTTTTTTTTCTTTCTCTCCTCCCCCCTCCCCCGGTCCTCCCCTCTAGTCACCAGCTAGATATCTCTCTCACCATCACTAAAAACACCCCAAGCAGCCTTAAAACACCTATCTCTCTTTACATCACACATCTCTCTCTTTATTCTCTCTAGCTCTACCTGCGACAACCTCTCTCTTTCTCTCTCTACCAGCGGAGGGGCAACCACATTCCAGCCAAAACACCACCATCGATCACCCTTACTAGCCACATTTTACTTCTAGAAGTATATTGAACACCCTCAATTAATTTCATGTAATTTATGTTTAATTAGTGTTAATTTCATTTTATTGAATGTTAGGGCTTTGAATTAGGAATTAATTTATGTTTAATTAGTATTAATTATGTTATTTAGTGAATTAACAAAATTATGGAGAATAAATGTCAGTGTTGATTTAGGTTAAATTATAGATTATGTTAATTAGATATATTTTTAGTTGATAGTTAGGTTATTTTGTTAAATAATCAATTATTTTAGGTTGTTGCTAATTGTGAATTAACAAAATTATGTGTTTGAAATGTTAGTGTTGATTTAGGTTAAATTATGGATTATGTTAATTAGATATATTTTTAGTTGATAATTGATGCATTTTGAATAACTCCAAGATATTAATAAATTAAAATTGTGTTTTGTAGTGTTGTTTGACAGAATATCTGATAATTTAGGAATATTATGCTTTCATAATGATATCATTATCAATATTGATAGTGGTATCACTTATAATGGAAGAAGCCATAAATTCCTAATTGCTACATCATACATGTCTCTTAACGAATTATAAAAAATGTTATGTGATGAACTTGGCTAAAATGTGTTTGAAATAGAAGTTGAAATTACTTGAAGAATGTTGCAAATCAGGGTTAGTCAAGCTCATTATGTTAGGGTATCGATCTGTAGTGACAAGAGTGTGAATTCAATGTGTGGGTTTGCGAAGATCAATAGGATTAATACTCTGGAGCTCTACTTGAATAATATAACTAAACGAGGAAACTCTTCTAGTATGGAGTTGACCCAGTTTCTAAGTAACTCTCAAAGAATCATATAGACATCACAAACAACTAGTCCATCTAGGTTAGGTGGTAATGCCAGTAGACAAGTTTCAGGGCAGGAAATTGTTAATATGAAACCTCGGTTGGGTATGACATCTGCTCCATATTATTATGGAGAATCCGAACTAAGTGATGAAGAAAATAAGCATCGCATTAATAGAGTTATGGTTGATGAGAAAGATGGGGATGCTGAGTTGCTTGATCTTGTTAATTAATACATGACACCTCTAGCTCATGAATTTGAGGTTGTTAGTGTGGATGACCAATATGGATGCAATGATTGGACTAATAGTAATAGGCATTCAGGCTTATTAATTGATGAGTCAAAGATTGGGAGAAGATTCAAAGACAAGTCTGAATGTGTTGATACAGTAAAGTAGTGGCATATAAAGAATTCTTTGCAATACAAGATCCATCATTCAATAAAGTCTTATGTTTAGTTGCATTGTGTTCAAGAACCGATTTGTAAATGGTATTTACATAGGGGTATCACCAAAGGTCTGATTCATGGGAAATTTCTAAATTGAAAGTGTCACACACATGTCAGAACCCTCTTCTTTTGTAATGTCATCATCGAATTGACTTAGATCTAATTGCTAAAATGATATTGATAATTAAGAAGACGGAGTTAAGTACGAGTGTTGCAATGATTTAGGGTATCGTAGAGAAGGATTATGGGCATGAAATATCTTATTAGAAGGCGTGGACGACAAAAAAAACATATTGAAGAGATTATTTGGAATACATGAAGAGTCATTTCAAAACCCATATAGAACTCTACTAGCCATCAGAGATTCAAATTTAGGAACAATTCTCACTTGAGATCATAAAATGGTAGATAGCAATAAGGCAACATTTGGGAGAGCATTTTGGGCATTTGGTGCTTCAATTAATAGGTTTAAATATTGTCATTCTCTAATTAATATTAATGATACTCACCTTTATAGTAAGTACAAGGCTAAGTTGTTGATTGTAGTTACTTATGATACGAATAATGATGTTTATCTGTTGTGTTTTGCTATTGTGGAAGAAGAGACGAACAATAATTGGAGTTGATTTTTAAATTTTCTTCGTCGATATGTGATTGGAGGATGGATCGAGTTGTGTATTATATCAGATAGACATGTGGTAATAAAGAGTTCTATGGCACAATTTTTTCCTAAGCTTATTGGATATCATCAATATTGTTTACGACACTTTATGAGTAACTTCAAGACAAAGTTAAAAAATATTGCATTGAAAAATATGTTACATAGGATGTGTACAAATCCTTCTAAACAAGATTTTGACATTTTATATAAGGAGTTAATAGAATTGATGATGCAATCAGAGCGTGGTTAGAAGTTGAACCTAAAAAAAGTGGGCATTATCTTATGATTATGGTGGTCGTCATTATGACAATATGACCATGAACTTGTCAAAGGTTTTTAATAATGTTTAAAAAACTATCCATGGATTTCCTATTTCAGTTATAGTGTAGATAATGGTTTTTAGATGTAATAAATATTTTATGGAGCGCAGAGATAAAGTTAAAAAAAAATTTGAATTGTGATGTGTTGTGGCCTCTGAAAGTCCTAGCTAAAATACTTTATGATGCGAAAACTTCTAGATCACATTTGATATCTCTATTTGATCTTAGAGGTGGTATATTTCAATCCAAGACACCTTCAGCAACTGGTGTTACAAGAGAAATATGGGAAACCATTAACATCAATGAAGCAACTTGTACTTGTGGCAAATGACAATTATATCATCGACCATGTTCACACCTAATTGCATGTGCACTTTACGAGATGTGGATTATGTATAATTTATTGATGATTTCTACTCCAACTCGTTGTACAAAAATGCACAGTCCTTGTTTTCAACCCTTGCTTGGTCATCATTGTGGTATGCATATACTAGTCCAAATGTATATGGATGTCCAACTAGATGGCAGACGGATAAAGGTCAAAGAAAATTCACTTGTTTATATAATGAGATGGATGGTCAAGAAGGGCACTTATTAAATTAAGTTGCATATACGGTCAAAAGGGTCATAACATAAAAACTTGTGAAACTAGACAACGTATGTCATTTTTTTTATATTTGTTTTAAATTAAGTCAACTTCAATTAATGTTTTTAATTTAACTATATGTATGTTCAATTATATTGCAAATTCTAATATTGTTTTATACAGGACCTCGAGATAGATATGGTTTGGACTAGAGGAGGTTCGAACTCTTCTAGGAGTGCCGACAGATATGGCCACCTTATTGTTGTTGCAAGTCCTGATGATATGTCGATATTATATATGCAGGATCAACATCGTTCAGATGATATTTGGAGTGGAGAGGTAAGATGAATATTTTAATTAAGATTTCTAATTATATAATTTTAACTATATTAATTGATGATTTAACTAAATTGTTTGATTTTCAGGACGGTGATCCGGTCATACCTAGACAACATGATCGCGTGCATCTATATGTAATCGAGACTGGTTTTTATGAGATTAGTCAGTTGCGTTGTATACATCTTAATCATGCATTGATTACAGCATTGATAAGCGATGAAGACATGAGACACACACTTTCCATCTACATGTTGGTGAGATGGCACCAACACTCAGGATATGGAGATTATATCCGGTCTTTCGATAGATGGGACACATGTCACTAGTTGTGGAGGCTCGATTGATAGATATACTTTATGTGATTGTCTATTAGGAGGGTGCCTCCATCCAGTGCACATAGAGGTGACTGCATCAAGTTGCCATGGTTGGATGCTAATTTTCAAACCCCTCAATAGATGTGACAGCAGACAAGCTGATTATGTATGCTCGAGCATACATATTACACATGTTTGGAGGTTTTATTTTCACAAATATTGGTGGCAATGCAGTACCATTATACTTTCTAACACTACTTGATGATTTTTGGGCCATTCTGAATTATAGTTGAGGAGGGGGCATACTTGCATATTTATACTGATAACTATGTAAAACATGTCTAAAAAAGAGAAGACAAATTGTTGGGTGTCTCCTATTTCTTCAAGTTTACGTATTTCAAATTATCTAATTATTAGAATTAATGACATTTTAAATGCTTATAATTCTCAATATTGATTAATATAGTTCTGGTCATAGGAGTGTATTCATATTGGACGTTCAGAGAGTTAAGGTAATAACATGTTTGACATTGTCACTCAAAGGCCACTCTTCATTGGTTCTAGGTAATAATTAAAAATATATTTGATTGTATTCAACATGTTATTTATATAAATTGAATGCAAAAAAAAGATGTTAACTTTGTGGCTTGTCATGTCCGATGATGTGAGGTTAGACATTTCACGGTAAATCTCACTCATATCCACAAGTTTTACCATGATGACTTAGATGCCCAACTACCGCATCAGGTATGTAACATATATGTATTTAATTTTTTTTTATTTGAGTGTTAATCTGAAATAAATTATTTATATGTTTCTGATAGGCTTTATAGATGTCTTATACAGAGGACTTGATACTTTCATTTTTGCCAATAAGATCTGATATTTGGTTAGCATAAGTCTTGTCACACTGCTTTGACATTGTTAAGATACATTGTCTAAATCGGGTAATGCGTCGGTTTGGACTATCTCAGTATATTTCAGATATGTTGATACCGGAGACGAGCTGCACAGTATTAATAGCTAGGAAAACTGGTTGGTAATTCATGCATCTTACTTTGATATTTGGGATGCCAAGAGAGATCATGTTTTTTAGGAGTGGCATCCGACAAATGATATAGATGCCTATATGACATGGTGTCAGTTCATTACATGTTGTTTCATTACATCGACCTTGTCATGTTTCCCAAAGCATCCATGAAATCTGATGCAGTATGCCCCTAATATCCAAGACATAATTGATTGGTATGCAATATTGTTTTACATTTATTAAAAACCAAATTAATTTTATTATGAATGATGACTACTAATTGGTTTTTAATGTATGTATATAGATTAATTACTTGGTACGGGAAGCTCAGAAAACAACGACTATCCGTGAAGATATCAATGGAAAGGGATATATTGTGGCCAACACTACACTTAATTTTATGTCATGGTGGACTTCATGAGATTGGGCGTCTTGAAACAACATTAGCAGAAGATGAGATTACTTATCATGGAAGTGTTGGGATGTTGGTCTGTCCACAACCATCCCAAGCCCATCCACGAGTGTCCCAAGTTCATCCACGAGCTGGGATGTCATTGGTCCTCCTCACACCTGCATGAACATTACAGACTCGTCCTCGATTTGGATGAGTTGGGATGATGCTCCAGACTCATACACGAGTGCTTCAGACCTTTCTACAAGTTGGGGAGATTATTAGATATAATTACATGTTATTATATATTATGAAAATTATGAATAAAAATATAGTTAGTTTAATTTTTAATAAAATATTATGTTATATTAATTATCCGTCTAAATTTTATATATGAACTATATTTTGATGCTGAAAAATCAATTATTTATGATTGTGTGAATTGTAATTTTTTTTCTTTTGATATAGAGTTGATGACAGAATAGTCTGCCTCATGTTGTCTTTATTAAAAGTCACTTATATCATCTGTGTTAGAAAAATCACTCCACTTATACCATCTACAACACGCTAGTCGCAGATGCAACTAGCATGTCTCATATATTAATTGCGACTCTCTTGAGTGTGCTAATTTCCTGATTATTTTTGTACTTATATTATTTTACAAAATAATTTTTTTAAATGTGCTAACTTACCAAAACAATCTAGCTTTTCATATTCAAATTCCTTTTTCATAATCTCTCAACTTTCTCATTGTTATAATTTATTGTTTATATATTTTTACAATTGCAAGATATTACAGTATATATTTAGCAAATTTTAAAAAGTTGTAAATATATACATGACAACAGTACAGCGATCTGTGATCCATGAAAGTGATTGTTGTTTCGTGATTGTGATGGGGATCGCGATTTCACAAAATACATTGGAGATTTAAAACTTTGTCTCCCTGGCTATTCATGAATCACAATCATTTGAATCCACTAGAAGATATCCAGAACAAGCAAAAGAACATGCACAGATGAACACAGCAAGTTTTACCACAAGGCTGATATGAATAGTAAGATCGCAATAAATCAAACAAAATGCGGAGCCAGGATCAAGGTTAAAGTCACACCAGTTGAAATCTAGATGTTATTCGAGTCCATTCATCCTTGCATTTTCTTTTCTTTTCCAGCTTGTGATAAAAGTAAAGAAATTGGAAACATTCCAGTCTTCTTAAGATCAGAGGCCTTCATTCACCGTTCAAACCAATTATAGCATTAACATAGTATGAATAAAATCACCGCATCATTAAAAGATGCCCCGGTTTTATATATAAGAACAGAGTGACATACCCTTGCCAAGTACCCATTCTAAAAATCAAGACACAAGTTACAAGTTCCCATTATTTACAATGCTTCAAGAGTCATTCTACCTCCGATAGATACCCAAATTATACAAATCTTACCGGAAACAACCCAGGATACAACAAGTGAATAAAAACCACTCAAGCTGTCAGTGCTTACACCATACCAATGTTTTATGTTTTGAAACACTATTGGTTCTAGGAACTGGATGAGAAATTCAATACCGTCTAAATGACAGAATTCATTGTAAAAGAGCACATATCTACTCGTTGCTTTGCATAGGGACCATCATGTGCGGAGCCTGCAAACATTTAGAGAAGTCTAGTAAATAAAAATACTAGACTATGAAATGAAAAGGGAATTTGTTATGTAGCGATAACTCTTTTAGTTCCATCAACCAAATCACTCTAGGATTATATGGAGATGCAACCAACCATGAATGCTAAGAAAAAAAGAGAGTATAAAGTTCATAGAGTTTACTATCAAAACAATTTAGAAACGACAATTGAAGGAAAAGATGAAGAGTAACGGTTCAAATAGTGAATCCCTGCTAAAAACAAAATCAAATCCAAAACACCCACCCCCATCCTATGCTCTGCACATGACAGAAGTGCCAGAGTATGTGTGGGATTTTGAACACATTCACACAAAAATTAGGGTTGGGCGTGCATATCAAATTCAGAATCACTCTTCACATAATTGTCAATGAACAGGAACATATCGGAAAGTCTGAAATTCCAGTTCCTCTTGTTCAAATTATATTTCAGTACACTTTAACTTGAACAGGAAAGATTTAAGATGAAATAAGTCCATCTCTCATCATGTCTCAAACAATTAAAACCACAATGACTAATTGAAAACCATTTAATCTCTAGTAACTAGCCACTAGAGCTGTATAGTTGCACTAACTACAGGTCACACTCAACCACCCAGAACCCAATGGGGGTAAATATACATCTTGGGACTCGTTTGGAGTTAATCAGGGCACAGCCTAATCTATCCTATTGTTTGGATTGCTATAGATTTGAGTTTAAGTTACTTTACTATAAAACTATTAAAAATTTAAAGGAGGGGACGACAGCAATGACACATCGCATGGTATAGGGTGTTAGTGGAAATTGAGATGCTATGACGGTGGCAACTGCATGAAAGTTGATGATTTGTACAGTATAGTGGTGATGGTAACTGTTTTGTATAGCAGTCAAATAAAGGCAGAAAAGGTAATGGTGGCGCTGAAAACTTCATGGTAGCAATGCTGATGGCATATGGCATTAGATGGTGATAGTGTCAGCAGCAATGACAGCAGAAGGCAGGAAACGCATTGGTGGCATGGAATGGTAGCGCCATATATAACAGAATAAGGAAGCAAGGTGGTGTCATTTGGATGGAACAACGCTACAATCCCCTTGATAAAGATATATCCCCATATGCAAGACAGAATAATTCAACAGTTCAATAACAAAGACCTTAGGCTTGCAAACCAAAGCTGGCACACATATGCATAACCTTTCCAGGGCCCTAATCTAGCAACCAAGTGTATCTGAATAGATGTGCGTGACATGTTGACATGTAGCTAGCAAATAGTTCAGCCAATTATTAGCCAATATAAAAACTGGAAAACAGTTATTCCACAATAATTGACTATCCCATACATTTAATGATATAAAGCAAATCCTTTCACAGAGAAGGAAGGATAATTTCTTAGGTACGCTGATGTTAATTTACAAAGGAAGTTAAGGATCCAACCTAGGTTGATTTCCTAGCTGTAATGAAGTAATCTTTACCACCCAAAAAATAAAAAAAAAACCTATTTCCTATTAAAATTAAATTGTGTTCCTCAAGCATAATGTTATGCTTACATTAATTTAATGTCCAGATAAGAAGAAATGTTCCAAGAATGATTATCACACTGTGCAGTGTGTGTGAGAGAGAGGGAGAGGGTGCTTACTTGAGAATTTGAATTTCCATAACTAACACCTTGTGAGAAAGAACCTTGATGAGAAATCTGGAAAATTTATTTGCCAAATATCCCAATATAAGATGATTATGATAGGGTTGCTAAAAGTTTAGCACTGTAAAATAAAGACAAGGAGGTACGTTGATTGACTAAAAATAAGAAATGGCAGTAACTCAGCAACATAAAGCTCCATTTCACCTGCGCATTTGGACCAGGGTGAATATCCTTTTTAGCAGATGTATCTCCAGTCTTCGCAGATCCCTTGGTATCACCCTATCAAACGCCGTATCTCATTATATATCCAAACACTCCAAAACAAGAAAATATCAAAAGCACATAATAATTGGCATACCTCCATCTGCATCATCCATTCAATCCCCATACACATAACAACAAAAACATCAGTCAATCATCATTTACTCAAATCGCAACAAAATCACTATCTTGCATACTAAAAAACAATACAAAACAGCAACAAAAATTAAATTCCCAAATCCCATTCCATATCCGTTTCTTATAATTTAAACCACCAAGCAAAATCTAACATTAAATCAGGTACAAAAATAAAATAAAAAATAGTAGAAATAAATTATCACCTCTCTGTATCGAGACAGGTAAATCTTAAGAGGATCAATATAATCCTCAAACCCTAACGTAGCCATAGCCCAAAGCAAATCATCACCATTTATCGTCTTCCTCTTTTCTCGCTGACACTTATCACTTGCTCTACACCAAACAAAACCCTCAAAGTCAACAATTCAATCACAAATCAAACCAAAGAGAAAAACTAAATAAAATTAAATAACACCACTTACTCGCTAGTGATAAAGCTAATGAACTCAGAAACACATTCTTGAACAGTCTCTTTAGCATCCTTAGCAATCTTTCCATTAGCAGGTAGCGCTTTCTTCATAATCCTACTGATATTTGCGATCGGTAAGAACCTGTCTTGTTCACGTACATTAGAATTAGAGCGAGGACTTTGGTCTCCGCTCTCATGGCTTCCTCCCCCTGGACTCGCCGGTGCCTCTGCCGCCATATCGAAAACCCTAACTCACCACCAATAATCATAATTGATTGATCAAAACAGCAATCAGAGGAAGAGAATTTGGAGAGGGGGAGAGAGAGAGAGTAAGTGCTTGTGTGTGTGTGTGTTTAATTTATTACCTGTTAAAAGAAGAAGAAAAAAGAGGGCGCGGATGGGAAGGGATAATTGGATCGGACGCTGGAGAAGCGAGGTGAAAGGAGACGACTGAGATGAGAGAATGAGGTTTATCACACCGTTGGTTTTTCTGTTCTTTCTCTCTCTTCTCTTTCTGGTTGTTTTTAATTTTAATTTATTTGTTTCTGCGATTTCTTTCCGTTTCGAGATTTCGTCGATATCTTATTAGACCCACGTGGTATCAGAAACTTTCGGTTTATTTTGTGCTTCCATTCACTTAACGACGTCGTTCTATCCACCCACCTCGTGTCAAACTCAAAGGCCAGCAGAGCAGGAACTAGGTCTTCCTGACCGAGAAAAATCATATTCGTCCCTCAACTATTACATAATTCTAAACTTAGATCTCTTAACAAAGGACATTTCCAATTACATATCTTATCCATCAAACCAACCCAATTACCCCCACCATTAAAACTTGTAACAAAAAGGGCACAAATAGACCCTTTTTTTGTGATTTTAAATGCAAAAACCTAATGCAAGTTTAAAAATTGTGATTTCCAATAATACATCATTTGTTTATAAGTATTTATTTATAAACTTCACTTTTATTTAAGCATTCGTATTCTTTTTTAGTAGAGATGAGCATTTTGTGTTATACTCATTAAGAAAGTTATAATATTTATTTGGTAAAAAAACTTTTAAATTATAGCTTGAAACAAATGTGAAAAAGAAGATAAATGTGAAAATTAGCTATAAGTAGTATAAAAAATAAAATATTCTAAATCTATAGAAGAAATTATATAATTCACAATAAAAAGAAAATTATAAATGTGAAAAGTGAAAATAATGAAATCTAAATCTCTCTAAGTCTCTTGATTTTTTACTAGAATCAATCTACTTTGATACCTTGTAATTTACATTTTCAATAATTAATATCAAAGCCTTTGAACCTCTATATGAGGTCGTGGCTCCCCCAACACATAAGATATTAGTGAACTTGAAGAAACTTAGACAAAGACACTTAATCCAATCTAAAGGCATTGCAATTAAAGATACAATAAAGCTACCTTAAATGGCTAGATGGCTAGAGGTTGAGGGAAGATAATCTAAATGGTTTTTGAAACTTGAAGTCTTACTTGGTAGTTTTGGTTTATTTCAACAACATCATCCACCTTCTACTTAATTATTTCTCCAAGTTGTCTCTAGTGATGTTATCTAAAAATCAGTCTTAACTCTTAATGAGTCATCCTTTGATCACCATCATAACAGTTTCTATGTTGTAGTTTTAATGAACCAAGAAGGCCTAGGATAGACTTTCCTTCTATTGATGGTGAATATGTCAACAATTGAATTTGTAAAACAAATTAGTTCATTGACATGGAATCCATGGATTTGGCAAAAAAAAAAAAAAAGGTAAAATATGTTTTTTATTTTCTTCATTTAGATGTTTTACACTAGCATTAAACTTAAATTAAATCTTTCAAAGATGTTGTTCTTACGTAGAAAAAGCACAACCTAGCTCTATGTAGTAGATTTTGTGGTGGGTGAAACCTTTAGCTGTTATTAAGAATGTATAACAAATTGCTAATTTAAAGTTATATATTAAAAACTTTGATGTGGTGTTGCACCAAGCAAAATTAAATGAAATTTAAAATCTATTGAGTGTAGCAGAATTGACCACTTTGAAAGAGTTTTGATTGACTAGTATAATTAACAAAATAGTTAAACAAGTGATCAAGGGTCAAAATCGACCAAGAGAAATCAATTTATCATAGGAGTTTGAACGCGTACAAAGAATCAAAAAACTTAATTCTTTTTAGAGTGGAGGTCCTTAACAAAATAACCAATTCAAAAGTCATATATTAGTTTAGGATTCACATGGGTATAAATAGAGGAGAAGTTTAGTTTGTATTAGGATTCAATAAATTCTCTTTATCTGATACAAATATTTATGTAGGATTAGAGTTATATATTTAGATAAGATTCAAACTCGATACCAATATATAAAAGGCCATACAACTACTATAAATGATACTCAGCCCCATATATATAAATGTTTATCCATTCAATTTGTCTTTCTTGTTTTTATTTACTCGCTTTCTTTTACAATTTTATTTAATATTTTCAGTATCTTTATTTTCCCTACAACTATCTTTCCTTTTTTATTTTCTTTGATACATGATGGAGAGAATAGATAACCTTTTTAAAGTTCAAGGTCTGGTATCTCTACACTCCATTTAATTTTATAAAGCTATTACCTACCTCTATTCAAAATTAAATTTTCAATTATAGTTTCTCCTCGTTGAAAAAAAGAAATGAATAATTGATAGTATGAACTAGGTAAACAAAACCATGTCTCAAAACATCCATTCCTTCCTTTACCAAGAGCTTTCATGGTTATATATTCTACCTTATCTATACAATTCTTCTATAAAAAAAATATACCAACTTTTCTACTATAGCATTCCCTAGATTAACTTAACAAATGCTTTGTCCACTTATATAATTTATCTATAAAAAAACCCATATTTACCTAGAAAAAACTTTTAAAAAGCTAAGAATGAGTATTTCTAATATGATGAAAAATATTCCCCTAGTTATCGATTAAAAATAAATAATTGTACTTCATTCATATAGTGGAAGAGCTTGTTAACAAAGGTGAGGATGAGAAAATTATGTTAAACAAAAATATAACAACGCTGAAGTATATACATTATACTTTAATTAATGTTCTTGAATGTATTGTAAGGGTTCATACCTTATAAGTTAAAAAAAAAATAAACCAATGAGCTTTTTATATTTTGGTTTATTTAGGTAGTTCTAAAACTTTTGAATCTTCAAATTGCTTACGAACTTCATTGCAATTTATCTCCAATTAAACCTATTATTATATTGGAGGTTGATGATAAACATAAGATGGTTTTATAATGCAATTTGTAAAGGGTTTTAATAGACTATGTCATAACTCGATTTTCACTTTTTATTTTCATATATATTTTGAGAAATTTAGAAAAATCCCAAAAATATATTTTTCAATATTTTTAGTTAATTTTAATCATTTTTATTTAGTTTTTATGTGTTAAAATACTACTGCTACTAATAATAATAATAATAATAATATAATAATAATAATAATAATAATAATAAATCATGAAAATCAAAAAAATAACTAAGGTTGAAATTGAGCCAATAACTGAGCATCATAGCAAAAAATAAAGTTTGAGAATTCTTTGGTCACAAATGAGGGTTAAATTGAGAAGGAAATTGAGAAATGAGGTTAATTTGATTTAATTTGGCAAAGACTAAAAGAAATTTGAAGTTCAAGGGTAATTTCCAAATAAATAGCCAAGTTAGATATCAATGGAGAGCTTAGTTGAAGAAGAAGATCAAAATCGAGAGTTAGATTGGTCAAAATTGCATAATTTTAGGAACTATGGATGAATCTGCAACAAGTGGTTAAATCTGAAGGTCTAAACTAATTCAATTAGGAACACAATTGAAAAGAAAGATGATTTAGGGCAATTGAAAAAATGCAAAGCCAAAGACTATAATGAAAATGAAGAAATATCCAAGGGATCATCAATTGATTATTTATATAACCTCATTTCAATCATATTTGTTTCATTCCAATCAATTCAGTCTAATGAATACTAATTAAGTGTAATTGAATTAAATTAGTTTAATTCAGCCCATCTAATTCATGTTCTCAATTTATCCAATTTAGTCCAAATCAATAAAACCCAAAATCCTAACAATTAAATTTAGATTATCCAGTTACGATTTCAACATTTAAATCTAGATTCCAATCTTTTAATTTTAGCTCCTCAACCCTAGAATTTCAACCCAAATCTTCAATCAAATCTCTAGGAATCAAGTCCAAAAAATAATTCTAAACAAAATTAATTCCAGCCTTTTCTCTCCCTAAAATATTTTAGATTTATTTGCATGTTGTATTTAATTTTAATAATAGTTCCAATAATATTACCCATAGCTTATAAGATCCGAGAATGATTCCATTCTAATAGGAGATCAAGGGAACAAACTCAAATAATAGCTCTCTTGATTATGTTTTTAGAAGCCTTCTTGAAAGAGTAATCATATGATTGAATTGTTAAACAATAAATGAAAATTGTCCAAGGTCCTCCAACCAATATATACAAATAATTGTTCTTATTTGAGAATTGAACTAAGAAATAGTCATGCATCAAGTTTATAATGGTTTGTAATCTAATGAAATCGAAATATCATGTATAATTGTGTAAAAAATTGAAAACGCGTAAAATATTTGTTGGTGTTTTATAATGTATTATATTTATATATGTTCGATAATTTTATTGTATAATTTTTTAATTTATATTTATTGTTTTCTTTTAGTTACCATATTTTCAAGAAATAATAAGTTCAAATCCAATAAAAACACAAACACTTTTGTGTCATTAAATAATAGTGTCGGTAATCATTATATAAATCTAGAGAAGGATTATGAAGGTGCATCTAATTAAGAAGTTATCAAGGCCTAACCATTGAAAAAGATAGATGGGGAATCCATTCTTAGGTCCATTTCAGGTACATGAACAGCATAATAAAAAAGCGACATCTCAAAGGTAATTGTTTTGTCCTTCTGCCATGGCAAGACAGCTTTGACCACTGACCCAGTGACCCGATTCGGGACCCAATATAAGCAGGGAGGAGCCACCATGATCGGACCAGTTCAGACGGCCTGAGGTTTGAAAGAAGCAATGGGGCTCTGATGTCTTGTAAAGGAAGAACAAATCGATCACTGATGGGTTGCCCAACAAGATCCATGCTGACAAACCACATGATTTTTGCTTAATCTTAGCGTGCAAGGATGGATGGTCCACCTAGACACTAAGGCATAGACTAGAAGACTACTCGGCCAACCTCGCAACATCCAAAGCAGCCACCATTCTCTGTCTCTGTCACTCAGCATTCCCACTGTCAGCTCACATGATTGCTACCTTAGGACAATAATTCCAGTGCTCATGGACAGAGATGATAAAAATTTACACCCCCACTTCATTACATTACAAAAAAAAAAAAAAAAAAAAAAAAAAAAAAAAAAAAAAAAAAAAAAAAAAAAAACTTAATTCTACTGTTAATTTTAGGTTTCATAAGATTAATTAATTTACAAAATTAATTAAAGTGCGTGTAAACTGATTTGAACATCAAAATTAATAATAAAAAAAACATAATTCTATTGCTAAATTTACTATTCACTGGTACACAAATAGACGTTTGTATTTATTTCTTCATGCTTTTAAGCCTTTTTTTTTTTAACAATTAATTTTATTGAGAAATTGCTTTTGTTAACTTACTATGTGGTTCTCAAGGTGTTAAAGAAATAAAAAAAACAAGCACTAACATTAACATTTGATGGATGTTTAATTTTTCAAGCATAACAAATTTTTTTTATTATGCATCTAATATGAAAAAAAAGAAGAATTTCTCATTAATATTCAATAAAAATAAAATTGCTTTTCTTTAAGTTTTTTGATTGATTTTTTATATTATTTGATCATATTTGTTGCTACATCGCCAAATAAATCCTCGCTGCAACAAGCAGGCACGCAGGCCACCAGCTAGTTGAACAGCTAAACCGTGTAATTGAGGCCTCATTTTCCAGACATTGATGGGATTTAGAGCATAGAAACGGGAGGATCCATTTATTCATTGCCATAAGAGGGTAAATTTACAACAAAATGGGAATATAAATAATTTGCAAGCTCAAAATTTACACGTTCAAAGCTCTTGCTCTTGCTTGAAACCTAAAGGGTCGATTCGATTTTTTATTTCAGCACTATAAATCCTAGACCAAAAAAAATATGACGATAAGAACCCAAAACTGCCAGCGGTGGAAATGTAAAGAATTATCTGGCGGTTGGCCGCGCAATGGACTCGTCAAGCGCCAGGCAATTCTCAGTTCCACCCAAATCCAAAGAACCCAGGTTGAATGAAGACTGAACAGAATTTCTGGACATTTCATCAGAGAAACCTCTTGCTGCTGTCACCTCCCTTTCAATTAAGATAGCATCCTGGATCTCCTTGAGAACTTCCGAAATAGATGGCCTCATGTGACCATGAGGCTGGACACACGTCAAAGCTTTCTCTGCTATCTTCCACATTGACTGGATGTCAAATTCATTACATAGCGAGGGATCAATGATTCCTTGGATATCCCCACTCTCAATGTGTAATTTTGCCTGCCATACAATTATTTAAGTCCATCAACAGCAATAGAAATTTCCAGAAATGAAAAGAACGAGGTTCTCAAGGAAATGTAGCAAACTTTTTTGTGACAACCACCAAGCCAAATGTCTAAAGCAGGAAATAAGGAACATTTCCAAATATGTTTAACTCAGCATTCAAATGAATGATCTCAACCTCTTCCAGGAACAAACTGAAAGTGAAAAAAGAATCTGAAGTAAAAGACCCTTTAAAAGCTGTAACTCAGCATTCAAATTGAGCTTATTCGTCCACCTTGTTTTGGTTGAAATCATCTTATGACTTTAATCTACAAGTTACAGATATAAGAAAAAATTTGCTTGAAGAAGCTTCGATCTTGACTTTGAACAAATTTTGTTGAAGAGAAAAGATAGAGACATAAGGCACATTTATAATAATAACACCAATCATATTTATTCAGCTTGAAGCATTTCGCCGAAAGCAACTGTGAATTTAATTTAGATGGTTAGAATTGGTTGTTCCGGTAATGATCATCAATGATGAAGTTCCCAAAGACACATGGTTAAAATTCCAAGCCACTAGTCCTTGAACAATCAACAAGCTTACCCATTGTACTATATTGCGACAATTTACACCAAAGCTCTCGTTAGATATGGCTTCTTGACCAGACATCAGCTCCAGGAGAATGACACCAAAACTATAAACATCGCTCTTGTTCGTTAACTGTTGCGAGATGTAATACCTGCGTAACAGAGCAAAAATTATTAATGCAATGTGATAACAGTTGAAGCACCCATGTCGGTGGAAAGTGTTTGCCGAACTCATACTCAATCTAGACTCAAGGCTCTCACTGCAGTTGTAAATATCATTTTCTATAAGAAACAAGAATGTGGCTAGTTAAAAAACACATCTATGGCTAAGAGAGAGTGCGTAAGAGAGTTCTAGATACAACTGTCATGTCTCAAACTTAAATATAACTTTGCCATTTTATCTGCCCGAATGTTGTTAGCAGATTATTAATAAGGTTATTCACTTCACAATAACTATGGTATTTTAAAGTTTAAAATCATCTAACAATGCAGCAGCAGCAACATAATCAATTCTCCCAGATCATACTGCTTAAATTGATCTATCATAAAATTAAAGAAAAGAACCTTACTCGGGATCCAAATACCCTACGGTGCCTCGAACTATGCTTGAGACATGTGAAGCTCCATCTACTGCAAGTTTTGAAAGGCCAAAATCCGCAACCTTCGCTCTCATGTTTTTGTCAAGAAGAATATTGCTGGTTTTTAAATCCCTATGTATAATGGCTGGAACACAGCCTGTATGAAGATATTCAATCCCTGAACAAGTACGAAAACAGAGTCATTACAACTCTTCAACTGCAACTCTTATTTAAGTTATAGGCTTCACCATAGTGAAGGATAGATAATATGTTAGGAACAGAAAAAAGTAAAAAATGGCTTATCATAAACCTTTTGCGGCATCTTCAGCTATCTCAAGGCGCTTGATCCAACTAATACTTCTTCCTTGTTTTAAAGGACCTGCCAAAGTGTAAAAAAAATAGTGAGTGTCAAAATTTAAATTGGTCCAGTTCAAAAACACTTGAAATTACCGTAAAGATGTTCCTTAAGTGTTCCATTGTGCATGAACTCATAAACAAGCATACTCTTCCCAACTTCTTGACAAAATCCAAGAAACTGTACCAGGTTTCTGTGATGTATCCTTGAAAGAAGACTCACCTGTGCAAATGGCAGAACAAATCGATTCACAGTTTCAGCTCCAACTGAAAAATATACTACCCAATACAGCATGATTCTCAAACTAACTAAATTCCCAGAGAACAATATTCATTTTACGAATATGTGCATGACGTTCAAAAAACATATGCATGTTTCCATATCAGCTTCAATTCTTAAACAGTTTATAAAATCAGTTAAATAATATAAGGATTTTATCCATTTATTTAACCAGGTACTTACAATACTAGGAAATTTAGGGACTTGTTAATTTTCCTTCGTCTAATACCCAACGGAAACTATCATTAAAGGATTAAGGAGCTCAACTGTTGCAGGTTCTACAAGTTAATGAATCCTCATCTATCTTACTGAATTTTTCCCAAGGCAGATCCAGGTAATTTGATTTATAATAGGCTCAGTCAATCTTGTCAAAATTTGGATAACATCCATAGCACTTCCAGTAGGAACTTAGTTTACAAAAAAAATATCAACATTTTAATCAGAAATTCTACATCTTACAGATTCAACGGGGCTGGGGACTCTAAACATGATTTGCACAAGAATGTTTGGAAGCCAAAATGACAACGTAATTCTTTTATAAGAAGTACTTAATGCATTTTCTAACAAGGGTCAGGACCAATGGCATCTAGTTAGAAACAAGAATCCTTTGTACATTCAGTGGTTAAACAATTCCAACCAGCATATGACTATAATCGAGTAAAATCATATGAAACTTCCAGCAGCAATTTAGTTGAGCGATAACGAACACGATCTAGCATTCAAAGAATATGAATTTAAGTATCCTCATTTACAATAGCAATTTATTTATTGAATAAAGTTCAACAAGGTGGAAATTTACCTCATTTGAAAACTCTCGCTTTCCCTGGAAGGAATTGCTAGTTAGAACTTTCACTGCAATTTCCCTTCCATCTTTCATTTTTCCATAGTACACAACTCCAAAACCTCCAGAGCCTATTTTCTTCTCAAATTTTTTTGTAGCATCTTCAATCTCAAAGGATGTGAAACGGTGAGCAGCTTCTCCAGGAGCATTACTCAAGGTAGAAACTACCCTTTGCACAGGCAGGGAATCCCGAAGTTGTTCTAAAATAGACAAGTTACGTATGTTTTATCATCTGAGAAGTCTGGTAGGCTAGACAAAAACTTCAAAATTGTTTTATAGCCATACCTTGGTCAGGGTGTCTTTTCTTTCCTTTTTGCATGAACATGCAAGACACTAATGTAGTTATCAGAAGAACAGCAGCTCCAACTGACGAACCGATAATAATACCCATGTGCCTCCCTCTTCTGGCTCCTTCATGAAGATTTATGTTTCCAGAGTAGCTGTGATTATACCAAGAAAACAGAGTTGAATATATTTGATTTAAACACCCAAAAAAGTGATTTTATACAGGAGACGTATAAATCTCCATTGACGTGAAGTAACCAGGTGGAAAGAGGTGTATCAAAGAAACTTCGGACTAGGACTCTTGGGGTTAAATGTTATTGGACTAGCAAGTCCTTGGATCATTATAAATGTGGGAAAGCCAACTTGGAGGTCCTGTGTGGGATTGAAGCACCAAAACCCCAGTTCAGTGAGCCATAGTGAAAAGAGATTTGAGTGGGGAGATTATGGTACTATGATAGGGTGAAAGTAAGCCTGATTGTACGAGGTTGTCTATCACATACCTTATTTCATGGAGCCTCTAAATCAATTCCTACTTCTGACTAGTCCTTTTGGGATTATGCACAGATGTGAGCAACAGATTTTTAGGGAAAACTACAAAGGAGAAATGATAAAAGAATATGGGACACTGAAGTATTGAAAGACCTACTGACACATATAACGAACAAATTAGAAATCCTCAATTAAAAAGACCAACACACTAACCACATGCAGTTGTTAATAGTTACTTCAATTGACTCTGGCTACGTACTTATTATGTCTAGAAGTAGTTGAATGGCTTCTCATTATGGTTGAAAAAAATACAATAAAACATTGTAGTCTAAACAAAGAATTCTTTGTCCATGATCAATAATATGCAAAATTCAGCAAATTAATAAATTATTGCAAAGTGGGGTGTGGATGTGCCCGTGCGCACACATGTGGGTGTGAGAGAGAGAAAGAGAGAGACTCACTTCAAAACCACCTTTCTACCGAGACCCGATGGTATTGTTCCGGATAACATATTATTTTGCACATACCTGCAATTATCCCAGGTGTTAGGCATATAAATTATTTTACTAAAGGAAAAAAACAGAATAAAATACAGTGAAATGAATTATTTACTTAGACAAGTAATTTTCTATTTCCTTACAGTTTTACCAAAAAAAAATATCCATATAAAGTTGTGACATTGCTTCCAATCATCATTCATCAATCACAGCAGAAATATATATTAATTATTAAACTCCCATGAGAGATTTGTTAGAGAATAGTATAAATCATATCTTGAGGCCTCACTTAATAGTTTAAACTTAGGATTAAAATGATTATTTGACATGGTATCAGTTTTATTGACCAAATGATCACGAGTTCGAATCTCAACACCTCATTCTAATTAATAAAAAAATTATACACAAGGTAGTGTGAGTCTGTACAAGTTTCAAGTCCAAAAAACTTTCACTTGAGAGGATGTGTTAAAAAATAATATAAATCATAACTTAAAAAACCTCACCTAACAGCTTAAGCTTTGGTTTATGGTTTAAAATGGTATCCAAGTTCCGATAACTTACAGTTCCCTCAAATTTGGTAGGTTCAGCAAGGAGGATGGCAGCTCACCCGTCAACTGATTGTTCTCAAGATGACTGTCAGATATGGATCATCTTGTTAGGTTAACATTTTAATAAAAACAAAGATTAAACACCATGATTATGAAAATCCATCCAGCATTACATGATCTCCAAGTCTGTGCATCCAGTAAAATCAGGAATTGGACCAGTTAATGAATTTCCATCGAGCCATCTGCACACAAGACAAGTGGATATGATCATGTGGGGGCTATTACAGCAGTATATCTTGAAATTCAATCCATCATCCAGCCAAAAGATAAGCAGCTTGAAACTTACAATTCAACTAAACCTGTCAGCTTCGTCAAGTCTGAAGGAACACTCCCAGACAAATTCTTGCTAGACAATGAGCTGCCAAACCAGGTACACAGAAGTTATTTCAACCATATGAATGCAAGATTCTCTTCATACATTGTGAGGGACTTAACTTGGATAAATGAAGGAATGGATCTGAAAATGCATAAAATAAAATCATAAAAGAGATAAATCATTACAGCTTAACAATCCTTGGCCTAGCTTCAGAGTTGCACTGCACCCATGACCATGGAACTGGCATGCATGGGTCACCACCTTCTTGTGCCCAATCTGCTGTTGAGTAGAGTAAAATCACACCAGAAATAACATCTCCTGCACCTCATGCAAATTAGTATCAGATGCGCTTTAGGTTTCAAATTTTCACATTAACACGTGATGTGCTAGATAATCTGCTTCATGGAAAAATGGAAAATGGCAATGTCAAATTAACAGAACTTATGCTTCAAACACAGTTTAAAACACCAAGATTTCAGGTCTTCAGCTAAAGTTCACAGTCAAAATTATAGGAGTGCATGCAAGGAATATTGTTCTACTAACCATCTAGAGAACCATCATTTTTCTCAAGATACTTGTTTATCTCCATAGCATTCAGAAGTGGTCCCCTGGAAGAATCAGAAGTCTTTCCAAATCTAAAAGATAATACGAAGGGTAGGGATAGGTTGGTATATCCAGGTTCATAGAGACGGTATTTTCCTTGAGCATTTTCTTCGATATTGACAACAGCTTTGCTCATATCAGGGTTCCCTGGGAGTACCAGCCTGAATTTTCTGGACTCAGTGGGATCCAGATCTTCAATTTCAGCGAAGTATGTGCAAGCCCACCCAAAACCAGGAAAACCATCCAAATTCAACCGATAAGTGAGCGACCCATTTGTGCCAACTACAGCTGTTTGCATCACTTTCTCAGGAGGCCTTTCATCAATGTTGACGTTGATTGGCATGTCAGTTGAAACTTTCTTGGTACCAGCAGCAACATCAACTAGATAATTCGCTTTCTTCACAGAGTCTGACTCCCATATTCTATCATAAGGGTCATCAGGATACCTGGAAAAAAAGTTGTTGTATTATTTGATGTGTGTGCGCGCGCGCGCATCTACACGTGTCAAAAGATTTGTGTCTGAAGGGAAAATTGATATGTTACTCTTCAAGCAGCAACAAATTTGGGAGAAAAAGTATTTCAACTATGAGGAATAGAGGTATTTCTGTGTATCATTTAAGTTCGTACAATTTAATGTGTTTTTTTATTCTCTATCTCTCTTAAATTATAAGCAGATGTTGCTTGAAAAGGCATTCAGATAAATGTACATCAGTAAAAATTACATCATGTTGCATCTTGAACCAGATATTTAGAGCATACCTAACTGGATCCACACTGTCGGCACCAAAATTGATTCTGGCAGACACGCTGAGAAAAAACTGGTTTTCAAATGCTGTAAAATAAACTGAACCATTGAATTGTCGGAGCTCAAGGGTAGATATGAACGGCTGCCCAGTTGTAGCATTGGATAGGCATACACTGATAGAAGAACTTGAAGCCAGAAATATTAGCTCTATAGATTCTATGGTATTAGCATCAGAAATGACAATGGTAGACCAATGAGTTGGCCCAACAGATATGTCAAATTTTGGATAGACATTATTGTTGTCAAAGTCACCATACAAGAATGTTGCCCTTAAAAGGTATCTTGTCCTACTTGTAACATCCAATCTATAACAGTACTTCCTGGTATCTGCAGGGAAATGTCTCACTGTAGTGTATTGCTTCCGTGTCTCATTTGCAACTGATATGCTTGCTGCTTCTCCGTAAATAAAATTAACATCCGAAGTCCATGATAGTCCAAGTGCATCAGTGAAGTTTGCTGGGCCACCACAGTCCAAACTCAGAAAACCTGTTTTAGTTCAAGCATATTCACATTATTAGGTTAAAAAAAAAATCACATTGTTGTCCGGATACAGAAACAGGATTTTCATGCCAGAAACACGCACAAGCAAGCAAATGCAGAGCGGGGAGAGGGGATTCCGGTCAATATTTTAGCCCACCCCCCCAAAAAAAAAAGAAAACACAAATAAGCTGACATTATATCAAATATTACCGACAGCATGTTTCAGGAAAAGGAAGAGTTAACAATTACTATTTCACTTCCCAGGCTAACATGTGTGCATGCATGTCATAACATCTTATTCAAGCAAACAACTGGCAGAATTGAATTGAGCATTTTTCAAGTATTGATTACATTTTCATGTGCCAGCTACGTTCCTAGTTGTAGCATCTCTGTGAAGATGCAACCAATAAAAAGTTGCCCATACTCAAAGAACTCAGCCTTTGTATATACCAAATGGGCGGCTCGCTCATGTTATTAAGCAACTTATGTCTCTAACTTGGACTAAAACTCCCCAAATTTTGCTAATTTAATTTTATTGCCTTGGTGGTCGGCTGGTCGGGTGTGATTTTCATCTAACAACTCCAAGTACAGGTAATTAGAAAAAACTTTACCAATTAGAAAAGATTCTAGTCTTCTAGACACGACATAGAAACAAGAAGATTTAAGTCTCCCAGCCATAAATATATATTTTTTTAATCAAAACTATAAATGGTTTATGAATTGCTGCTGCTTTGTCAAAAAATTTAATGCATCAAAACTAAAACCCCACATAAATTTCTTTGTTAGCCAGTCGCTAACCAAAACATCTATCAAATTCCATTCCTATATACGGTCTGTAAAAAAAAAAAAAAACACTAGACAAACCAAAAGAAAGCTCTTTTCTTTTCCATTTTCTTTCTTCTTCTTAACCTTATAGCTCTATAAAATTTGCGTCTTTGAATCTCATCTTCAATAGAATCAAGAAGAGCAAAGCAATCAACAACAAAAACAAATGAAAACGTTGAGTCAAGTATGGAGGTACTGTGATGCTTATATAACAATACTACACATATGCATGTTACAAAGCACATAAGAAAAAAATATTACGCAGAGAGGGGGAGAGAGAGGTACCCGGTTGAGCAGAGGAGGCGTGAAAGAAAAGAAGAAGAGAGAAAAGAAGCAGAAGCCAAGACCCCATGTTCTCTCGACCAACTGAGTTAGATCAGAAGCCCATAGAAATAAAAAAAGATGGCAAAGCCAGATAAAGAAACAACAGAACAGAACAATAAAGGAGAGAAGAGCCACTCTGCTCTTTACAGGGATTCAAAAACACAAAAGGCAGAGGTTTCTTTGAATTATTTTATAGTGCCATCCAAAGAAAAATAAATGGTGGTGTCTTGTAGCAGTCTGTTTTGAGAATGAGAGTGTGAGTGTGAATGTGAATGTGAATGTGAAAGTGAATGATTTGGAGGGGGAGAGAGAGAGAGAGAGAGAGAGGAAGAGGGTAAGAGTCCTATGGTGCTTTGGTCATTAGAATCATAGACGATAGAACATGTTGTGATCTCTCTGCTTTTTTCACTTTCACTTTGGGAATGGTGGCAAGTGAAGTGGAGAGATGGCCATGTGGGGACCCTAAAAGTGGCTTTATGTGGTTACTTTGGACTCTTGTTCTGACAAGAAAGGTTTGGAGGGTTGGGTTGAAAGGGTCAATGGGAGGTTTTTTTTTTTTTTTACAGCTATT
>Ga0307517_10001588_pt1 | contig 37868 bp, 50 predicted proteins | sample 23_EM_MG_FD_194515 | JGI IMG/M metagenome (GOLD analysis project Ga0307517, IMG submission 194515) | Populus trichocarpa ectomycorrhiza microbial communities from riparian zone in the Pacific Northwest, United States - 23_EM | ecosystem: Host-associated > Plants > Roots > Unclassified | place...
GGTAGGCCTTGAATCAATTTGTCTTCTTGTCTTGTCTTGATTGTTCGTGAGGGGGAAATGAGTTGAAGGGTAATGAATGTGTTCAAAGAGGGGAGGTCTTCGTGGATTGTTATGGGTCGTTTGACAGTTTTGAAATTTTGATTTCGGCTTTTCTGTTAGCATTGCAAGCGTGCTGACAACTGGGTACTTAGTACCAGGTGGATCGTCCTTCCAGCAGCGATCAGCGTCGTCAGAGGGTGGTCGACCAGGGACATCTAGAGGACTGTCCACCAGTGACTCCTCCCAGAGTGGAGAGTCCGGGTCGTCTGGGAGAATTGCCCGAGCATGGTCCGCCTAGTAGGTACAAGGTGGAGAGGGTCTTGCTAGGGTACGACATCCTTAGGTGGTCTTCCTATGCTGAGTTCCAAGAGGCTGTGCATCGGGAGGCAGAAGCGGAGTGGATGGTAGATACCCTTGTAGATATTCATCTTGTGCATCCCAATCTCCCTGAATAGCATCCCATAGATTTCTTGTGCCATGTCATGAAGTGTGAATCATGAATAAGGAGTGTGGATTATGAGAAGTAAATGTCCAAAAGATGTTGAGAAATGAGAGAAAAGGAAAGGAAAATTGTGCGCGATGACAAATATGGGGTATAACTCTGATGTGATTGCTCAAAGGTTGGCTATTGAACCACTCAGGTGTGAGGACAGGTGGGAGGGGGAGAGGGGATGAGGGGAGGGGAGGGGAAGAGGGGAAAGGTGGGGTAACCTAATGGTACAGGGGGGAAGGGGGGGTTACCCGTCCTCCTACACTTGGAGATGGGTTCTTTATATACTTTTCACTGTCTACAATATTCTACAATTTCTTCCTGCCTATGCTTGGTCCTGGAGTGTATGTCACTGGTCACTCTCCCACAGCTTTCTGAATTGGGGCTATGCAGTAGTGGCTGTGTGAAACACTTCAGTGAATGGAGCTGTGCAAATGCACAGCCTCGCTGTATACTGAATCCTGTGCTGATCAGTCACACTGTCCCTGCTGTCACACCAACTGAATTGGGCTGTGTAACTAGTGTGGGAACTAAGTATGGTTGGTTAGCAAAAGTTCTCACCTCCACGGTGATAGGGCTGTGTTATTTGGGGAGGATTAGGCATAGTCTTGAATCCTTTTCTTGGGGATTGGGATTGTTATCTGATGAAGACTCTGATCTGTCTGAGTGGTTGTCATGGGGTACATGAGGTCATGTTCTGATGGATCCTTCCTTCATCTTTAGTCATCTTGCTTAGGTGATCTACTATGATGAAAGGGAAGGAAGGTTGGGGTTGTTTATTTGATGGGGGAGGGGATGAGTACAGTTCTGGCTGATAATCTACCGTCCTCTCCTCAAGCTCAACACCACATTCAATGACGGTGAAACGGGATTCACCCCCTGATCACCGCTAGTAGCGGTGGCCATCAGTTTCACCCCCCCTCCCAGTGGGCTACCCTCCAAAAGTGGTGACCGGGGGTGAACTTCACCTCCATGAGTTCTCACAGTGAATGCTTTCTGAGGATCTGTTTGAACATGATCAGACCAGCCGTGCGATTAACGAGCCCATCGTGTGTCATGCTGTCCTGCCCAGGACCCTCTTCCCTACGAAGATATTGGTGAGGGGGTTGAATGGAGAGTAGCGGAGCAATGATTCAGATGAGATCGCAAACCTCAGGCGGCCACCATGAGCCACCCCGATCTTGTAAACCCGTTGAAAACGAGTTGGTCTACGTTGGGCCCAAAGCTAACCTCGTATCGGAGCACTCCTCCAAGAAAGGGGCACTAGTTCCTTGTCCCGCGACGGGGTAAGCTGACAGAGTCGTTCATCAACAATGCGCGTGGATCTGAGCAGCGGCCTCTTCTTCAACCGAGTACACGAAAATGTAGACGCAACAGCGCCCATGATCGTACACCTGATTCGGAGGGTCAGGCGGAGAAAACCTTCGTGACCGGGGCGTAGCAAAGATTCCCGACACCAATGAACATGGAACAACAGAGGTGGGTCAGGATTCTGTAACAGCTTAAAGGCCTTGGTCAGATTCTCTTGCGGGGGTGATTCAAGTTGTTCGTACCTTTATCGCACTTCAACAAAGGCATGAGAGTTAATGCTGAGATCAAGATGGGGACACCAACGACGAGACCCAAGAGCATCTCGCAACCGCCCAGCCGTTCCGCGCACACGCTGGACGATGGGACAACGACGAAAAATAAATCCGGTATCTAGAAGAGACATCAAACACTTGGCACGAAATCTGTTGGTGTGAAATTACCCCCGCCGCCCCCGTCGAAATAGCCCCACGAGGGGTCCAAGCGTTCCCCAGACAACTGGCACATATCTGGGGTCGGGCTGACAGCGAGGGCCGATCGATGATCATGCGAATTCCTCCGCGTCCAACTTGCTTCCGGGACTCCACCCAACTTCGGTAAAATTCAAACAAGGCGCAGTGCCGTGCATCATAAATTCCTCGGATTGAGCAACCGGGGGGGGGGGGGTTCGACCAATTATTGGTTAATTTCTGACCAGGATCATTTCTACAGTGCCGCGTGGTTAGGGGTGTTTACACCCCCATTCACCTTCACGGTGCCACCAAACAAAGGAAGACGTAGAGATATTATAGATCTTATAGCAAAATACTCTGTGACTACGACTAAGGGATTATACAAAGCAAACAGAACATGATACCGACTCGGCCACGGACGCAGAACAGGAAAAAGTAAGGAGCAGACACACTAGCGTGATAACTACAAGAGCTCGGTTCTGTGCCTAGCGTTTAGCACTTCAACGGCCAGACCACGCCTCGATCGCCTTGTCAGGTGAGTTGGTAGACTCGCCAATTGGATTCCCGTCTGCATCGAATTCCGATCTTGAACGAGACTGAGAACTTGCAGTGATGCCGGTAAGCGGTTGCAAAACAGACGGTTGCTCGGTTGTAGAACGAGTGATAGACTGGTTGTTTGTTGCGGATAGGCGAAGAAGGGGGAACGACGAAACACGGTCTGGAAACAGCGTGTATATGTAGCAAGTAGACGTGGGCGAAGGAGATGGTTGACCACGCCAATAGGCTGAGCCAGATGGATGATTGGGGTGTGAGGGTGTTATCGCCGTGCTGAAGAGGCCTTCAGCTGCAGCCTTACACGGTCGATAACGTGTTCCCAGAGGGTTCCCACTACATAGTCGTCTCAATCATGCTAGTGAAATAGTTGTGAGCGCGACGCACCAAAGCCTGCACCCAATCCCTTCGCGTACACATCCACACGGGTTCTTCATCATTCGCGCCACAACGGAACGGTCAAAATATTGAGAATCCATTTCGATGACAGCGTCGGTGCTACCAAATCTAGCCATCCAAACACCGCATCGCTTTCGAGGAACCGCGGTCATGTGGATTATGGCACCGCAACCATTGGATGTTAGGGGTGTACGAGGAGGTAATGATCGCCTTCGGTATGTAGGTAGTGGGGATGTGGAGTGGGGGGCTGTCGAGGATGGTGGGTGATGTTCTTCAGCGCCGCAGTGGAGGACAAAGCTGTTTGCGCTCTTTTCGAGGTCCTCTGCGTAGTCGAGGTCGTCGGCCTGGGTGTCCCTTGTCTCGGGCCACTCACCGGTGTAAGAGTCAGGGCTGTATTCCTCGTCTGCGGCACCGTCCTGGTCTTGCCCCCAGATAGTATCGACATTTGGAACCAAGTCGGTGGCTTGCATCCCTTGTACTGACGGATGGTTGCCTGGCGGCTGGAACGGAGGTGGCGGACCCCCGCCTTCCCTGGCGGTGTGATCGATTCGCATCGCACCTCGCCTCCTCAGACGAGAGGCTTCCCCGGTTCGCACGAGGTCCGAGAGCACGATTTCATCGTCTGCGTCCGAAGTTTCAGGTGAGGAATCTTCCTCTATTCGAGGGGAATGGTGATAAATCTGGGGCATAATGGTAGGGAGAAACAAGTGCACGAGTTTCCCACGAGGTCTCCATCCGGCTCAAATAGCCGAAGCCCCGCAGTAGTATCTCCGTAACCTCCACTACAGCAATATGCCAGGACCCGCAGTCTACATTGTCGTCGCCGTCGTTGGTGCAGTTGCTACCGGCTATGTCATCAAGGAGGTACGCTCACGTCTCTTGGTCTCCAATCCTGCCGCTCACGCCCCCACCCCGCGTGCCCCACCACACCGCTAGTTCGTTTATGAGCAGCATATCGCCCCCAGGATTCGCGATTGGATAGAACAGCGGAAGGCGTCCCGTACTTCCCAGCGACGAATGCATGCCCCTGTCCCTGAGCATAGATCCCCCCATCGCTCACCAAATCGGAGTGCCTCGCCCATCGAGCTCGATAGTGTGGTTGCCAGCGAGGTAAATGAGTGGAGGACATCTGCCAACATGAGGCGCAGGCAGACCAGCAACGTTCTCGATGATGTACGTTTCACTTCCGATGTTCATCCACTTGCGATTAACATTCCTCCAGTCGATTCCTCACGAGGTCAACTACCCACTCCTATCCCCCAGTACGCCTCTCGCAAAGAGTCCTCCACGTGTTCTCAGGTCTCCTCCCAACATGCGCCTCTCCCAGTCCCATTCCTCCCCAACGGCTTTGCCGATCCCCAACCTTGCGTCCTTTGCCACCGACGTTGACTACACTGCATCGTCGCTGGATGTAACTCCTTTAGCGCAAACCATGGTTCTTCAGTCCAATATCACCTCCCCTCAACTCACTGCAACATCCCCTTTCTCCGACGTTTTTGAACTCGCTCAATCCCGGATATCGGAGCCTGAGATCATACGCGGCGCCGGCTCCGGGTCGGATGACGAGGTTCTCTCGGTTTCTTCGTCGATGTCATCGGTTACCGCTACCGATGACGAGGATGATAACGATTCTCTCGGAAGCGGGGAGAGCTGGCACGACATTCGCAATGAAGTCAACAGGTCTTAGCCGTCGTCAACCCATTCTGGTGTAATCGCTCATCATGACGCTCATTACTCATGACATTCTCGCTCTGCTAACGTCCTCTCGGATACCGTAGCCCGGGTTCTCATTGCTGTAGAAATGCATATCTGAGTTTGTATAAATATCGTAACTCCTTCTCATAACTTGGCTTTAGCCTGCGCCTGTTTACTTTCGTTGAATGCACGTCCGATTCTCTCGCCCATCCCCGGCTGACTGGGTGCCTTGAGAAGGAACTCAGGTTCGAGTCCATAGCCGATGCTGGCAACACGGATCATGATGGCCCTGTCTTCAAACGTCAGAGAATGTCGACGGATCATGAGGAAATATATTCACGCTGTTACACCAAAAATTGGCTTGACCCCTCCCGCTTCACGCCCAGTGAGGAAACGATGAAAACGTATCTTCCTCAGCGACCCCCTATGAAACGGGATGTCTTCGTACGAGTGGTATGGAAACTCTACCATTGATTGATCCCGAGGAAAGGGTGATTCTGTCGACAAGAACGAGGCGAGCGGATGCGAGAACAGCCGAGCGACTTCGGGAGCATTGAGGACAGGCTAAGGCGGGCGTAAACGGGCAAATTCGTTCCAGGAATAACACTCGACGCACGCGAAGGGTATTGTCCAGAACTAGAACAACTACCCTAATATCCCGTCACCACGAATCATGGGTTCGAAACTGGGGTAGACTCACGGGGTGATTAGAATGCCACTCCCTGCAAGGAATGGCTCCAGTACGCAGAGTAGGGGGACCTTGCTCTTGTCTGTTGCGAGTCCAATCTGTAGGGACCAATCAAGGTTGGAACGACTAGAATGCTTGAAACCTCGCTACCTCCTCGAACGCTTCTCTCCGCTGTGCGAGTGATGAGACACAGTCTTGGTTGCACCCGATGACGCTTACCGCCGTTTCCTCCGCGTTCCTGTCGGTCCTGTCCATCTTTCCACCCGGTAAGGCCGTATCACCGGCATAGGTCCGTAAGGTGGACGCGCGCCTGAACCAGAGTTGTTACCGAATGGGAGAGCCTGATCCTATGAGTGGCGCACCTGCTGAGCAGAACATACAAATCACCCTTCCTGCCCACAAACAGCGCAACAAGTACAGCCGCGCAGCTCTCCCGAGGGTACTTGATGTTCTGCCGTCTCGGTGTGTAGTTTGCGAGAGCGCGGATACATCTGTCCGGGAAATGAGCTGGGCACGGGATATCCTTTGCACCCAAACAGACCGTCGCGACTCCTGCTTCAGGACGGGAATTCGAGAGACATGTTTTCGGAGTCGTTGGTGTGGGCGGTGGAAGCCCAAGAGGTCGATTGGAAAGTAGTGGGGACTGGACATCAGCGATCGGCTCTGAGAACCATCGGGATCTAAGGTGTTTATTCGGCCTCGGAGCCAGAATCCACGACAACGACGGAACTACTCTGTCTACGCAAAGCTCCAACCATTGCAAGGTAGTCAGCCACTGACCGGGTTTTCGTTCTAACGAAACCACTCAACCCCCGCTTTCCCCCGAGACCAAGATTGAGACTCTCAATATACTTGAAAACCGTCTGTTCCCGGATGCCAGTCGCACTTGTGATGGCCTTGGCGAGCCTCACGGGATCACCTTCCTCGGACGCTGAAAGATAATCGTACGCTCCGATGAAGGTTTGAGGACGTCCGTTGGATGTCAGCAGTTCGGGGTAGACGATATAGCGATACGGTTTGCACACGAACACAACCCGTGGATCCCATGGTGAATTGGTGGTTGACCGATGGGATAAGTCCAGGCCGATGCGGGGGCAACGAAAGAGGTTGGTGACTGCGGACGGCTCCTGTCGAGGGATGATCCTCAGGGACGGGCGCGAGCCTGGAACGGCGGGGGAGAAAGCGAAGGTATCCTCCTTCCACTTTGATTGTACAAGGTCCGAGATCGACTGAGCACCAGATTGAGTCAACACCTCGTCAACTAATCGAGAGGGACCAGAGACAACTTGTTGGTCTTTGACTCGGCGGACTGTACGAAGAAGAATCCCACCGCGGGTCGAGCCCGAGTCCGTTTCGGAGACAGAACCAGGGAGGGAACTGATGGACGTTCCAAAAGTCAAGTCCATGCCCTTTCTACTACCCCCTCTATAACCTGAGGCAGACACGCCTGTTGCCGTGGGTGTTCGGTGGAAGTACCTGCGCCGAGAGGGATGAGAGGGGTCGGGGAGTAAGGCAGGGAAAGGGCTCACCATTGGCCGCTCCTCATTTGTTCGGTCGCCCGATGGGTGAACGGGTCTGCGTGGCAGCAAGGTTTGTGCAGATAAAATTCGAGCTCCAGTATCTCGTACTCGATGTCTTTGGACGGGGAGCCCGGTGCGTGGAGGTGAATGACGTGGTCGAACATCAGCGACCTCGCCACCTCTTCGAATCGGCCAGATATCTCTTGCAGCGAGTTGAGGGCGGTGAAGTCGAGGGCTTCGGCCAGACCAACGGCGTCCTCCCCGGTGTTCGCCTCGACCCGTTGCTGTTTCCGAGGCTTCTCCGGGGAATCCTCGAGTTGAATGTATCTCTTCATACTTCCCTGAAGGTTAGAGTTAGTCTAGACCAAACAACTGAATCTCTTGCGCACCGACCACAGACCGCGAAGGGAGAGAGAGGATCCCCTGGGTTATTACATAATATCGTGTATTTCGTCATGGGTCTCAAAACTTCAAAACGGGTGACCGCTCTCGTTTTTTCGCCTGTTCTCGGACCACAACCATCGATAACACTATGCCCACAGATGCTTTCAACCCAAAGGCGGCCCTCGAGCTCGACCCGTGGCTCGATCCTTTCCTCGGCGCGATTGACCAAAGGTACCAGCTCTTCAAGCGCTGGAAGGACACCATCGCCAACACCGAGGGTGGTTACGACCAGTTCACCAAGGGTTACCTCAGATTTGGTCTAAATGTCCAGTCCGACAACTCAGTAGTTTACCGAGAATGGGCTCCGAACGCCATTTCTGCGGCCCTCACTGGTGACTTCAGTCTGTCTCCCGCTTCGATCGGTATCAACGTGTTCGCGACATTGACGCCCTAATGGCTTTGACCAGACGACTGGAACAGGATTTCCCACCCTATGAAAAAGGATGGGTACGGTGTCTGGGAAGTCACCATTCCTCCCAAACCAGATGGGACCTGCGCTATTCCCCACGACTCCAAAGTCAAGGCAAGTTTCATTCTTTCGCACTGTGTCTTGGAGCCGATTTTGACATCATACAGCTCACGATGATCACATCTTCCAGGGAACGCATTGAGAGACTACCCGCTTGGATCCGTCGGGTCACTCAGGATCTCAGTGTCTCGCCTGCGTACGACGCCCGATTCTGGAATCCCCCCGAGGAAGAGCGTTACAAGTTCAAAAACCCTTCCCCACCCACCACGAGGAACCCTCGTATCTATGAAGCTCATGTCGGGATCTCGACGAGCGAATATCGTGTCGGAACCTACGCAGAGTTTACGCGTGATACCCTCCCACGTATCAAGAAGTTGGGCTACAATACCATCCAGCTCATGGCGATTATGGAACATCCGTATTATGCCTGTAATATATCGTCATCATTATTCCAACCGTGTGTTCGCTGATCATTTTCTAGCCTTTGGATACCAGGTCACCAGTTTCTTTGCCGCAAGTTCTCGCTACGGCACCCCCGAGGAACTGAAGGAACTCATCGACACAGCCCACGGCATGGGGATAGTCGTTTTACTCGATGTCGTTCATTCCCACGCTTGCAAGAATGTTCTTGACGGCCTTAATATGTTCGATGGAACAGATCACCTCTACTTCCATGGTGGACCAAAAGGACACCACGAACTCTGGGATAGCCGACTGTTCAACTACGGGCACCACGAGGTTCTCCGCTTCCTCCTCAGCAACCTTAGGTTCTATATGGAGGAGTTCAAATTTGATGGCTTCCGGTTTGACGGTGTGACGAGTATGATGTACGTCCACCACGGCATCGGCACTGGATTCTCGGGGGGATACCATGAATACTTCGGGAGTGGTGTCGACTTGGAAGGGGTCGTTTACCTCATGCTTGCGAACGACGCCTTGCACGAGTTGTACCCCCATTGCATCACAATCGCCGAGGATGTTTCCGGTATGCCGCTTCTCAGCATTCCTACCTCCAAGGGCGGAGTGGGCTTCGACTACCGTTTATCCATGGCTATTCCGGATATGTGGATTAAACTCCTCAAACACAAGCAAGACGACGAATGGGATATGAGTAATATCATTCACACTCTCACGAACCGAAGGCATTTAGAGAAGAGCGTCTCATACGCCGAGAGTCACGACCAGGCTCTTGTTGGCGACAAGACGATCGCATTCTGGTTAATGGACAAAGAAATGTGTATGTACTGAATTTTCCTCCTATTTCCCCCCCCCCACCGATAACTCTCAGATACAAACATGTCTGATATGACTGCATTGACGCCTGTTGTTTCACGGGGTATTGCACTTCACAAGATGATCAGGTGCGTGGGTCCTCTAGCTTGCGCCCTCATCAGCTGAACTTCGACCAGACTTCTCGTTCACACGTTGGGTGGAGAAGCCTACCTCAACTTTGAGGGAAATGAGTTTGGACACCCTGAGGTTATTCCCATCGTCCCCCTGTTTTGCAAACCGTCTCTCAATTCTACCATTAGTGGCTCGACTTCCCTCGCGCGGGAAATGACAATTCATTTCACTACGCGCGACGGCAGTGGAACGTTGTTGATGACGAACTTCTTCGCTATAAATACCTCAACGAGTTCGACGCGGCGATGAACCATACTGAAGAGAAATACGGATGGCTTGCCGCTCCGCAGGCTTACGTGTCCCTCAAAAACGAAGCCGACAAGGTCGTCGTCTTTGAGCGTGCAGGGTTGTTGTTCGTTTTCAACTTCCACCCGAGCAACTCATTTTCCGACTACCGCATCGGCGTTGAAGGAGCGGGCGAATACCATATCATCCTCTCTACCGACGACAAGCGTTTCGGAGGGTTTGAAAACATCGACGTTTCTAGCAAATACAAGACAGAGGCCATGGAATGGAACAATAGGAAGAATTGGACCCAGGTTTGATCCAGATTCACATTCGTTCACGCACCATCCCCTGACTGGTAAATCCGCAGGTTTACATACCCTCAAGAACTGCAATGATCCTCGCGAAAAGAACGGTCTGAAGTTATTTGCCCCACGGGTGGTGTCCCAGTTTGGGGTTTTCTCCAGAAATAATAGAACTGTGAACCTAGACATCGATTCTGAAAACCTTCTTTGCCTGTTTGATTGCCTCCTCATTACCCGTGTTCTGCGGAATCCTATCAATCGCTACACAACATGACGAGCAATTGGATTCATACCTTTGTCAACTCGTCACTGATCTTTGCGCAGAAACTTCCGCCTACCTGATATAGTTTGATCACCATATTCAACGCCTTATTCTTCTGCTTCCTCCCGCTAGAAATTGACTTGAAGTCATTTGAGAGTGAAGTCCCGATTCCGAAGGACGCTATGACCTTCAATGGTAACTGCCGGAGTTAACTCTGGGCTCAACGATTACGCACCAGTAAACCCAACTTCATCGCACTGTTTCTTGAGTGCCAATGCCTTTTCCACGTTCAATGCGTCGGAGTAAACAATCGTCTTCGTGGTGTGATCTATTTTCATTGATTGGTAGATTTCTCGTGCTCGTGGGGCATACACAAAAGGGTCCCCCGAATCTTGCCTCAACCCAATCCACCTTTTCGCTCTCTCTGGGTCCTTGGCGAAGTCCTGCTCGGGCGCGTTGAGCTTCAGCTAGCAGACCGTGTTGAGATTCGTGTAATTGACATACCTGGTAGAACACCTCTGTGGAAAAGGTATCCGTTAATGCCACGAGAAGGACATTTGGATATATTGCCTCCCAGAGGTCCATCGCCCTCCCGTTCACATTCTCGTACCCCCCAATAGCGGCAACCCCCATGAACCATTCGCTGAGAGGTATTTGTCAGGACCGCAGTGAGTCTGAATGAAGAATCCGCCTACTGAGCGATGGTTCCGACAGGAGAGACTCCGTATCGTTGTGCCAAGTGAACCTGCTCTGGTGTCAGGACTTGTATTGGGGTGCGATAATTGTTGGTATACGTTACTTGTCCCTGCCAACCGACCGCGACTGGAAGGAGTACTTTTATATGCCTTGATGAGTTCGTCTACGACAAGATCCTGGGTCCTGTAAGATCTTCTGCGTCTGGTTCCAAACTCGCTAATAATACAGTTCGATTCCGCTAAGATCTTTCCTTTGGAATATGCTTCCTCTGCGCATCCGGGAGTCAGATCTTGTGGCAATATCTGTATAGGGGGGGCTCACCTGGCTGGCCTTCATAATCCCAATCGGTGTTAACCACAGTAAAGTAGAGTTCGCTCAAGCAGGCCATGAGTGGCACTTCCCACATAATCGTCTCCACCCAGAGGCCTTCGGCCACGATACCGATGTGGCCGCGGTTTGCATCTTCAGGTAGCGCCTCGAAGGTAATGGTGACTTGGTCGGGTCGGAAACGGTAGCTTTGGAGGTAATCTAGATAACCTTGCTTGAGGTAAGGGCAAGTTCGCCCGAGCCAAGAGCGCTCATCGGGAGATAAGGACAGTTTTGCGAACTCTGCACGGGACGGTGTTAGGAGACTCCAATAAACTCCACGATAAATGACCTCGAACGGATCTCTTGAAGAGCTCGAAACACCTCCGAGTGAATGTATCCTCGAGGGTACGATTGGTGAAGCGATAAGTAGCTTCTACACTGGGGAAATGTGTTAAAACTGCCTGTTGCATCGACAGCTGCGGGGATTTGAATCAATGGCATCCGTGCAGAAAGTAAGCAATGGGCGTCGGCCAGACCTTATACAGATCCGTGTCCAGTATTGAGGGAGGTACGACGAGTGGACCATCATCGGTGGAGGCCATAGCTGACTCGTTGATCGATCGGAGCCACCGTCCCGCGGCAAGTCCGACACGTACTAAGTACATATCGTGCGTGACCGTCATGGGCCCGTATGCGATATAAATTCGGACATCTACGTTCCATATGTACTATACAAGGATGCAAAAATCCGCACAGCGGTTGAGCGGTGGTCGATAAATATCATGAGTGGGCCACTAACGGCGCATAAGGAGAGCAGAAGTGATAAGAGCCCCAACCAAAACACCCATCGTTCCAACGACGGTCCAGTGCGTGTAATCGGTGAAGGGTTGTTTGACCGTACCGGGAGAGGTGACTGTGAAACCTCGGAACGAATACAGCGTAATTGCGGTGATAAACGCGACGATTCCCCAAGAAAGGAAAACCAATGGCAACGACATCACAATGCTTCGCCTCTTTGAGGTTTGTTAGAGGCAGGTCAGTAGGTAGGGTAGAATGAAACTCACCGAAAGCATCACGAGACCTTCACCGCCCATGTACACCACAGCTCGTTCGACATCAGCTTTATAACGGAAGAGGGCAATTACCGCCGAGATCATACTAGCAGCCGAGCATAGAATTGCCACGAACCCTGCGATCCGCCCTAAATTGTCCAGACCGGGCAGAGACACTAGTGTCACGGAGGCGCTAAGGATTATCGCCGCCTGCATAGACATCAAAAAGGGGGAGATGCACAACCAAAAATCAATGACGTACCACGAGACAAGAGCAAGCCCCGATAGCGAGCATTGGTCCGGCGGAGCGTGTCATACTCTCCTCGTCGGTGATACGAAGAGGATTGGCCCGTCTCATAAACAAGTATGGGAGACCAAGGCAAACAGTTGACATGAAGAGGTCTCTGAGTCGTGAAGAGAACGTCCTTCCTGTCCTGCGAGGTTGACGGTTTGAGGCATCCTTCGGGAGTGGTCTATCGGGGCGGAAGTAATGTTGACGCCACTGGGCTAGGAGGTTTTTAGAACAGAGGGCCTCCCGTGGGGTGTACACTTCAAAACCTACCTAGACGCATAAGAACGCGCGACACGATACGCGTGTGCACCACCTTCTGGGACTCAGAGAGGTTTGGATGACCTGTGTGTGGGTTAGAGTTGGTATCCCATCGGTTGAGATGAGCTCACCTAATGTTTCAAGAAGCTTGATTAGCTCTTGGCATTCATCCTGGCTGAACGGCGGTGGCGCAGGTCGGGCGGACGGTAATAGACAGTCTGGAGATATTTGAGTGAACTCAGGTCGCAGATACGGTGTAAATGGGAACTGACCGGTATACGACCAAGTCAATGCGTCTAGAGCGTCGGAACGTGCGCTGAGCGGAAGAGATGCATGAGCAGGGTGAGACTCCATAAAGGCCCAATAGCGGTATTCGAGGTCGAGATCTGTGCCAGAATGAACTCCCAGTGGTGCAAGTGAGAAAGGGGTCAACGTACGATCATCATCCAATGTCTTCGGAGTGCTGACTTCGCGAGACCGGGGTAGAGAAGGGGACGCAAAGGTCAGGATTTTCTCTGCGTGGTTAACCCAACTGCTGATGGGTTTTGGGCTATGCTTCTTTCCGACGTTGGAGTCGACCAGCCAGGACTCCCAGCCCTCGGGCGGCAAGAAAGCTTCGTCGATAGAATTCTCTTGAAGGTAAGAGGTGACGGCGTCGAGCTTGCTCGGGGTCCGTAAGTCGATATCCGTGGTAACCCGTAGAGTTGGATGGTAGAAGTATACGGCGTTGTCTGGGAGGGTGATGTGTCGCCATCCCATCGATTGTAAAGGTGTCCGGGTTGCCTCCCACGGATTAGACGGGTAGCTCAACGCGACTTGACCGTTACCGACATCCTTTGTGTTCGACGACGCACCTGGATGTGTCGGCTTAGGGAGGAGGGGTCGAGTTTCGCTGCCCGAAGATTAATAACCGAGAGTTATGTAGTCAAGATGCAACGTACTCTGTTTCCGAAACGTAAGGCACTGCTCTGTTACTCCCCAAGGTGTACGTCGATGGGACGGTGTGCACAGACCTATATCACGTAAGCGGGCAAAAACGGACGGATTAACTAAAGCCCCGACATACTTATTCCTAATCACTTCATGTGCGGAAGGAAGCGGCATTGCGATGTGTGCATTGGACGTGGATGGCTCTGCATGGCCTTGCCTAATGATTGGTACCATCAGTATCAGAGTGTGGCGATAGCCTGGTTACATACTCAGAGGGTTCTTCCGTGGGATACAAGTATGGGATTGGTTGAACGCCGGGAGGTGGATCAACAAAGGGATCGTCTGCGGTGAACCTAGTAACGAGTGTGAGGGCAGAGTTGAGTAAAACAGAGGATATATGAGTCGCACCGTGCGCTTGAGATGGTCCTAGCATCGCCGTTGGTCCCATGGTCAACAACCTGTGGAGTAGGTTTTGGCTGAAGATCCGCCTTTGAGCTCCAAGTATAGGAAGGAGCCAGCGACGTCTTGCTCGGTTTGTTGGAAACCTGGCGCGTAAGAGATTGCTGAGATCCATTCACGGATTCGAATACAGTCCCGGCAAAGCTTGCGCGAGACTGTTTTGGAGAAAGCGACCGAAGATGATTTGGTGGTGTGCGAGGTTGAGAGGATAAGTTGTCGTTCCTCGTGATTGCGCCAGCCCACGGTGAGTGATCCTCTGGAGGAGGGACCGCAACCGCAGTTGGACCCAAAAGGGGAAGCTCTCTAACATCGGAAACGACCTGCGTCGGAGGAGGAACTTGTTGTTCGGGGACCTGGATCACGGCCGGGGCAGGTTCTGGAGTTGGAATCGAAACTGGTCGAGGTTCAGGCTCTTCCACACGAACTACAGGAACTCCAAAACCCTTATTAATCGACTCAAGGCCGGACTCTACTTGCGGTTGGGTTGAGTCAGGTTCCTTCCGGAGCTCCCGTGAAGTCATATCCGGAGTCTTGGCGACAGGGGGTTGTGGCTCGACGTAATCAGAGGACTTTCCAGGTTCAATGGCAGGAAGCGTGGATTCGTGGGCTTGAGGGGAATCAACAAGGTCGGGCGGGGATTCTACGACCTGCAACTCGGGTTCTGGAAGACGAGGAGGCTCGGAGGGGACGATGGGTGCCGGAGCGGGGGGCTCTTGCGGGCGAGAATCTGGGATTGCACCAAGCGGTGATGGTGCGATAATGGGAGAAGGCCGTGAAGCCTCTGCCTCGCGGGCGGGGGACTCGGCTACAGGACTAACAACCGTATGCGGCGTAACTTGTGGTTCGAGGGTAGTACCGACTTTGAGGTTGCTTCCTTTCGTGCTAGAGTCGGACAGCGAAGTCTTGGATTCTGACTTGTGGTGCGTCCCGAGGCCCAGCCCAGTGGAAGATCGCCGCATAAGTGTTCCCACCCGGGAACGGAAGGATGCTTTGGGGGATGGAGACGGAGAAGGACTAGCCATCGTGGTCCGACAGCGATACTCGAAGGGGGAGAGGATAAGAAACGGTCAAGTGACTTGAACCCCTTATTAATGGTGGACCAGGCGACTTCGACGAGGCAACAATGGCAGACATCGTGCGTCGATGCTGGAGGAGTTTCATGAACACTGTTCGGTCAAGAACTGAATGTGATGCCAGGTGGCCGCACGCAAGGACAACACGTGTCGACACAAAAAGCAACCTGGTTTGGTCTAGGTCTGGTTGGATTGTGAATAAACCCGACGGGTTTACGGCGTGCTGACGTCGAGATATGAAAGACACGTTGTACGATGAGCCGAAGGCAGTGTGCAACAACGACGATATCTGAACAAGGACCACCCTCAAAACACGTGTTGGTCGCTTGAAGACGTAAGTTGTCCCAACCCCCCTTGATCCTAGTTACGCATCTGCGCAGTTTCAGCGAAAAACGTGGATCAATGGGACGAGTCAGCCAGCCTCGTGGCCGTTTGAGGGGGAGAACATCGCAAGCACCGCGCCCCAGTTGCGGTTTCAAGCATGTCGGAGGCTCACGTGGTCGAACCTACTCGAGGGTGGCTTGAAGCTCCTGGTAGAGCCAGGTGGCCTGGAACGAGGTGACGCACAAGGTCGTGAGATACTACGTAGTAATCAACTGGTGATCCATATATATAGATTATATGTATGTCTAGGCTGTCTACATATACGTGATCGTCATCAACAGCAATGACACGGACGTTGAGGCGCTGGGATGCCATGGGATTAGCAAAACACTTAAATACTTGTGAAATCAACTTACGAAAACGTGAGAGGGTGGGTGACTGTCCGTAAGGTCAGATATGTCATGGTATATCTCTAAATGTCGGAAGGGTGACAGCAGCCGATATTCGCGCTGGACGCGACCCGGCACAGCGGTCGGGGTCTCCGCGCCTTCCTTGAAAATCCCTGGGTGTTCTTCTAGACTCGTGTGCACACAGCAATGGTTACATACATATATAGAACCATATAACACGTACATTTTGACCAGGTGAATGACTCCAGAGTATATGAGAAACACCTCGGAACCGGCATTGCAAGGACCTTCACTTGGAGAGGAGAGTTACCCTCAGCACCCTCGAACAGTGGGGCTCCCTCATAAGACAAATTTTTCGGCCTTGGGGGTCCGAAACGTGGAATGCGAGCCAACCGCCTTTTTCTCCATCATTGCCGTGATGGGTATTTACTATATCAGTGAAATAACACTCGCCGTGCGTTGGAGTGGGATTACAACGCTCCACACCTAATCTCAGTCTTCAGTGCCTGGTACGCGTCTCTGTACAGTAGGTCTCAATGACGGTTCACAGTGGCGCCGGGGTGAAGGGTTTTGTCAACCGCACCGATTATCCCGGCGTTATGCGCCGAGACGGCCAGGAGGTTGGAACGAGTATTATTATTAGCTAAGGGAATACATACAAGGTACACGAGGTAATGAGACAACAACCGATGGGGAGATACATCCGCGAACACGAAGTGGATCGCACTGTGGGGTCGTAGGATACCATAGACTGCCCAGGAAACGATAATTTAGGTCCAAGAACATAGGAGCATGGGAAAACAGCGGGCGTTCGTCATGAAGAAGACAGGAATTCAATGAGAGCCTTTGTGACTTCAACCGAATGTCCGAGAGTCTCTTCTAGAATCAAGCCATGTGTTCCACCCTCGATGACATGTACCTGAGCCCTTGGCAACAGGGATATCACGGTGGAAGTACTTCGTGACGGTATTGTGTTGTCAGCAGTGCCCTAAATGCCAAGTGATAAGATGAGGTTCGAAGAAGCAGGTAGCTCTGGAGACGCACATATATCATAAGGATACTCTTATTCGATTGATGTAAAAGCTGGAAAGAGGATTGCTGCCCCCCAACGGGTCCTTGGCGTATGGAAGATCCAACTGCGGCGTTATACCCAGGGAGGTAAGCCGCCTGCAATCGTGCCAGCTTCATGTAACGGGTCAGGTACGACGGTTACCGATGTGAAGACACGCATACCTCCACAGGATCGGTAGAGTTGGATTCTGCCATACTCCTTAGGTACATCTGGGGGTGGGAAGGTTAGCGTTTGATAGGCACACGTGAGCTATGGATACGAACCCGCCCAAGGAAAGATGAACTGAGCATTTGACCCAGCGCAGATGACATAAACTTGGAAGTTCTTGAAAGGTCAGCAGCTTCGAGTGCTCCCGCGGGCGATATTAGAGCAACCTTCCGATCTACCAGATAGGGGAAGTCTGCGTGAAAAGCTGAAGCGATAGCTCCACCCTACCAGGATGTTAAGCAACGGTGAGCGGGGGAAAACTGAGAGCACTTGCCATGGATACCCCTGCCACATTCGTGCTCCGCCACCCCAGATATTGCAGGAGTAGAGCGAGCTGGGTGGTATACAACACTGAATCATACGTTGTGGATGGTGCATCGGAAAACCCTCGGCCGTATAGATCTGGAGGAAGCCTCTTCATTTCTGGGAGGGAAACGGTAGTTGGGCTGGATGTACACACCGTACAACAAGACACGGAATCCGTGAGAGGCTAACTGCGGGGCGACATTCTTCCAAATGATCGCGGGAAGGAGCAACCCAGGTATTAAAACGACCTGAAGAGACGGGATGAGAGAACTGTCACAATTTAACCTCGGCATTTACCTTCTCCCCATCCTCTGGGCCCATGAGCCAGTACCGTACCTGATCTACGTAAGTGTGTGGCACGGACGGACAGACCAAAATGGAGGCTCACCCGTCCGTATGGTAAGACCGCATAGCCACCACCGGGGAAATAGTCTTCGTCGTAGATTTCCCAGACGCGGTTGGATCGAGGCACGCTGGCGAGTGACGGGTAAATATGTAATGGCTCTTGGGGTCTTGGAAACTGGGTGATTAGATAGATCAAGAGCAGAAGCGGTGGAACAGAGAAGAGAGCGTATCCCACGAGATGCAGAAAGGCAGTCGGACGAGCCATCCCAATTGAGAGTTGGATGGGAGACGTCGGACCACTCCGACTGTGGATCCGCAGGCAAGACGCGGTTCGTTGTCGGCTTTGCTTCCGGACACGTGTCAGATGTGGATGTATTTTCTCACGGATGTTCATCATCCTCACCACCGCACCCGGTGTCAGAGGCCACCCATGCTGTATGTTGTGGGTAAACGAGAACAGTGTAACTACTCCGCAGAGACGAAGCACTTTTGGAAGTCCCCTTCGCCATTGTTGCGGGCGTACCTCTGGCTCCGCACGAATGCTTCCAAACTACACACCCCTGAGTGACCTCCACAAAACTCAAGCGGCTGCAGAGCGTCATCCACAAAAATCCTCACGAAGTCTCCTCCGGCACACTCTAATTTTTCTGTCACCATGCGCCCGGCGAAAGGCACCATGCGCGAGACCCTCCATGTCCGATTCGGATCAGAATTGGTCGTGGGTAAAGGCACCCGCTGCCGGAATAGACCGATAGCGGAGTAGATGGCCACCATTTGATTGTCATGAGAAAAGTCGGCGTATACGGTTCGATTGAGGGGAAACGTAACCGATGACGAGTCCAAAGTTCGATTTGTCTGTGTCTCGTCCTGAACTGGCCGGCCGGTGAGACGGGCAATCAGTTCGTTGACGTAGCCAACCCCTTGCACTGGACCAAGTTTTTCGCCATATCTGATAAGGCAAAACATGAGCACAGATTAAAGCGGCTGACGTTCACTGCTTGTTCTCACCCGGTGCCATAATACTTGTCAACGTCGTTTGCGTACTCGAACAACTCGAATTCTTCATCGGCAAACAGTTGGCAAAGCGGACTCAACCTCACATATGCCAAGGAGTCAAATGGACACAACGCCATGATGTTATAAACGTCCTCCGTTGTGAGGTTTGCTCCAGGGGCTGCAGTGTTCAGACGATCGGCAAGGGGGGTAAATGCGGCTGCGAGCCACTCTGCCTGTTCGTCGTCACCATCACCAGCATTCGGACACATATTGTCATCCAGTGTGTTGTTTGAGCTGCTCTTAATAATAGAGGGGCTCAATTCCGTGCACCCAAGGAACGGAGGTGCAAAACGACGTACATCTTCAGAGATAATAGGACCCAAGGGAGGTAAGAAGTGGCCCCCGCTGGAAACGAAAAACCCTGGGAGACGGTTTAGTCTGGGATGCGTCTGTTTCAGAGAAAATACTTACCAGCGGTCCAATTCAACGAAGATTGCACCACTCTATCTCCTCCGGACGCGCGGACAAACGGAATATTCTGGGGTTGTACCAATTTGGAGTACCGTTTGTAAGCCTCGAAGCCTGCAGCGAATGATCTCCAAAGGACTCAGTTAGATGACGAAGGTCAGCCTTAGAGATCACTCACTCAGTGGCCCCGAAACTGATCAGATCGTCAGCCCCAAGCTCGACGGTATAATTCTTGAGAAAGTCCAGCCGAGGGTCGACGTAATGAGGTGCAGACTTGAGCTTGGCCAAGGAAGTGAGGTAGTCCTCCCTGGCGCTAGTAGTTGGGTATCGAGCTCCATGACGCTGGATCTTGAGACGAGCGGTTAAGAAAACAACCACAGACGGGAGGAGTCGTCACTCACAATATTGACTTGCTTGATGGAGCAGCCCTGAGGCGGGGACTTGTAAGACCCAGCTGGGGCATAGGGTGAGTACTCGGCCCATAACTTCCCGGTCCAAAATGGGGCGTGTTGCGTATCGGCGGCGCGACACAAACCTAACGAGAGCAGAAGCCCCACAAAACACAGCAGCGACCTGGTGGTCATGGTGGACACGGGCGAGTGTTTTCATTGCGCGACAATCCACAAGCATATACTTATATAAGGATGTTCTGTATCTTGCTCCCGCGACAGGTTCAGTTGAATAACCACGCGGACCCAGAAACGTTTGACCATCCATCCGAGAAGAATCAACACCAATCAATGTGGCACACGTGGTACGAGGCCCGGAACCCTTCTCGATCATGCTTTCTCGAGGGGAACTCCCGTCATACTGACTATCACCGCCGTTGATCGGACCGGTCAGTTGTAGATTCGGGCTTGAGGATCACCAGCCCTGGGACCGTCCGTCCAAGTTGGAATCAAGCTACGGGACTGGGACGAGGCGACATTTCAACCACACCGGGGTAAACACTGTCCAAGAAGAAGAGTCTGTAAGGAATGGAGAAAGTTGTAGTCTAAAAATTAGAGGATTGTTCGAGATAATGGATGGGTAGGTGACAGGGCTACTACAGAGTGTCCGTGATGCAGGAAAGAAGATGATGGAAGGTTTGTGTGCAGTCCATATGGCTGTGGATAATATATGACCATAGTAACGTAAGGATGAAAGAGTGGGATGGGGGGAACGAAATCAGGACTCAGAGAGGATCTTGTCGATCGATTGGTTCAAAAAGTCCCGCCTCGTGGACAAGTCGGCCTTGGGGAATCGGGCTTGGATTGCCTCTCTGGCAGTCCTGGTGGAAGCATCACGTTAATCAAAGGGGGAGAGAAGACAACCTGGTCACTCACTTCTTCGTCACTGTCATCAGGTCCTGAGTGCTGAGGTAGTTGCGCAAGGCATTGAAAAGGTCATCGTTCGTGGGATCGGGGTTCATATTCGGACCGGCGAACGGGTTGACAGAGGTTGCCATAGAGAAGGTAGACATAGGACGAGTCCCCCCAGCTCCTGTGAATTGCGGCGTGACACCGTCCCCGCTGAACATGTTCACGTTCGTCATCACCGTATTCCGTGGGGCGTTTGGAATCATTCCATAGGCGCTTCCGGTGTTCTGGTAAGGGAGCTGTGGCATCCCGGCGTGGAGTCCACCGTATTCCGAACCGGTAGTAGAGCCTGGGCCACCTCCAAACGGCATGAATGGAAGCTGAGGGAGGCCAGGGACACCTCCGTAATGTGACATCTGACTTTGGGATGCGGCAGCGGGGAACTGTGAGAACGATCCCTTTTGTGATACAGCGTTCGTGTCACGATAGAAGTCGCCAGCCATAGACGGGTGGATACTCCGCGAGTCAGCGACCGAACCGGGGCCACGGGATTTTGGTTGTTGATGGGTACGCCCTGTCTTACGAGTTTCGTCAGACATGCGGGAAGCCGTGTCCCAAGTTTCTGCCTCGTATTCTGGTTGCTATGACGTCAGAATAATTCAAACCGGAAACGTAAATCAAGGTACCGCTGAATTTCTTGAGGGGGATCATCGATTCGTCCCACTTCTCATCGTCATTCATGATAACCTTCTTGTTGCTACCCTCACCGATGACGAGGCGTGTGTTACCCCAGCTGAAGTCGTCCATACACCAGAAGGAATAGACCGGAAGGAAGAAGCTGTACACGGGATACCTAAAATGGGTGAGACAAACTTTCACAATTATCTAGTCGGACCTGACTCACGATAAGATGTAGACAACCATCCAGCCAACGAGCATGAATTCCCGTTTGATAATGAAAACGAGAGCCTAACTTGATTCAGCACAATGCCGTCGAGATATAAGCTTGGTGCTTACTTGGAGGCCGTATACCGCTGCAATCATGATTATTGATATCAAGGGGAATGCTCCGGAGCCAGTCGCTACAGTGACTATGAGGTATCCGAGCTACGGAAGTACGTCAATCGGGGGGGAGAGCTCCATTTGAGATAGGGATACGTACATAAACGACTGTCGCAGGAAGAATCTGGAAGCGAGTGAGGGCGCGTCAAAAATAATGGAAAGGAATCCATACCAGAGTCCCGAGGAGGTCAATGAAGACGAAAAATCGCATGGAGAAAAGACAGAATCCACAAAGCTCGGGAAGGAATATCAGCTCGCACAGGTTGTGAACGGTTGAGTTGATCCAACGACGCCGCTGGGAGAACAAGACGCGCGTGGAGTCGGGTGCCATAGTGTGCGCAATTGCATCCGGCGTGAACTTCGTCTTGAACGTAGGGAAATGTTTGAGGAGAATGGTTGTTAGATAACGATCTTCGCCGAGTGAGAACAGGTTCTTCTTATGGAGGGTATCAACATTGGGCTCTGCATAGTCCTCGATGACGCGGTTGGAGATGATAATCGGTCGACCTTTATCCGCGGTTCGGATCCTATACAAAGAGAAACAACCCGGAAGACAGGTAACAGAGCCGAACAGACTTTCGAAAGCCTTGGAGAGATGGTGAGAAATGTAATACTCGTACACCTGACTCAAGTTAGTTCTCGTCACCCAACATGTGCCACTGTTCTCACCTGAATCATTGTCCACCAGGACCCTTCCTCATTTTCCAACTTGGTTTCACCGCAGATGCCAATGATGGAAGAATCGTCCGCGGCTGAGGCGACGAGCCGGTTCAGTGATTCAGGTGTCACGGTCTGAACGCGTGTTAAAGTAAGGTTATGGTAGCGGCGGGATACATTGGACTCACCGTGTCTGCATCCACGGTGAAGATATACTCGTAGAAGGCGGGGTCGATACCGATGACATTGCGCATTTGATGGTAGATTTCCAACTCCAGCGGGGACATAGGAGCATCGAAGTGAACGCGATTCAGATAGTGCATCAACAGGATCTGACTATCGCGTTTTCCACGATTGCCCGGTTTGGTCCGTTCCGTGGGCTTTCCAACCTTGACTACGACTACATATCTATGGGAGTGGTTAGCCTGGAGAAGCGTGGGCGACCTAAAATCAGACTCACGGAACGACATGTCCCTCGAACTCGTAAAGGCCAGAATAAACCTTTCCATAATTGATTGCACGAGAACCCTCTCCGACCGATTTGAAGAGCAGGGGCTCCGGATCTAGTTTGGGATCCACGCCGAGTATATCAAGGACGATTCGGGACGTTGGCTTTTCATTACCGCTACCGATGATCAGACCGTCGCAGATGATGAAAAGGAGTTTCCTCTTGTCGTCATAGTGGAGAGCAGAGAGTGAGTCAATGGTACGTCGTAAGGAATCTTCGCCTTCCGTATAACAAGGGACCTGACAGACGACAAACTTATCCAGCATCTCAGGGTTCCTCTTGGGGGTAAGCTGCAGCGCAGCAAGGACTAGCGGATATTCAATCAGGGACTTGGGGACAGAGAAGAGGTGGGAACGTACACTTCAGTAGCATAGTTGATGCAATAATACCTGAAGCGACCAACATCACGTAACTTTGGACCTGGCATCTGGCGGTGTTACGGAAGTCTGTAGTTCCAGCGTAGAACATATTCTGGATACAGTAAGTGTTCTGTTGGACAGTCGTTGCATCCTTCTGTGCGAAGACCCTCTCAAGAGCATCGGTAACATCTTGACCGCTCCGCTCTTGGAATACCACTGCAATGTCACTGTCCAAGAACTGGAAATCAGTGACTCCCTGGCGAACATTGATGGTGTTGAAGTAGTCCGTCAGATCGTAGACCCTCTTGTCCCAGATACCCCAGATCCTTGATAATTTTTTGAATGACTTTGAGGAGCAGGCGGGAAACAGAAGGGACTCACTTTGCGATATTGTCATCAGCGGCCTGATTCCTTAACTCCTTGTTCGACCAGACGACAGGTCCCTTATAGTACTGACGAATCTTCGGCAGGAAGACGGCAGTGTACCAATCACTCTGAGCGAGCCTTGAGGTGGGCGAAGCGGCGAGACTACCGGACCTGTGGACCGCGTTTTGGATATCAAGGGAGAAGTTCTTGTACGTGAGCTCGAGGGTTGGTTCCGAGACGAGGTCAGGGCAGCCGAGTGTGAGGGGAACCGGGAAATAGTAGGACAAGTCTTTGCCAGGAAGGACATCTAGGGTTGTCTGTCCGTTGCTAGGTTGGCCGCTGATGTCGCTATGATCACCGTTGATAAAGTCCGTCACGTCGTAAACGCTACCCTGGATCGCAACATATCTGTCGGTTTCTCCCGTATGCCTCGCGACTTGGTCTATGTTCCAAGCTTTGTCATAGTCGGGGCAGAGGAGGCGGCCAAAGAAGACAATGTAGAAGATGATGAGGGCGTTGAGAAGGAATATGAGCCAGAATATTGTGAACTTCTCGCGCCACGCCAGTCGAACATCTGGCCGCTTCATTCGTCCCACCTTTCGCAGACAGAAGCCGGGAATCCAGAAGGTACAGGCCATAACTGCCCATAGCCAAAACCTGCGGGTGCGACTTGTGGGGACTTCCTCGACGGCGTTCGTAGCCTCTTTTACAATCATTCCGCCGTCCACGTTTCCAGATGCATCGGGGGTTGGAGGGGGGGCTTCCTTATCGTACTCTGATTCCCACCCACCATGGCTCGAGGTAGGGTTATCGGCGAACGGATTTCGGCCGTTATTTGGGGAATTTTCGCCGGGGTCCAAGGAGTGAGGGTTTTGATATCCTGCGGAACGGCTCAGTAAACCCCTATCCTCCCCATCGCCATAATAGGTGATAGGCAGCGGCTGGTGCCCAGAGTCAGGGTGTGAGTACTCCGTCACGTCGTCGGGCACGACACTCTCGACGTCGTCGCCCTTCGACACTTTCCTCGCCTCCCGTTCGGCTTCTCGAAGGATATCCTCCACCAGTTTCCAAGCGACATAAGTCAACCAGATGGAACGGTGGCCAAGAATGTAATCGAATCCCTCCGTCCATCCATTTGCCTGGGCGCACTGCCCGATTCGATCGGCTTCCGTCCCCCGCATTGTCGGAACGTATCGTTCGCAGAACTCTGCTTGATCAAAATCGACTGTGAACTCCTTCTGCCGCCTGGCAACGATGTCCGGTAGAAGTAAAGAGCGGATCTGTGCCTTTACCCGTCGCTTGTCAAAGGAATTTGCAGAGCCGGAGTCGTTTGGTCGAATACAGGATACAAACCAGTGATGCGTGTGATCCATTGTCGTGAATAATTGTGAGAGAGTGTAGTTGATCTGAGTGGTCACAGCATATGCTTTGGAGGGGTCCAACTCTGCATGGGGATCGGAGGGCGCACCGCCATTGGGGGGAGTGATGGGGGTGGGTTGGCGGATGGGTCGGGAGAATACTTGGGCTTGGACAACGATGGTCTCGTCCTTCGGGTGTTTCTCCAAGGCCATACCAACGCCTGACATGAGTTTGGAAATGAATGGATCTGCAGAGTGGCGGAGGAGAGTGATGAAAACAGGGTCGATCAGACCTGCGTCCTTTTCGGCGAAGCCCGTGACATCGTATGAGCATGTACCGGAGTAATGATTGACTCCGAACAGATTCCGATCATGTGGCCCGGAGACACTGGGACTGGCGACGAAAGAAGTGTGAGTGCCGAACTTCGAGATCAAGTCCTGCAGCATGTCCCCATCCTTATTCTCGCCGCCCTTACCCGACTTGAACGATGAGGCAGCTTTGTTCATAACTCCTATGACTCCGTTAGGCTTCCTGTGAGCCCGTTCGTTCAGCTGCTCTCCACGAAGTAACTCCACGCAGGCGGCATTGTCCATGGTAGTGATGGCAGGGAGCACGAGACCATCACCGACAAGCTCGCTATTCCACCCGACGGAATCTTCGAACACGTTCCTGACGACGTAAGACTGGAGGAGTTCGTCGGAAAAGTTGATACAGAACTCGTCAAATCCGTTGTGGCCATAGGCGGAGATCAGGGGCGCGCCACCAGAGAATGCCATCGAAGCAGGACCTGTGGGACCCCGGGTTTGGAACCCGGCCTGATCGAATATCGTGATTTGGTTTCGGGGAGTGGGCCCTTCGGTTGATGGGGCGAGGCGATGATTGATGCTCTCGACAACGTATGCGAAAAGGATGGCGTACAGGTCCCTAACAAACCTGTTTCGCTGTTCGGAGCTCTGCTCAGCGCTCAACAAGACAGTGTACAGTTCTTTTCGAACGTAACTGGTCTTATTTGTCAACGCTTGAGTCAGGTCCTCGACAGGGACACCGAGGAGTCGAGCAGCATGCTCCAAAATTGGCACATTTGCGATGAAAGCAGAAACGTCCTTCGCATCGGCCTCCAGGAATTCTATATTTCCCAGAACCAAAACAGCCACAAGAAGAGAGAACATCGAGGAAATGTTCTTGGGCTTGAAGCCGAGAACCCGTAGTGCGGCCCGAAGATCCCCGTAGGCGATGGTGTCGTCGCTAAATGGTCCGGCTGGCAACCGGTAGCATCCACTGGAGGCGAGAAGAGCGTAATCGGAAATATCTTCGAGGCCCCAGAAATCCCGCTCCTGGGGGGTGGCTCCGGCAAGAAGTTGGTAGAAAACGTGGTAGGTCCGCTCCTCGTGGGACAGACGGTTGAGACGGGATTTATCGAGGCCATAAGTGAGAACCTTTGCAGCAGCGATGCGCCCTCGATCGTTGAAAAAGAGCTGGAGGTAACGTCCGTGACGGGAAGCGTTGGGGTTTGTGATAGTTTTGGCATTGCCAAACGAGTCGAGGAGAGGACCGAGTGCGCGGATTTGGTCGGCGATTTTCGACTCCCGTTTGGAGTGGGTAGAGAACCGAAGGAGTTGGTTTATAAGGAGAGTGGTGCTGAAGCTCTTTCCGGAGCCTGTGATCCCCCTTGTGCGCGTAATGCGTCAGCCAGGACTCGACGCACGTTCACAAAGCCACGGCACGAACGCACCTAAAGATGACCGACTGTGATTGGTTCCTACGCCTCATGACGAGGTACACTTTTGCGGCCAACTCATAAAGATGGGGGGATGACGGAGCCGGTCCGCCGGGCAATGGCATGCTGGTATCCTTGTAGCATCTTTCCTCGTAATCCTTCGCGGATACTTCATTGGTGTTGGCAAGGCTCTTGTAGGGGTTGACTACGACGAGGTTGGAGGTAGATATCCTCGTGTACGGATTGTCAGAGCGGAAACGAGTGTTGAGGACGGCGAGAATGGTGTCATCAGTGGGATATACGGTGGTGGATGCGGAGGTGGAAACAAGGTCTATGAGGTCGCCAGACGTGACGGCGTTGGATGAAGACGCCATAGAGGAGCGACCGCTGCCTGGGTTGCGGTAGAGCCGGTGGTGGTTACAGGTGGAGACCTCCCTCGAGTCTGGTCACCTGGGTCGAAAAAACCGACCGGCAAACTCCGGGTAGCCGGCTTTCTCTGCCGTACGCCAAGAAAAAAAAGAAAAGAAAAGAAAAACACCCTGGGATATTCTCTGTTAAACATCCGAACACCCAGCCACTGTCTGCACGCCTGAGTCGCAGGTTTTCCTACCACAAGAAAGGCGAGCGTCACGCTGGGCAAGAATCTTATTCTTCCCACACTACTTGCAAAGCTCTCCCAACATGGGCCTTTCAGGAAGAAAAACTAAGCAACGAATCCCTCAAGATCCAAGAAACCTCTCTTGGGCTGATGGTAGCGTTGAAGCTCCCCTCGTATCGCCTCCTTTCACTGCTCAGCTCCCTGTGCGCAGATGCGTCTCGTTTTGGTTCTGCATATCTGTCCAAGTTGGGCTTCGATCACACCAACAAAAATGCCACACTGGGTGTCTCAGGAGTAGGTCTCACCCAGCATATCAAGGTAAGGTGCACTTCCTTCTGTGCGAGTGGTCCCTAATGCCTCCTTTGTACAGGTGCATCACAAACTCGACGTGCTCGGTATCGGAGCCCAGCATACGAAAGACCCAAACGGGATCGCATGGAAACAGAATCAAGACTTTGAAAACCTACTCAAGAGGCTCAATGCAAATTCCGATGATTCGCAGGAGAATGAAGTTGATTCCTCTCCTATTTCTGGTTTCCGGCCACCTCGTGCTGGTAAATCCATTGTTGATGCAGTCACCGTCCGATCGGAAACAGAGGAAAGAGTCGAGGACAAGAAAGCGGAGAAGGATAGGAAACGCAAGAAGAAAAAACGGCTACGGGATGATGACGAAACCGCTGGGGCGGACGAGAGAAAGCCGAAAAAACGGAAACAAGTCGCACCTGCCAGTGAACCTGTGGAAGTGGACCCCTCCCCCACACTGGAAACCATCGCGTCCGTCGTAATCGATCATTCCCACTCAAAAGTAGCCCCTGACTCTTGAATTCCAGCACAACCAGCAGACCCTACCGCCGTGGTCGTGCCCACCGGGCACGGTTTATTGGTTCCAAACGTCTTGCTGCAACTTCATCGGTAGCCGTCGCAGAAATTCTTGGGATATCTTCCTCTTCTGTCACACCTCTCTCCGTTTCAGGCGTCGCAACTCCGGAGGTCACACCCCAGGTGGAAGATGACGAACATGGTCACCTGACAGTGTCATCGAAGAGCGTCGCTGACTATTTCAAAGAGAAGATGCGACTCGTTGTTTCGAAACCCCGGTGTTCTGAAACGGAGATCGACGAAGCACCCCGAGGCGGGATTGGATTCCGATTGATACTATGTGACAATAACGAAGTCGAGGAGGACGGGGGATTGCGTGGTGGTCTCGGTATGGGCTTACTCTCCAAAACGTCCGCGACCGAGACCTTGACGGAGACCACTCTACAAGAGGAGACACCCAAAGGGAAGGAAAAGAGGGAAGAGAAGAGGAAGGAGAGGAAGCACTGGAGTGAAGGTGGGGAAGGTGAGGTGAACCGGAAACCAAAGAAGACAGGCAAGAGGAAGGCATAAATGGCCAGCGATTAGATCGGTAGACGTGCGTACTCGATTGTCTTCTATATATGCAATCGTGATGAGGTACCAACTGGTCGCATATCTAGTTGAAATTTTGGGTAAGGGTGATTGTCACCTTGCAGGCAACCACGGTTGGTGCGTCAGTCCGAATGAGCTGTTATATAGTCGTGAGTTGCGCGCACCAGTGAACGTGACGAACGCGCATTTCTCGTATTTACTACCTTATTTCAGCGCTTTTGTCAATTATTTGTTATTGTATAACGTAGCTACACAAATTTCAGGGGTCTAAACGGCGGGGGACTGGTACGAACAAGAGTGATAAGTGAATAAGCAAATGTCCCTTTTTCTGACGGCTGTCCGATCTAAGAAAGGTCGCCCGGGCGAAGAGCTGGCCCAGACGAGTGGGACACACCCTGAGGGACACCAGGAGCGTGTTTTTGGACCAGTCCACGGGATTCTGAGTCGCACGGGGTGTGGATCTCATCAGGAAAACATGAGGTCGTCGTTGGGTGCTGACACGAGAACGTAAATTCTATGAGCGCTGACCAGCACCGATCAGTGCCTACGGGTATCGATACGGTATCGGGGGCCGTTGTGCATTCCGGTACTACTGACCGGACCACACTACTTGTTTTTGACGTGCGGCTTCATAAATTCAGGGTGGAAAAGTATCGCCCAGTGACCATGGACGACGCCGTGCTGCACCAGGATATCATCAGTACCAGGATGTCCATTCCCCCGTCCCGCTGAAGGCCTCACTTACTTCGGACTGCGCCTAGTTGAGAAACTCATCGAGAAGAACAGACTACCACATCTCCTTTACGGTCCTCCTGGAACGGGTAAAACATCAACGATCCCGGCTACAAGGAATGTGGTCACTCCGCTGCGTCGCTTATAGAGTTCCTTACCAGTTTTCGTGGTCAAACGCCTCCGATGACCGTGGGATCGGCGTCGAAGTTCGCGAGCAGATCAAGAATTCCGCGGAGACGAGGACGTTCTGTTCAAACCCATCACCCTCGACGAGGCAGACATGATTGCCACCGCGGCCCGAGCAGTCCTACGTCGTGGGACTGAACAGTATACCATGAACGTCCGGTTTTGTAACATGTGCAACCACGTCAACAAAGTTGTGCCGAGTCCGCCGGTGCACACTTCAGATTCTCTCCCCATCCCATCTCAGAAGTGGAGAAGGAGCTTATCAAAGCGGAAGAGCGAGTATTTCTTGTTTACTGACAGAAGAGCCATTGGTCGTGTCGCCAGCATGAAGATAACGGAAGAAGGGAGGCAGGCGTCATTGAGGCCCACGAACTGAAGGACATGCGACGAGTGCTTAATGTGCTTTGGGCCTCACTGACTTGCGCCGCTTACATATGACCTAACCGGTAACCCACACCCCTCTGATATTGAGACGATTTTCACTTCGATACTCACGCGCACAGATGAGTTCACCACAGCGCACAGCAGTCGGAGTCAGTGCAAGTGTGGCGAGTGCTGATGATTCTTGTGTGGTGATCAGTGATCTCTGCGTTACGGGTGACCGTACGTACCTGAGGCGCTCGAGCCACTGATGGACGCCTGGGCTCCACCCGGTACCCGCAGCCCAGGTGTGTGGACCTTTTACACAGACATCCTGGCGACCATCGAGGTCCGTTTCACAATCATTTTGACATCCCCGCCAGACATCGGCTGGCAGCCGACGCAGGCGAGAGGATGCTGTAAAGATGTTTAGAACGTCCACGAGGCCCGTTGCGGGAAGCGGTGATGGTCGCCGGCTCCGGTAGATAGAGTTGTCCTTGGAGTTCATGAAGCGGCGTTTGATCTCTCCCCAGACGGAGCCCCGCGCCGACTGGCCCAGCTGGGGGAACGGGAGATTTGCTCGATGGGCTGTGTCTCTTGATCCTCGACCCGGGATCTGGTCACCCGCGGCACACGGGAATACAACGGGGATAGTTGGACCGGCTAAGCGAAGACCTGGACCTGACCATCCTGTGCTCCAAGTGACATAGTAGCCACTCCATTCGGGTATATATCTACACGTCAAGACAAACGTTGGGCGGCCCCTGAACTTGCCCATCCCCCGGGCCCCCACCATGGAACATGTCCGCATGAGGGACAACTACTGGAGCCCTCCCCATACCGCAGATTCGACCACTCCCTTCAACCAGGCTGATCCTTTTCTTCTCACGCCGAATCGGAGAGAGTTCGATGCTGAGTATCCGGCCTGGCCCTCTCCGTCCCCATCCACGACAAATTTCCAGTATACCGACAAGACCCGGTCTTCGAGTCGACAGCTGCTTCATCCCACCCTCACTCGCCTCACTTTCGAGCCGCCGCGATCAAAGCCACTGTTCCGGGGCTTCGAGAGACCAAGCTTCGCCCATATCGCCATCCTTACCGTCCTATGTCTCACCGCATACCCGGCGCTCTATATCCTCACACTGGTGGCGAACGACAAATCACTGTTCGCCGTCCGTCTTGTCGTTGCCGTGTGGTGTTCGGGGGTCGGATTCGCCCTCGGATACATCCTTCTCAAGATTGGAATGCAACATCTCGAGGCAGCGAGTGCGTTCACGCCAGTGGTTCCCTATCGCGACTTTTCTAACTCCGCGTTTTACATAGCGTGGGCCACTGTGATCCACATGAGTTACGAGGGTGGTGGAATGAAACTCTGTGATCTGGCCAGGAGCTCACATAATCCGACGAACTTTCTGCCCGCCCTCCGGATCCTTCTATCCCGTTTCGGGAATCGTGAGACGGCCAGATATTCACGCAGATCATACGAGTCCGTTTTCAGATCATCCCCCGCCCCACACGATCTCATGTTCCTGCAGCAAACGACCATGGTCCTTGTTCCTGGGGTTCTTCATAGTTCTCGCCGTCCTGGGTCCCCTGTTGCCCTTCCTGTTTGGACGTGTCATGGTGATTGATACCTTTGTCCACGTGCGTGTCACAAACCTGTCTCTTTCACGTGCTTCCTAATATCTGAACAGAGCCAACGCAAAATATACCGGGAAGTTTTGATTGCTGGAGACTTGTCCCAGGAGGATGTTGATCGGGCGACCTCTCAACTTGGGGCATTTCAGGTTAGCCGACGGCGACCGGACCCGAGCCCGCCCGTTCTAACACCACCCCCAGGATTTCGCCCAAACGTGGACCTTGCTCCCGTATGGTAGAAGCGCGCCTGACACCGCCGAGTTTGTTTACGGCAACGAAACCGTCTATCTTCCACAACCGAACTTGTCACAATTCGTCCCCGGCGGTTCCGGGGCTGGGACTTTCAATACAAATCAATCCGTGTCGATAAGTCTGAAGGATACTCCGAACAACACTCTTGCGTTGATGGGTAAGAACACCCCTGAGGGCGAGATCGGCGCGGTTTTACGGTATGGATCTCGTTTTTGTCAAAGATGCAACTCAGTTTTCTGATACCCACCTTCCCTAGATACCCCCAGTGGGGAATCAGGATTCACTGCGAAAAGCTGCCCGACCCTGAAGTTAACTTGTAAAGCAACTTACCGTACCTTTCTTTGAACAAATTTGCTGATTCACCTTCCCCCCATGCAGGATACCCTTATCGAATCAATCATTCACCTACGCTTTCCTTCCTCAAGATCTCCTTCGGGGATTGTTTGCGGTGTACGGGATGGATCTACCGAAACAACTGGCGACACCGGATCTTAAGCTCCTGGACGCAAACGACACCATCCCGTCAAACATCGACCCCTCAACGATTTCCTACGTCGGCGAGTCCTCGTAACCCTCTCCCAGGTTATTCACGTCTGACCCGGGCACCACAGTCAAGTGGTGGAACAACGGTGTAGCCCATAGCTTCCACACGCTCACCGTTCTCGACACGGGTTTGATCAGCGAACAGGGATGGACGACCGTTGAAACGGTCCTCATCCGACTCAACACCAGTTTCACACCTTCCGGCCGCTTCCCCGTATACTCGAATGAGTCGTTGCCCGATGCCAACGGAATGGAAACCAGAATTGGTTACGATGCCGCCGTCTGCGTGCAAAAGTATGAGCCTTGGATCGTCGAAGCATATAACACATCCGTCGGACCTCCTACCGCCCTGCGTATCGTCGAGAAGGGTTATGGCGGTACCTCACTATTGCCGAGTGGTGACATCCGAGGACCTCCGATCGCGAATACCAGGAATCTCAACACTACTGGGAAGAACCCTGCTTTCTTCGTAGCTCACGATAATAGCATCAATCAGATGGTGAAAGATAATGGGCGGGACCGTTTCTATGTCCCCTCCCCTACTGTGAGTCCCACAGTACTCTTACATACTACACTCTTCCTGACCTGGACCTACCTCACAGGCCGTTTCTTTCACCGATGGGGCCGGACCCGAGGGATACGTCGAACTATCCCCAGACCGGTTCGCGGTTATCCGCGCCCGGGTCGACGCGGCCAACGTTCTACCATACCTTGCAGGCTCGGCACCGGTAGTCGCACAGTCGTATCCAGATCAGACACTGGCATATGTCACTTACAAGCAGTGGCAGCTGATAGGACTTCCGATGCTCGTCCTAATTCTTGGAATCATTGGAGAACTTTTCGTGCCGACGTTGCCACTTAATATCCCACGGAGAGGATTTGGAGTATACAGTTGGCTTGCGTTGTTACAATCTGAGGTACGTGTGTTCAGTCACGTTCGGAGCACAAGGGCTAACCTGCTTTTGGTGTTTAGGAGTTGCGGTTCGAGGTGGCTAATGACCTCGACAAGTTGATGAGCCTCGACGAGTTAGAGGAAAAATTCTCGGAGAAGCAGGTCAAGTTTGTCGTATAAGAAGATGGGATAGGATCTTTCGGACCATCATACTAGACCCTTTTTTGTTTGCTCCTTTCTCCCTTAACGTCCATAGAACGGGATAATCATGATAATTGCGGCGTGTAATTATACGGTAATATGTAGTCTATTTGGTTTCGTCAGTGCATCGCTCTCCACGCTTGGCTTTTATGTATGGCACACTTGCGCGTTTGAGACAGTAGTGCCATGATCTCCTCTTGGCATCCATATCGATGTTTAGTTCTCGGTTCGGTTTAGGGTGACAAGTCAACTAGTCGAGTCCGGCTCAGCCCCGTCTGGCATCCCGTTGTCCAATAATTTCTGTCAAGGGCCACCGGCTGTCTGAAATGAGGACGATGCTCTGTGTGGCCGCCTGCCTTCCCCATCACCCTTTGTCAACCTCGCCGGTGCCGCCCGCTCCGGTTTCTGGGCATCCAAGAAGCCGACTGGCGTGTTCGTAAGGTTGCGCTCATTCACTTTCGACCTATGACGCAATTACCTCTTGTTTTTTATCTACATCTGTAGCTTTCAACTTTCGAGTGCGGGAAGACCTGACATCTGTGGAAAATGCTCTTGCCTATGGAAATTGGGTCTCAAATAAGCAGTAGTTTGAGCGTAGAAGGTGTAGTTACAATCCCGAAAGTCCCCAGCAGGGCGCTTGTTTGTCACGCCCAGGTTCGCCCAGCCAAAAATGGTCTATGGTTGCACATGTCACATCATCCGATATCCCTTTAATAATGGGCTCCTAGTGTCACTCCAATGGTCGGCGCGGGGTTACACAGGTCAATGTCAGTTACGGGGAGGAGCGCATGCATCAAATCAGGGTGCAATTGGACGTGTTTTTCTGTCCTGATGGGCACAGGCGGGGAGTGGAGCACGTAAATGTTCACGTTATTGTTCGCTACAGGCTATAGTGACGTTTTGCTCAGCGGTTGCCCGATTGCTCGGGTCCGAACCCGGCTCTGGAGCAAACATCTTGTGGGCTCCGTAAGTGAGCAAGAGAGTTTCGACCGACGCAGAAAGAGGGGATGAGTCGTCCTCGTCTCTCATGCCGGGGTTTTGGGAGCCGTCGGCTCTCGTTTGGTGTGGACAGCTCTTCTCCGCCTTTTCCAACCTTTTCGTAAGGGAAGGCGGAAAGAAGAGAAAACTGCGCACTTCTAGAAGTTATGTCGTGATCCCAAACATAGTAATAAAGTGTCGGGAAAGCGCACGTCAAAAAACAGTCTCCTGATGCGTCTCCGGGGCCGGGGCCGGGGTGGAGGAAAGTACCGTGGGGTGGGTGTGAGCGAACGGGTTGATATTAACGGACGGAGACTACGAAAAGGACTCCGTTCCTGATTTGCGATTTTGATCCGTAACCGCTTCACTGGAAAAGGGTTGGCCGGGCACAACGCGATCGTGATCGGACTCGTCGCCGGTCGCTCTCAATAGCAGCCGCCCGCCATCTGAGAGAAGTGAAGGGAGTTGACGACGACCACCCGGGAACCCACCAAAGATCACAATACGAGGGGGCGCAGCATCCTCAGTCTTGTTGCCATCGGAAGCTTACTGGAACGGCGGTGTTGCCATGACGTCAAGGTGGCGCGTGCTTGCTGTTTTCGTCGTGGAGTCCACCAGCTTTCATTTGCTCACGCTCGCGGTCAGGGAGCAATGACGCCCCTTCCAATTCGCTTTCCACCTCAACCATGAAACTCCCTCCCCCCTCCGCTGGCGACTCCTATGTCGTCCTCGAAGCCGCCTCCCCCTCCTTCTCGCCTTCGGGCAGGTTGCCCCCGACTCCCGCTATGATGCTCAAGCCTGGTGTAACCAGGGACGCCTCTGTGGTGCGCAGTCCCGCAGTCACGAGCCTCACCAAATCCTGACCGTTTGACCTAGTCGGACTCCCGCTATTCTCACTTTAGCTGCAACTCAAGATCGCATTTACGGGAAATAGACAGTAAAGTCAGTTCTAGTATTGCTCCGCACGCGCTCTATATCTCAGACCCCTCTCTAGTTCTCTCTTTCACCTGACATCGGCACCTGGGGTACCGACGTGCTCGACGATTACGACGACGAATTGCACCAACCCGATGACCGCGACCGTCAAGGCATTCAGCATGATGGCAAGTTCATCTCCTGGCGGGGTGTAGTAAACCTTGGTTTCCTTATCTTCGTCTGTGTCGGGGTAGTCGTTTTGTTGTGAGTTCCACTTCACCATCCAACCTCTTATTCTCATATATATCACCTCCAGTGCTGGATACCCGATGATCGTATACTTCACCTCGCCCCAGTTCACCCATCAAGGTGGTTGGAACAGCGTCACTACTAATGCAACCGGGCAGATCCCGGACATTGGAAACTTTGGTCTAATTGACAAGGACACGCCCATCGAGACGTACAATATACAATCTTATAAGGACGGCAGCGAGATGGTCCTTGTTTTTTCCGATGAATTCAATAGAGACGGCCGTACCTTTTATCCTGGGGACGACCCCTATTGGGAAGCGGCTGACCTTCATTACTGGGTACCTCTCATCCCTTCTGCAGCTGTTGTATGCGCTAATTGGAACTGATCTACAGGCGACCAACAACTTGGAATGGTACGACCCCGTAGCAGTCACCACTTCCGACGGTTCCCTCGTCATCACCCTGTCCCAACAACAATCCCACGACCTAAACTACCAGGGTGGTATGATCCAGACTTGGAATAGATTCTGCTTCACTGGTGGGTATATTGAAGCAAACGTCAGCCTCCCGGGTTTGGCTGACGTTGCCGGGCTGTGGCCTGCCATTTGGTAAGTCTATTTTGGTGGGCACGAACCGAAACAACGCTGATCACCCATAAATAGGACTATGGGGAACCTAGGTCGCGCTGGATATGGCGCCAGTCTTGATGGCATGTGGCCATACACTTACGATGCATGTGATGTCGGTACCCTGGCCAATCAGACCTTGAACGGCCTCCCCGTGGCCGCAACCGTGAACGGAGATGCCTCTCGGGACGGTTCCCTCTCTTACCTTCCTGGCCAGAGGCTTTCTCGCTGTACCTGCGACGGGGAAAGTCACCCTGGTCCAAAACATAGCGATGGCACGTTCGTTGGTCGCGCCGCGCCAGAGATTGACATCTTTGAGGCACAGGTACGCCTACCCGTTCGATCCCCGATCTACCTCTCACGCTACTTGCAGAATACTGGTCAACCAGTGACGGGGCGGGTATCTCAATCCGCACAATGGGCTGTGAGCGTTTCGGAACCCTTGCCCTCCCAGCTTACTCATTTTCGTTCAGCCGTTCAACCACGAGTACATCTGGGACAACACAACGGATAATATGTACATTGCCGACCCGGCGCTGTCCAATTTCAACGACTTCGTTGGCAGCGCGACACAACAGGCCACCTCTGTCGTGACACAAACGAATCAGAATTGCTATGAAGGCACTACCGGGTGTTTCTCTGTTTATGGTTTCGAGTACAAGCCTGGGTTCGACAATGCCGTACGTCCGCAGATTGCCTCGCAGAAAAACCTCAGCCGTTTCTTATGGTCCTCAGTATATATCTTGGGTATCTGACAGCAAGCTAGCGTGGACCATGCTGGCGGCTGGCGTGGGACCGGATCCGCTAGTGGAGATTTCTGCGAGGCCTATCTCACAAGAACCGATGGTATGTTCCATTCGCGTGATGCAGTGTGGTTTGACCGTTGAACACCCGTTCCAGTATATTATCGTCAACTTGGGGATGTCCGAAAACTTTGGCTTTGTTGACTTGGAACACCTACCGTTCCCTGTGCACATGAAGGTCGACTACATACGCGTGTATCAGCCCAGGGGGGCAGAGAACATCGGTTGCGAACCACCGGATTTCCCTACTCAGGCATACATCAACCAGTACATCGACGCCTACACTAACCCAAACCTCACCACGTGGGTTGACGACTACCACCAAACGGTACCGAGGTAAACCCTTCGTACTCCTCGAGGTTTCCGTCAGATTACTGAAGACGGCCTATAACAGAAACAGTTTTCTCGGGCAATGTTAGAACTCCTTCCAGCCGTTCCGTTATAATTTAATCATCCGCCTGGCGGACCGTGGTTCTTCACGTTCTCCTAACCACTGTCGCTGCTTCTTAGAAGTGTGTTAATCTCTGGCATCATGGACACAGGTCTCCTTGGGGACCGAAACAAAACTCATTGTCAGCCCTTGCATTCTGTACTTTCATGTTTATATACCGCACTGGATCATCCCATGTACTTTGTTTCTTCATTCGGACGTTACACGCTCTAACTAATATTAGATGTCTTTCCCCTATCTGCTTTCGTTGTTTGAA
>Ga0307517_10001589_pt1 | contig 37852 bp, 35 predicted proteins | sample 23_EM_MG_FD_194515 | JGI IMG/M metagenome (GOLD analysis project Ga0307517, IMG submission 194515) | Populus trichocarpa ectomycorrhiza microbial communities from riparian zone in the Pacific Northwest, United States - 23_EM | ecosystem: Host-associated > Plants > Roots > Unclassified | place...
CGGCGGCTGACCTCGCAGTGGTGGCAAAAGGGCGTTTGTGAGCATTCACCGGCAACTACAGCCTGGGAGCCGGTCTACTGACCGCGGCCGGGGTGACGTAGGAAACCGGTGCGGGGGCCGGGACAGCGCGACTGTCCCGGCCGCCGCCATCGGGTCTCACGCAACACACCATTGGCATGCCCCGGTCAAATCTGACAGGCTTCTCACAGCTGTCACCCCGACCGCAGGCCGGAACCCCGGCCGCTCCAAAGGAGTTTCGTGTGAGACCGACCCCCCACAAGGTCCTCGTCGCGAGCGCATTTGCCGTCTTCGCGTTGGCCGCGGCCTCGCTTCCCATCCCCTCGGCGGCCGCCGCGCCGCCCACCGCCCCGCTGGCCGCCGACGCCTGCACCCCGGCCCAGGTGGTCACCAACGGTGACTTCGAGAGCGGCACTTCGCCGTGGACCCAGTCCTCGACCACCGTGATCACCAGCAGCACCGGCCAGAGCGCCCACGGCGGCACCAGCTACGCCTGGCTGAACGGTGTCGGCAGTACGCACACCGACACGCTCTCCCAGAGCGTCACCATCCCGTCCGGATGCGCCACCGCCACCCTCACCTTCTGGCTGCACATCGACACCGCCGAGACGACCTCGTCCACCGCGTACGACAAGCTGACGGCGAAGATCGGCACCACGACGCTGGCCACGTACTCGAACCTCAACAAGGCCACCGGCTACGCGCAGAAGTCGTTCGACGTGTCGGCGTTCGCGGGGCAGACCGTGAGCCTGGCCTTCACCGGCACCGAGGACTCCAGCCTCCAGACGAGCTTCGTCCTCGACGACATCGCCCTCAACACCTCGGGGGACACGACCACCCCGCCCGCGGACTCCACCCGCACCCCGGCCGCGCCCGCGTACACCGTCAGCCTCAGCAGCAACACGGCCGGCACCGTGTGGACCGGGCACGAGAGCGCGACCTTCACCAACGCCTCCGCCACCGCGCTCAGCGAGGTGTACCTGAGGCTGTGGGACAACTACCACGGCACCTGCTCCGCCATGCCGATCACGGTCAGCAATGTCACCGGCGGCACCGCGGGCGCCCTCTCGGTCGCCTGCACGGCCCTGCAGATCGCCCTGCCGACGCCACTGGCACAGGGGCAGAGCGCCACGATCGGCTTCGACCTGGGCATCACCGTGCCCAGCGGCGCCGACCGGTTCGGCTACGACGGGGCCTTCAGCATGATCGGCAACGCCCTGCCCGTACTGGCGGTCAAGGACGGATCGGGCTGGCACCTGGACCCGTACACCAACAACGGCGAGTCGTTCTACTCGCTGGCCGCCGACTTCAAGGTGACCCTCGACCACCCGACCACCCTGCTGGTGCCCGCCACCGGCGCCTCGGTCGACACCACCGGCTCCAGCGGGCGTACGGTCACCACCGCCACGGCCTCCAAGGTCCGCGACTTCGCCTGGGCGGCCGGCCCGTTCAGCAAGATCTCCGGCACCTCGACCGCCGGGACCCCGATCAACGTCTACTCCGTCTCGGGCATCAGCTCGGCCAACGCCCAGTCCATGCTCACCACCGCCAAGACCGCCGTGGACGCCCATGCGGCACGCTTCGGCGCCTACCCCTACGGCGAGTTGGACGCCGTGATCGACAACAACTTCTGGTTCGGCGGCATGGAGTACCCCGGGTTCGTCCTCGACCTGGTCAGCACCACGGCGCTCACCCACGAGATCGGCCACCAGTGGTTCTACGGGATCGTCGGCGACGACGAGTACAACAGCCCCTGGCTGGATGAGGCGTTCACCGACTACGCCACCGACCTCGCGCTGAGCAAGACCGGCACCAGCTGCTGGAGCAGCGTCTCGTGGGCCTCGACGGCGGAGAACATCACCAACTCGATGGCCTACTGGGACGCCCATTCCTCCCGGTACTCCACCGTCGTCTACGGCTACGGCAAGTGCGCCCTGCACGACCTGCGGCGGCTCCTCGGCGACACCGTCATGGCCAAACTGCTGAAGGACTACGCCACTTCGCACTGGTACGGCGTCTCGACCACGGCCGAGTTCAAGGCGGCCGCCCAGGCCGCCACGACCACGGACCTGACCTCGTTCTGGACCACGCACCGCATCGTCGGCTGACCTTCCGGCCTGCTCACCCGCTGACCGCTGACAGCTCGGTCAGCGGGTGAGTGCGCGGGCCCTCGCGTACATCCAGCACAGCAGCCCGCAGGTGACGGCAGCGCTGGTGAGTGCCGCCGCCACCGCTGCCGCCGGGGTCCCGGCGTGCAGCGCCAGCATGAACGGGACGGCCAGCAGCGCGAGCGCGGTGAGCGGCCCGGCCAGATACCAGATCAGGAACTGGACGGGTCCCGTGCCGCCCGCCGGGGACTGGGACGGGGCCATCAGCAGATGGAGCTTGCTCGCTCCCCGGCAGGCGTTGACCAGCCCGGCCGCCACCAGCGCGGGGACGGCAGCGGGCACGAGGGCGGCTCGCGCCGGACCGCCCAGCGGAAGGATCACCGCTGCCGCCGCGCACGAGATGAGCAGGGCGACCGCTCCCGGCACGATCGCGTGCCGCAGCATCAGACCCGCGAAGGAATACGGCGCCCATGACGCACGGCGGGTGTCGTCGGTTTCCAGGCGGGCGGATTCCAGGAGCTGGGCCACCGCCCAGTAACCGAGGGACAGTGCCGCGAGGAGGGCGGCGACGGCGGTCCCGCCGTGGGCGTTGACCGCGAGCCCCGCCGCCGGAACGGCGAGCGCGGTCGCCGCCGCCGACTTGGCTACCGCCCCGGGCGCGCGAAGCAGCGCGACACAGTCACGCCACGGCACGGCCAGGGCGGCGCGACGCGGCGCGCGCAGCCGAAACCGTACGGACCGCTCGCCGCCCGCCGCCCCTGCGGCGACCTGGCGCGCGGTGCGCAGCTCGACCGTGAGCAGCGCGCTCATGACCCCGGACGCCGTACGCGAACGCTGCCGGACCGCGGCGAGCGGCAGCGCGTCGCCCACGGCCCGGTTCGCGAGCGCCAGGCAGCCGCCGGTGAGCGCCACCAGGAGAGCGGCGGCGACCGGGCCGCCGGGCACCGCGGCCGGGGTGGGGGACAGCGCCGCCATCCCCGCCCAGCCCCAGGGACCGGACCACAGCTCGATCCGCTCCAGCCACGGCACGGCGTGCCCGTCGGCGGCCAGGACGCTCTGCCCGGCGAGGGCGAGGGCCAGCACGCCGGCGTACGGCGTCAGCGAGCGCACCCATCCGGCGACCCGCGGAGCGGTCTCCACGGCGACGCCGAGCGCCGTCGCGAGCAGCGGCAGGCACGCCCCGCCGACCAGGCACCAGGCGAAGGCCGCGGCGGGCCCGACCCGGACCGTGAGCCCCAGCGTGACCGTGCCGATCGCGGCGGCCAGGACCCCGAGGCTCAGCGCGGCCGCGCAGGACACCCACAGCCACGGCCGCAGCAGCCGCCCGATCCGTACCGGCTGCGCCAGCAGCCAGTCGACGCTCTCGCGCGGCGGGACCACCGGCCCGCGCCACAGCGCGTCACGGGCGCCGAGCAGCAGGCATCCCACGGCGAGCGCGCAGATGCCCGCGGGCATCGCCGCCAGGATCGCCGGGCCGTGGCCGGTGTAGTCGGCGCCCATCGACGCCTCCAGGAACAGGCCCATGCTGGGCATGACGCCCCAGATGACGGCGATGAGCAGCACGCAGTAGACCGCGTAGGCGATCTGACCGGCCCGCTTGCGCCGGTGCGGGGCCCGCAGCTCGCGCAGGAGCCGCAGCGTCTCGTCGGTCCACTCGTCCTCCCCGGACCAGTGGGCCGCCCGCTCCTCGGCCGCATGATCATCAAGCCGGGTGTCGGCGCTCACCCGGCCTCGCCTCCGATGTCGTACCCGTCGGCGAGTACGTCCTCGGGCGTGCCGTCCGCGACGATCTCGCCCTCGCGCAGCACGAGCACCCGGTCGGCGGCCGCGCGGGCGAGTTCCGCGTCGTGAGTGACGAGCAGCACACCCACCCCCTCGGCGGTCTCCGCGCCGATCACCTCGGCCAGCCGGCGGCGGGCGCCGGGGTCCAGCCGCTGTTCGGGCTCGTCGAGCAGCAGCAGATCCCGTGGGCGTACGAGTGCGGACGCGAGCAGCAGCGACTGCAACTGGCCGGACGACAAGGCGGAGGGCAGGGCGTCGGAATGCGCGCTGAGCAGCCGCTCGGCGAGCACGTGGTCGATCCATTCCTCCGCACCCTCGACCCCGTGCGCGACCGCCACGAGCTGGAGGTGCTCGCGCACGGTCAGGTCGGGGTAGCAGGCCGTGGTGTCCCCCACGACGGCCACCCGGGCGCGGACCCGGGGATCGTTCTCGTTCATCGGCAGGCCGTCGAAGGTGACGGTGCCCGTGGTCGGGGTGTCCCGGCCGGCGGCTATCCGCAGGAGTGTGGACTTGCCCGACCCGTTGTGGCCGAGCAGCGCGGCGCACTCCCCCGCCTTCAGCGAGAGGTCGAGCGGGTGCAGAACCTTGCGGCTGCCGTAGGTGCGGCTGACGCCGTTCAATCGCAGAAGCGGTACGGGGGTGGGTACGGGCACGGACCGGACTCCTCAAGGCCACGGACAACGGCGGGCTCGGGCCAATTGTGCATGACCGCCGCAGGTCACACGGGCGGCGTCACGGGCGACCGCAGGATGAGGAGACTGATCTCGCTCGGTGCGAAGATCCGGAACGGCGGTCCCCAGTAGCCCGCGCCCCGGCTGGTGTAGAGCTGGGTCCGGTCGCTGTGGCGGCTGAGGCCCTGCACCACGGGCTGGTCGAGTCGCACCAGGTAGTTGAACGGCCAGATCTGGCCGCCGTGGGTGTGGCCCGAGACCTGGAGGTCGACTCCGGCGGTGACCGCCTGGGCCACCTGCTTGGGCTGGTGGGCCACCAGGAGGACCGGCAGGTCGGGGGTGGCGCCCGCGAGGGCGGCGTGGACGTCGGCGCGGTGCCCGGCCAGCCCGGAGGAGGCGGCGGTGCGGTCGTCCACGCCCGCGAGGACGAGCCGGTCGCCGCCGCGTTCGACGACGAGGTGGCGGTTGTGCAGCGACTCCCAGCCGAGGCTGGCCATGTGGTCGAGCCAGCCCTGGGCCTCCCCGAAGTACTCGTGGTTCCCGGTGACGTACGCCCTGGCCAGGCGGGCCCGAACGGTACCCAGGGGCGCGACCTGCTCCCTGCGCCTGTCGATCGTGCCGTCGGCGATGTCGCCCGCGTGGCAGACGATGTCGGGGTCCAGGGCGTTCACGGCGTCCGCGACCCGCGCCGACCACCGGGCCCGGTCGATGGGCCCGTAGTGGGTGTCGGCCAGGACGACCACCCGGGTCCCGTCCAGCCCGGGGCCCAGCCGGGGAAGCGTGACCTCGACCCGCCGGACCCGGGGCAGCCGCATGGCCTCGCCGTAGCCCCACACCAGCAGCACCACGGCGATGACCGCCACCCCGACGGCCACGCCCCTGGCCGTTCCCCGGCCCCCGGCCCCGGCGGCGGACAGGGCGAGCCGCAGCACCCCGCCGATGACCGACCAGGCGAAGAGCACCCAGATCACGCCGAGGACGGTGTCGGCCGTACGGGCCGCCCAGTCGAGCTGCCGACGGCCGTGGCCCAGGGCCATCACCACCGGGAACCCGACCAGCGCGGCCCCGAACAGCACGCTCCCGCTCACCACGACCGGCGACGGCCACCCCGTGCCGGATGCCAGCAGCACCCACCACGGCAGAACGAACAGCAACCCCAGCACGGTGAGGACGACGAGCCCCCCGATCCACCGCCGCCGGGCCCCCGAGCCCTCTCGCGCGGCGGGTTCCGCGGGCAGGGCCGCGGACTCCTGTCCCAAGGTTTCCGCCGACTGGTCGTCCAGCACGATCCGTACCCCACATCCGCTCGTGACGAGGTGAATCACTCCATCCTCGCACTGCGCCGCAGGCTCAGGTCAGGCCGTCCGCACCGACTGGCTTTCGTTGAGCCGGAGGTAGATCCGTTCCGGAGTCAGGGGCAGCGCACGGTAGCGCAGGCCCGTGGCGTCGTGGAGCGCGTTCGCCAGCGCGGGGGCCACCGGGTTGATGCAGCATTCCGCCATGCCCTTGGACCGCATGGGCCCGAGGGAATCCGACGAATTCACCAGCAGCAGGTCGGTGCGGGGGATGTCGGCGTAGGTGGGGATGCGGTAGTTGCGGAGGTTCGGGTTGGTCATGACGCCGTTCGCGTCGACGTGATAATTCTCGGTCAGCGTGAATCCGATGCCCTGGGCGACACCGCCTTCCACCTGTCCCCGGACCTGCGCGGGGTTGATGAGGACGGCGGCGTCGGTCGCCTGGACGCTGTAAAGAATTCGGATCTCGCCGGTCACCCGGTGGACGGCGATCCGGAACCCCTGCGTATTGGAGACGACACTCCGGGGCGAGCCGTACGCCTTACGGGCGGCGGTGAACCGGATTCCGCGCGCCCGGGCCAACGCGACGAGTTCGGCCAGCGAAACGCGCTGGTCGCCGCAGACGACCTCCTCGTCGCCCAACGAGCACATCACGACATGGACGCCTGTGTGGGCGGCGGCGAATTCCAGGATGCGGTCGCGCACGGCGTTGGCCGCCCGGAGCACCGCGTTGCCCGCGACGAAAAGGCCCGCGCTCGCGAAGGCGCCGGTGTCGAATCCCGTACGGTCGGTGTCGGACTGCACCAGGCGGATCCGCGACGGTGTCGTGCCCAGCTGGCCGGCCGCGATCTGGACATGCGCGGTCGATGTACCCTCGCCGAACTCGACCGTCCCGACGGCCAGTTCATACACGAGATCGTCGCCCAGCGTGACCCAGGCCTCGGAGACGTGTTCGGTCGGGGGCGCCGTCTCGTGCAGTGAACTCGCGACGCCGGTCCCGACCAGCCACCCGGGGCCGGGGGACGCCTCATCGGCGGTGCGGGCCAGGGCGTCACCCACCAGATCGACGCACTTCGCGAGCCCGTCCTCGGTGAACACCACGTCGTCGGGGCCGTCGTCCAGGGCGACCAGCGGATCGCCCGGCCGCACGATGTTGCGTCGCCGCAGTTCGAGCGGATCGATGTGCAGCGCGCGTGCCAGTTCGTCCATCGCGGATTCCACGGCGAACGCCGGCTGCGTCATCCCGTAACCGCGCAGCGCCCCGCTCGGAACGGTGTTCGTGTAGACGGAGAACGCGTCGTACTTCTTGTTGGGGCAGCGGTAGATCATGACGGCGGAGCCGCCCGCGTACAGCGTCTCGCCGCCGTGGTTTCCGTAGGCGCCGGTGTTCGACACATTGCGGACCTGGAACGCCGTGAGTGTTCCGTCCGCCTTCGCGCCGAGTCTGACCGTCAGCACCATGGGATGCCGTGGCGAAGCGGTGATGAACTCCTCCTCACGGGTGTACTCGAAGCAGACCGGCCGCCCCGTGTCCAGGGTCGCGAGAGCGACCAGATCCTCCGAGATCACTTCCTGTTTGCCGCCGAAACCGCCGCCCACGCGTTTGCAGAACACCCGCAGCTGGTCCGGGCGCAGCGCGAACAGATAGGCCAGTTTCACCTTCGCGATCGACGGCGACTGCGAACTGGTACGGACGTTGAGACGGCCGTTCTCCATCCAGGCGATCGAGCCGTGGGTCTCAAGATGCGCGTGCTGCACCCGTGGTGAGGAGTAGGTGCCCTCGTGGATGACGTCGGCCTCGGCGAATCCCGCGTCGACATCACCGATATGCGAATGGATCTCCAGCAGGATGTTCCGTACCGGATCGCGTACGAAGGGGTCTTCCGCGCCGTGCAGTTGTGGCGCCCCCTCGGCCATGGCCTCCTCGGGGTCGAACACCGCCGGAAGGGTCTCGTACTCCACGACGACCCTCCGGCAGCCCTCTTCCGCCGCCCCGACCGTGTCGGCCAGGACCGCGACGACCCGCTGGCCGACGAAGCGGACCGTGTCGTCGAGGATGCGGGTGTCGTCCGGATCGACCAGATGGTCGGTGTGGATCGCCGTGGTGAATGTCCTGCGCGGCACGTCCTCCCAGGTGTAGACCCGGTGCACGCCGGGGACCGCGAGTGCGGCGGTCTTGTCGATCGAGACGATCCGGGCGTGCGCGTGCGGTGAGTGCAGCACCTTCAGGTGCAGCATGCCCTCGATGCGGGTGTCCATCGTGAACTCGGCGCGCCCGGTCACCACATCGTCGGCCGCCGGCGCACCGACGCTCGTCCCGACGGCCTTTCCCGGCAGCGGTGTCTCCACACCGACGACGCCGTTCACGGCGTCCTCGATGGCCCGATAGCCGGTGCAGCGGCACAGGTTGCCCTTCAACGCCCGTGGCAGGTCCGCTTTCTGGGCCTCGGTGAATGTCGCCGACGTCATGATCATCCCCGCGGTGCAGAAACCGCACTGGAACCCCGGCGCGTCGCGGAACCGGCGCTGCACCGGATGGAGGTCCCCGGGTGATCCGAGGCCTTCGATCGTCGTCACTTCGCGACCGTCCGCGCGGAAAGCGGGGGTGATGCAGCTGTGTACCGGGCTGCCGTCCAGCCACACCGTGCAGGCGCCGCAATCGCCCGCGTCACAGCCCTTCTTGACGCCGAGGTGGCCGAGCGAGCGGAGGAAGGTGCGCAGGCACTGCCCGGGGTCCGGTTCCTCCTCGAAGGTCCTGCCGTTCACGACGTATGCCATGCCGGGCCCCCATCTGTGAGTTCGCGATCGGTGAGTTCGCGGCGGATCTCCTCGGCGAAGTACTTCGTCAGGTGGCGACGGTGGTCGGGGGTCCCGTTGGGGTCGGCGAACCAGACGTGCGCGGGGATGGCGTCGATGCTCTCCTGCAGCGTCCCGGCATCGGGCATGGCGTCGAAGGCGAGGCGCACCGGCCGGGTGGTGCCGGCCGTGACCGTGAGCAGCAGGTCGCTCGTTCCCGGCGTCCGCGTACCGATGAGGAATACCGTCGAGCGGCCGAGGCGGGTCAGGGCGAAGCGGCGGTGCGCGGTGAGTTTCCTCAGGGCGCGCGCCGGAATGTCGATGCGCCGCAGGATTTCCCCGGGAGCGAGAATGTTCCGGTTGTCGCCGGTCACGAAGTCGAGGGCGCCGACGGTGCGCGAGGATCCGTCGGGGGCCCACAGTTCGTACTCCGCCTCCAGCGCGACCGTCAGCGTGATCATCGGGCCGGCGGGCAGGGACATGCAGATATTGCCTCCGACGGTCGCCGAGTTCCAGACCTTGAACGAGGACAGGAACGCCTCGCAGCTTTGGGCGACAAGGGCGCCTGCGTTCCAGTCCTGCGGCGGCGAGAAGGCGTACAGGTCGCGGATGGCGCATGTCGCGCCGATGCCGAGGCCCGCCGCGCTCGGGACGAGGGGATCCCAGCCCAGTGCCGTCAGGTCGATCAGGCGGCGCAGGCCCGGCTGCTCCGTGGAGTACAGCCACGTTCCGCCCGCGAGCCAGGCGTCGCCTTCGCGCCAGTGCGTGCCCGGCCGGGCGGACGGTCGCCGGATTACTTCGGTGACGGTGTTGAGATCCATGGGAACTGATCTCCCTCACGGCGGTAAGACCGGCGGGCGAATGGACTCCCTTCGAGGATATCGCGCGTCCGTGGTCACCGCTGATCGAGGAGTACCGCCTCGTCCGGCCCGGAAGCGGATCGGAAGCAGGTCGGTTCTGGCCACGGAAGCGGAGGGACTGGTGGCATCAAAGGTGTCAATCCGCCTTTCCGCGCACTCCGCGTTGGAGTATCCATGGACGACCCCGGCCTGCTGCCTCCCGTAACGAGACCCGACCCCGCATCGGGGCCGCCGATGCCCTACCGCGATGTGGGGCTGATTCCGCCCGCCGGGCCCGCCCGCACCTGGGGGCTCACCGTCATCGGCGCACCGCTGCTGCTCGTCCTGCTCCTGGGGCTGATCGGCGGCCTGACGCACGACGACCCGGGCTCGGGCTCGGGCTCGACAGGTGCGGCCGGGCCCTACTCCGGCTTCGGGACCCAGACATCGGCCTGGCCGCAGGCCTCGCCGACGACGGCGTACGCCTCCGCCTCCGCCACTGCCTCGACGGCACTGCCCGGGGACGTCTTCGGCACCTGGCCGGGGTCAGCCACCGCGACCACCACCTCAAGCGCGACCGCCACCGCGGAACCGCGGGCGGTCGTCGCCGCCTACTTCGACGCGATCAACAACCGCGACTACCAGACGGCCTGGGACCTGGGCGGCAAGAACCTGAACGCCGACTACGCCTCGTTCGCCTCGGGCTTCGCCACCACCCAGCGGGACACCATCAGCGACGTGTCCGTGCAGGGGGCCGTCGTGCGGCTGACCCTCAACGCCTTGTCGACGGACGGCACATCGCGCTCGTACGACGCCGCCTACACCGTCCTCGACGGTGAGATCACCAGCGGCACGGCCACCCCGACCACCTGACCAGCGGAGTGCTGAACCATCGTGACCACGAAGACACTGCTGCCACATCCTCCCGGCCCGCCGCCCGAGGCGCCCCGGGTCCCCCGCGAGTACGCGCGGACCAAGGCCACCCGCCTGCTGTCCGCGGGCACTTACCTCGACCGCGGCTATCGCCGGGCCGTCATCCGCGAACTGGTGAGGAACCGCTTCCGGGTGGTCGCGCCGTCGTACGGCTATGACGCCGTGACGGTCCTCGCGCACGCTCTCGCGGCCCGCCGGTTGCGCCGCCTCCAGTTGGGCGTGGCCATCGGCTCGGCCGTCCTGCTCCTGGTCCTGATGAGCAGCGGCACGCTGGGCCCGTTCACCTGCGTACTGCTCCTGTGCTGGGCGCTGTGGGGCGCGGCCTACCTGCGCCGGGTCGCCACCCTCCAGATCCTGATGACCCGCCTGAAGGAGACCGGCCCCAGCGGAGGCTTTGACGGCTCCTACCCCGCCAACGGCAGCCTCACCGACGCCCTGGTCCGCAAGATCGACCATGAGCAGTCCGCCGGCAGCGGCCTGGTCTTCTACGCCGGTTACCGGCCCTTCGTCGGCGCCGGTGAGCCCCTGCGCGACTGGTCGAACGCCCAACTGCTGCTCGGCGCGCGCAGAACCAAGCTCGCCGCGCGCAAGGACATCGACGGCTCCGGGCCCGACCTGGACACCGTGGAGCGCAGAACCGTCATCCCGTTCACCGTCCACGACATCACCGGCTACGTCGCCCAACGGATGGCAGGCGAACTGCGCGAGGAGGCCCGCCGGGACGAACGCATCGAGGGGCTGACCGTCGAGCAGCGCCGCTTCACCACGGCGATCCGGACCAACGACCGGTCGCGCGGCGCGGGTTGGACCGACCTTCCCGGCGCGGACGACCTCCCGGGCATCCACTGGCGGGAGGACTACGACTCGGCCCGCGAGTACCTGTGCGTGCGCGTCGGTTCGTGGAACGAGGAGCTGGTGACCTCGATCTTCGTGGGGTTCGACCTCAAGGGTGAAACCCTGCACACCGAGTTCTACACGTACGTCCTCGGGCCGCTCCTGGAGGACTTCCACCTCGTCGACCGGCTGCCCGACACGTTCGACCGCGGCCTGGCCCTGCGAGTGGCGTGGGACATGGCCAAGGCCGTACCGCGCTGGTGCATGGCACTGCCGCTGCTGCCGCTGCGGGTGCTCCCCGAGCGCTTCCTGCCCCGGCGGCTGCGCCGGTGGGTGCGCCCCGGGCGGGGCGAGCGGGCCGTCCTCAGGTTCACCGTGGACAGCACGGCGGCCGACACGAGCGAATTCCGTCTGGGCCGCTATGTGACCAAGGCGGTCGACTGCGGCGCGGTGACGAGCGTCCGGGAAATGGCCACCAGCGAGACCTACCACCATTTCTTCCAGCAATCCGACGCCGTGAAGTACACGCAGATCGTCGAACGCCATCTGCTCCAGAACATCCGTACGTTTCTGGGTGACCACAACGTGGATCTCGCCGACCACGACCGTGCGCAGACCAACATCCTCTTCGGGGACAACAACCAGAACATCTTCGGCGGGGAAAACAAGGACTTCGGCTACAACTTCCAGGCCGCGGGCACCGACTCACCGAGCAGCCAAGGGGAACAGCCATCATGAGCGCGAGCGACAGCACCGGGAGCCACGACCAGAACATCACCGGCGGGAAGAACCAGGGCTTCGGCTACATCTACAACGCGGCGCCCGCCTCCGAGCCGCAGGCGCCCGAGCAGGCGTCCGCCGAACACACCCGCAGCCGCAGCGTCTTCGTCGTGCACGGCCGGGACGAGGAAGTGCGGCAGTCGATGTTCGCGCTGCTGCGCCGGCTCGACCTGCGCCCGCTGGAGTGGGAGGAACTGGTGCGGGCCACCCGCAGCACCTCGCCCTACCTGGGTGAGGTGGTCAGGAACGCGCCGTCCCAGGCGCAGGCGGCCCTGGTGCTGCTCACCCCGGACGATGTCGCCAAGCTCCACCCGCAGCTGCTCGGCGACGCCGAGCCGGCCGACGAGACCCAGCTGACGGGCCAGCCCCGGCAGAACGTGCTGATCGAGCTGGGCATGGCGCTGATGGCCTACCCCGAGCGGACCGTCATCGTCGAGGTCGGCCGGCTGCGGCACGTCGCCGACACGGCGGGCCTCAACGTCATCCGCTTCGACGGCACGGAGTCCGCCCTCGCGAAGATCGTCGCGCGGCTGAAGCTGGCCGGCTGTCCGCTCGACGACAGCCGGCCGGACTGGCGCGAGACCTGGCACTTCCGGAACCTGTCCGCCTACCGGCGTCTCGCGCCCTGACGAACCCCGGCTCACGCCTCCGGCTCACGCGTCGTCCAGCCCGGACGCGAGGGCGCTCAGGAAGGCCGCCATCTCGCGCATGTTGATCCGTTCCAGGTCGGCCGGCCGCAGCACCACCCGCAGTTCGCGGCAGACCGCGCCCTCGCGTGACCGGGCGACGAAGGACATCAGGATCAACCGCAGCAGGCTGTCCTGGTCGAGGTGGTCGAGCCGGGACAGCCCCGATCCGACCAGTGGCATCGCCACCCGCCCCAGCTGGGCGTGCCGGTGCATCGAGTCCCACAGGCGGTTGAGGGCCGACCAGAGGTCCTCGGTGCTGGAGGCTGCCACGCAGTCGTTGCCGATGCGGCTGTACGCGACGGCGAACACCAACTGCGGACGGATGCCCAGGACCGCCACGGTGCCCAACGGATACCGGTCCAGCTTGCCCAGCGGCTTGCGGTCCCGGTCCTCCCGCGCGACGGGCGCGACCGCGGCGAGCGCCGCGGTCAGCTCCGCGTCCAGGCGCTGTACGTCGCCGCCGTACCGCCGGGCCAGCAACTGGGCCTGCACGCTGTCGCCGTTGATGACCGCGCCGCCGGCCGATGCTGTGTCGAAGGTGTCGCTGAACCCGACGACGAGATGCGCCGGCCCGTCGAAGACATCGCCCGACTCGACCACCACCGTCATGTCGGGCCGCTGGAACGCCTGCTGTACCCGAGCCACCGGACGGGCCCGGCCCAGCCCCCACGCCACGCAGGCCGTCACCGACACCACGGTGACCGCGCCGGGAACGGCAAATCCCCCCGGAAAGAATTGCCCGGCGAACTGCAGGAGCGCGGATATCCCGCCGAATGCCGCCATCGTGCTGCGGACGAAAACCTGCCGGGCGCGCCGCGAGCCGCACATCCGGCGCGGAAATCGCACGAGTATTCGCAGCCGGGCGCGGGAACGCACCCGGAATTCCCCTCGCCGTATTTGATCAAGCTCACCAGAATCACCCAAACACATGCTTTCCCCAAAGCATCATGATAATCTGCCCATCACTTGCGGAGCGGAGTGATGCGGCGGGGGGCGGCGCACGTGGGTAACGCAAAGGCGCGCATTCAGGTGAAAGTACTGGGGCCGGTCGGGCTCGAAATCGACGGGGTTCCGGTCCGGCTGACACCGCTGACGACCCGGCTGCTGGTTCGTCTGGTGGCCGCCGAGGGTGAGGCCGTGCCGGTACGGCAGTTGCGCCGCGACGTGTGGGGGCTGGCCGACGAGCCGCGCCATCTGGCCCAGCGCAACCGCAACGAGGTACAGAAACGGGTCCTGGAACTGCGGCGCGCCCTCGACCCCGGCCAGGACGGCACCGCCGCCCGGGTCCTGCGCACCGAGCAACAGGTCACCGTGCACGGCCCCGAGACCGCCTACCGCCTGGTGCTGCGACCCGAGGAACTGGACAGCGCGCGGTTCGTCACGGTCGTCCGCAGCTCCCTGCTCGCCCCGCCCGCCACGGCCGCCCACGGACTCGCCGAGGCGCTGTCCCTCGTACGCGGCCGGCCGCTGGCCGAAGTCAACGGCGAGGGCTTCGCGGCCCCCTTCATCCGCCGCCTCACCACCCTGCAGGACTCCGCCCGCCGTGAACTGGTCCGCGTCCAGGCCGATCTGGGCCGCCCCGACCTCGCGCTGCCGGTCGCCGAGCTGATCGCCCGCGACCACCCCGACGACCCCGAGGCCGCGCGCACCCTCGACGCCCTGCGCGCCACGCTCCGCGCGCGCCACGGCGCCGAACTGCTGCGCCACAGCGTGCCGTTGCCCGGCCAGCGGGCGGATGTCGTCATCGTCCGCGGCGACCTCTTCGAGCAGACGGACGCCAACCTGGTGGTCGGCTTCACCGACACCTTCGACACCGAGACCGACCAGGACATCGTCATCAGCCGCGAAAGTGTGCAGAGTCAGCTCGTCGACCGCCTCTTCGCCGGGCGGCGCCGCCTGCTGGACGAGAAGCTGCGGACCGGACTGCGTACGGTGGAGGCCGTCGGCACCGAGAGCGCCCGGGCCAAGCCCCGCGGCCGGCGCGTGCGCTACCCGGTGGGCACGACCATCGCCGTGCCCGTCGACGGCCGCCGGGTGTTCGCCACCGCGTACTCGCGGCTCGGCAACGACCTGGTGGCCAGGTCCGGTTACGCGGACCTGCGCTTCAGCCTGGACAGCCTGTGGGCCTCGGTGGCCGTGCACGGGCTGTTCAAACCGGTCGCCGTCCCGCTCATCGGCTCCGGGCTCGCCCGCGTCACCGAACTCGACCACGGCCAGCTCGTGGCCCTGATCGTCGACTCGTTCATCGGCGCCTGCCGCCGCTACCCCGCGCTCACGCCCGAACTGCGCATCGTCGTGCGCCCGGAGGACCTGGCCACAACCGATCTGTCCGCGGTCGAGAAGCGCTTCCACGAGCTGGAGCTGATACCGGACCAGTGACCAGGGGCGGTGCAGGTCGTACGCCCGACGCGAGGCCGGGCGGCTGCTGGCTTCCGCCCCCCGGTCCGGTGGGTTCCTCCGCATCCTTCGGCCCCCGTGCGGCATCGTCCCGCCGTTCGCGCGGCCTGCCACCGCCGCCCGGCCTCACCCGACCAGTGGACCGCTCCCCGCGCTTCCGCCGGTAGGGGCCATCCGCTTCCGGTCCGATTCCGATTCCCAGGCGAATCCGTCCGGGTCGGTGAAAGCCCCGGCGTCGCCGCCGATGGCGATCCGGTGAGATCCGGTGCCGTCGGGAGACACTCCGGCATCCTTGGCAAGGGCGCGGCGCCGGTAAAGCGCCAGCTTGACGGGGCTCGACCCGGCCTCGAACTCCACGTACATGCGGCCGAAGCTCTTCGCCACGGCAAGGCCCCGGCCGGCGTAGAACCGCTTGCTGGCGACCACGTCCGCGACTCCCAGCAGGAGCACGATCTCGTCGATCTCCCGGGTGGCGGGGCCGGTGTCCTTCTTCGCCGAGGTCGCGACCTTCCAGATCGTCCCGTCCGGGGCCTGTACGACACCGCCGTAGCCCCACAGGGACTTGGCGGCGGGCTTCAGCGGCGTGGCGCCGGCTTCGAGGGCGGCCTCGATGAGGCTGTCGACGTTGCCCGGCTGGGACACCGTGAGCGACAGCGTGAACCCGCGGAAGCCGGTGGTGGGTGCCTCGCAGGCCCGCAGGCGTATCTGCGTGTCCAGCCCGAAGGCGGCGGTGTAGAAGTGGTGGGCGGCCGTGGGGTCGGCCACGTCGAGGGTGACTGATTCGATGATTGCCATGTCCATCACGCTAGTTCCGGCTCGGTGAGCGGCGCTTCTTGATTCCTGACCGGTCTCGGGCGGGCGCTGCGCCTCGGTACGTGCGCGCGCCCACGCGGGGTGACACATGAGAGAACCCCCTTTCCGGGCGACGGCTCAGCCGAGCTCCTGGATGCGGACCATGTTGCCCGCGGGATCGCGGAAGGCGCAGTCGCGGATGCCGTACGGCTGCAAGGTCGGCTCCTGGACGACCTCGGCGTCGCCGGCCTGGACCTTCTCGAAGGTGTCGTCGAGGTTCCGGGTGGCCAGCAGGATCCAGCCGTAGGTGCCCTTGGCCATCATCTCGGCGATGGTGCGGCGCTCGTCCTCGGTGACCCCGGGATCGGCGGCCGGGGGCGCCAGGAGGATCGACGTGCCGGGCTGGCCGACGGGGCCGACGGTGATCCAGCGCATCTTGCCCTGACCGACGTCGCTACGGACCTCGAAGCCGAGGGTGTCGCGGTAGAAGGCCACGGACTCGTCCGGGTCGTCGTGCGGGAGAACGGTGGTGTGAATGCTGATGTCCATGAACGTCACGCTAGCCGCGGCCCACTGACCGCGCTTCTCGATTCCTGACCGATCCGCCGCCCCGGCACGCGGGCCCTTTCAGTCCACGCCGCGGATCTGCCGCACGAGCACCGCTCCCGCCGCTCCGATCACCGCCGCCACCAGGTAGAGGGCCCGGTAGCCGCCCAGATACGTCACGATCGGCGCCGCGAGGACGGGGGCCGCCACCTGGGGGAGGGCGTTGGCGACGTTGATGACCCCCAGGTCCTTGCCGCGGTCCAGGGCGGTGGGCAGGACGTCGGTCATCAGGGCGAAGTCGACCGAGGTGAAGACGCCGAAGCCGACGCCCAGCAGGGCCGCCGCGACGATCGCGCCCGGCCAGGTCTGCCAGGCCGCCAGGCCCGCCGTCGCGAGCGCCATCAGCGCGCCCGACCACAGCACGAAGGGCTTGCGGCGGCCGGACCGGTCGGACCAGACGCCGCTCACCACGACCGTGGCCAGCAGCGTGAGCCCGTTGACCGCCGTGAGGATCAGCACGCCCTCGTCGGGGTCGGGGTAGTGCAGCCGGTCCCGCAGGTAGTAGAGGAGATAGAGGAGGACGAGGGCGTTGCTGAGGTTGATCAGGAAGCGGGTCAGCCAGGCCCAGGCCAGATCCGGGTGGCGGCGCGGGCTCAGAGCGAAGCCGGCCGCGAAGGCGCGCCAGGACCAGGGCGGGCGGGCCTGCGGCGGCAGGCGCAGATCGCGGTGCCTCAGTACGTACGGCAGGACGCCCGCCATCGTGAACACCGCGCAGGCCGCGTATCCGGCGCCCACTCCCCCGGTGACCGTCGCCAGGCCCGTGCCGCCGACCACGCCCAGGATCTGGGCCGCGCCCAGCCAGCCGCCCACGGAGCCGCGCTGCAACCGGGGCACCCGGTCCGGGACCGCCGCGGTGATCGCCGCGAAGGCCGCGTTCAGGGCGAGCTGGACCAGGCACCAGCCGAGCACCATCGTCCATAACCCGCCGGCTCCGGCGAGGAGCAGCAGCGAGAGCGCCCCGCCCGCCGTCCCGCCCACGATCCAGGGCGTACGGCGGCCCCAGCGGGCGGTCGTACGGTCCGAGAGCGCGCCGAAGAACGGGTTGGCGGCCAGCGAGACCACCGCGCCCGCGCCGGTGACCCAGGCGAGCAGGGTCTCCTTCGACATCCCGGTGCCGGGTGCGAAGTCCTCGGCCTGGAGCGCCAGCAGGATCTGCAGCGGTCCGTACCAGCCCACCCAGATGGCGCCGTTGGCCAGCGACAGCGAGGCGGTCCAGCCCCGGCCGACCCGTTCGCGGGGCTCGGCCAGCGGATCGGTCTGCTCCGCCTGCGCGTCCGTCGTCATCTCTGGCCGCGCAGCGCGTCGCGCAGCCAGGCGTACGAGGCCTTCGGCGTCCGCTCCTGGGTCGCGAAGTCCACGTGGACCAGCCCGAAGCGGCGCTCGTACCCTTCCGCCCACTCGAAGTTGTCCAGCAGCGACCAGACGAAGTAGCCGCGTACGTCGATCCCGGACTCCACGGCCCGGTGCAGCGCCCGGATATGGCCGTCCAGGTAGTCGATGCGCCGCTGGTCGTCCAGGCCCGGGTAGCTGCAGCCGTTCTCGGTGATCACCACGGGCGGGAGCCGGTCGCCGTAGCGCTGCCCGAAGCCCACCAGCAGTTCGGTGAGGGCTTCGGGGACCACCGGCCAGCCGAAGTCCGTGACCGGGACGCCCTCGATCTCCTGTACGGAGAAGGGGAGTTCGGCCGGGATGGCGACGCCGCCGAACTCGGCGTCCTCGCCCGTGGGCGCGCCCACCCTGGTGGGGGCGTAGAAGTTGATCCCGTACCAGTCGAGCGGCTCGGCGATGACCTTCAGGTCGGCCTCCACATCGCCGGGCATCAACTCCCCGAGGCCCGACGGGTATTCGCCGAGCAGCAGCGGGTCCGCGAAGAGCCGGTTGAGCAGCAGGTCGTAGAAGTCGGCCGCCTCCACGTCCGCCGCCTGGTCGGAGGCGGGCCAGGTGGGGCCGTGCGAGTTGGCGATACCGATGTCCGTGGCCCCGGCCGCGCGCAGGGCCCGTACGGCGAGGCCATGGGCCAGCAGCTGGTGGTGCGCCACCGGCAGGGCGTCGAAGACCAGCCGCTTGCCGGGGGCATGCGTGCCCAGCGCATGGCCAAGCAGGGTGTGCTCGGCGGGTTCGTTGAGGGTGATCCACTTCTTCACGCGGTCGCCGAGCCGCTCGGCGACGACCGCCGCGTACTCGGCGAACCGGGAGGCCGTGTCGCGCTGGAGCCAGCCGCCGGCCTCTTCCAGGGCCAGCGGCAGGTCCCAGTGGAAGAGCGTGGGGACCGGCCGCACCCCGGCCGCGCACAGCTCGTCCACGAGCCGGTCGTAGAAGTCGAGGTCCCCGGACCGCACGCGCGGCCAGGACACCGAGAAGCGGTACGCGTCCACGCCCAGGTCGCGCAGGAGCGCCACGTCCTGCGGGTAGCGGTGGTAGTGGTCGCAGGCCACCGCCGCCGTCGAGCCGTCCTTCACCCGCCCGGGCTCGGCCGTGAAGGCGTCCCACACCGAGGGCTCGCGCCGGTCGGCTGCCCCCTCGATCTGGTGGGCCGAGGTCGAGACGCCCCACAGGAAGCCGTCCGGGAACTGAGGTATCGGGTCCGTCGCCATGCGCGCGATCATCCTTACCGCCGGTAAGGAATGTCAACGGCCGCGCGTGACGGGTGTGTTACGGCTCGGGAAAGACCAGCCGGAGGCTGCGGACCCTTCTGTTCTCGCGGAACATGAGCCAGGCGAAGGCCGGCGGGCAGGGGTTGGGGATGCCGGCGGGGTTGACGGCGTCCATTTCCCAGATGGTGATGTCCCGGCTGGCCACCACGTGGCGCAGATGCTGGGTCACACCCTTCTCCCGGGTCCGTCGCATGGCCGGGAAGGGATGGCAGCGCTCACCCTCCGTACTGAGGACGCCGACCAGTTCGGTCTCCTCCGGCCACAACTCCAGGATCTCCTGAGGCAGTTGGCCGCGCATCGCGCCCTCCAGCGTGGCCTCGGCCTCGTGCCGGCTGTCCTCGGTGAGGCGGGAGGCGTCGTCGTGGGCCTGCGTGGCGGTGGTCAGCAGCACCTTCGCCAGTTTCCCCCGGGCCTGGCTGAGCCGGCTGCGCACGGTGCCGACCGGCACCTCGCAGGCGGCGGCGATCTCCTGGTAGGAGGTGACGCCGCTGAAATGCCGCAGCATCAGCACCAGCCGCAGCTGCGGCGGCAGTTCCTCCACCGCGCCCCAGATCCAGTCGCGCATCGCGTGCTGCTCGATGAGCCGCTCCGGGTGCGAGGGCTCGTGGTCACGCTGGAGCAGATGGTCCAGGCCCTCCAGCCCGGGCGTCTCGCGCGCGGCGCGCAGGCGCATGCGGGAGGTGTTGCGCACGATCGCGCGCAGCCACGCTCCCACGGCCGCCGGTTCCCGTACGTCGCCGATGCGCCGCAACGCGGTCAACGCGGCGTCCTGCACCGCGTCTTCCGCGTCGGGGCCGTAGCCGAGCAGGCTCAGCGCCACCGCGCGCATCGGCGCCTGGTGCCGGGCCAGCAGCAACCCCAGGGCCCCGGTCTCGCCGGACTGGGCCCTGAGGGTGAGTTCCTCATCCGTGGGTGGGTCGAGAGGCATGCTCCCATTCTTCCTCAGGGCCGGTGCGCGTGTACGGGCTCCGGCAGCCAGCTTCCGTGGAATCCGGCCGGGACGGGGTACGGCAGTTCCACCACGGCCTGGACGGAGAGGTCCGTGGCGTTGAGGACGAGCAGTTCTCCCGCCCGGCCGTCGTCGTCGGAGACGAGCGACAGGAGCCAGCCGTCGTCCTCGTCGGCGCAGTCCGCCGCCGGTACGAAGACCGCCTCGCCGGCGTAGCGGCTGCCGGGTGTCTCATGGGCGTGACCGGTGCGGCCCGTGAGGTCGTGCTTGGCAATGCCGTCGGCGGAGACGGTGTACAGATAGCGGTTCGGCCGCCCGGTGAGGCTCTCGTTGTGGGTCGGGAACTCGGCCGCGCGGTCGTCCAGTACGGATTCGGTGACGCGGCCGGTGGCCGGGTCCAGGGTCCAGCGGTGCAGGGCGGCGGGTGCCTGGGAGTGGCCCGGCTCCAGGACACCGGCCAGGCTGCTCGGGCCGGTGGGTCCGCCGATGTCCCCCCAGGCCTGCTGGAAGCCGGCCCGGTCGTAGCGCACCGCGTCCAGCACGATGCGGCCCTGCGCGTCCTCGTAGGCGTTGCCCACGTGGAAGACGTAGCAGGGGTCGACCTCGTACCACCTCACGCGGTTGCTGCCGGGCGTACGGGACATGACCCCGAGCCGCGCTCCGTACCCCTCGTCCCAGTGGTAGGGCATGCCGCCGCGCCCGGCGAGGCCGGCGTCGAAGACGACCGGCAGGTCCATCCAGACGATGTGGTGCTCAGTGATGGCGAAGTCGTGCATCATCGTCGGGCCCGGCACCTCGACCGGCCGGCTGTCGAGCAGCCGGCCGTCCGCGGTGACGCGGTGGTAGGTGAGGTAGGGCGGGACGAACCCGGTCCCGAACAGGTGCAGTTCGCCGGTGACCGGGTCCTCCTTGGGGTGGGCGGTCATCGCGGTGGTCAGCCGCCCGCCGAAGTCGTACGGTCCGACGGTCTCCAGCTCCGGGGTGACCCAGTAGGGAAGGCCCACCTCGCACAGGGCCAGTACGGTGCCGGCGTGCCGGATGACGTGGGTGTTGGCGGGGGTCGCGGTCAGGTCGATGGTGAGGTCATGGCGGATGAAGGGATGCCCCTCCAACTCCCGTGTGCGTATCCACCGGTTGCGGTACCAGTCGGCGCGTCCGTCCCTCAGCCGGATGCCGTGGAGCATGCCGGGCCCGGTGAACCAGTGCGCCTCGTCCTCGCCGGGCAGCGGGTTGGGGCCGTTGCGCAGATAGCGGCCGTCCAGGTCGGGAGGCAGGGAGCCCCGCACGGTGAGACCGGCCGTGCTGTGCTCATCGGGGACCGGGGCGAAGCGGCCCCGGAGATAAAGGGGCAGAGCTGTCCGGTCGGTCATCCTCCGGTGGTTCCTGAGGCGGCCTTCTTGATGAGCGCGGCGACCTCGCCGGGCTTGGACACGTAGACGGCGTGGCTGCCGCCGGTCTCGGTCACCGTCGCGCCGGCCCGCTCGGCCATGGCGCGCTGGGCCGGGGGCGGGATCATGCGGTCGTCGGTGGCGACCAGGTAGTAGCTGGGCCTGGCGCGCCAGGCGGGCGCGCCGACCGCCCCGCCCAGGGCGTCCAGGCCCCAGGGCACCTGGGAGTCGGCCAGGAATCGCGCCTCGTCGGCGGGCAGGTCCCCGGCGAAGGACGCGGCGAACTTCTCCCGGTCCAGGAACAGGAAGCCGTCCCGCGGGGGCAGGATCGGCGGAACGGGAGCACCGGGCGGAGGGTCGGCGATGAGTGTGTTCACCGACTCGCCCTTGTCGGGTGCGAACGCCGCGATGTACACGAGCGCCGTCACGTTCTCGTGGTTGCCCGCCTCGGAGATCACCGCGCCGCCGTAGGAGTGTCCGACCAGTACGGTCGGACCGTCCTGCGCGTCGAGGACCAGTTTGGTGGCGGCGGCGTCGCCTTCGAGCGAGAGCGTGGGGTTCTGGACGACGCTCACGGTGTAACCGTCCGCGCTCAGCAGGTCGTAGACCCCTCGCCAGCCCGATCCGTCGACGAAGCCGCCGTGGACGAGAACGATGTTCCTTGCTTCCGGGTTGCTGCTCATGACGCGTTTTCTCCCTCGCGTGGTGGGTTTTCGTGCGGCGGGTTGCCGGTCATACGGCGTTGGCCGGCGCCTGGGCCAGCAGTCGCGCCTGGGCCCGGGCGGGATAGACCTTGGTGAAGACGGCGGGGCCGACGAGGCCGGCGACATGGGCGGCAATGCCCACCCAGGCCGGGGCGTCCACCGCGTTGGAGATGGCCAGGCTGACGCCGATGAAGGTGAAGCCGGCGCCCCAGGCACTGGTGATGTAGTTGTTGACCTGGATGAACTCCGGCATGTCCCAGTACTCGCGCGGCGTCTGGCGCTTGGCGATGCCCAGCGTGAAGGGGCGGGCGATCACCAGGCTTCCCCAGGCCGTGGCGGCCAGCCAGGCGAAGGAGATGACATCGGTGTGGTCCGCCAGACCCGAGCCCGGGTCGGCGACGGCCACGGCGCCGATCACGACGAAGTACGCGACGGTGGCGATCTCCAGGATCAGGGCGTCCAGGCCGACCCCGCGACGGCGGTCCTGGAGCAGGAGCAGCAGGCCCGTGACGAGACCTCCTACCGCGCCCCAGCGCCAGTCGAAGGACGAGATGACACCGGCGACGATCCAGGGGATGAATCCGCGCACATAACCCATTGACTGTTCCTTGATGGAATGAGGTGGACGACCGCGCAGGAGTGATCCTCCGCGGCCGTCGCAGCGAACCGACGACGCCGACTAGATGCACGGCCGGCGCCGAAGTTCGAACCTCACGATGTGACGCTCGTCACAGACCCGTGGGCTACGCGCCGGCGGCCCGCCTGATCAGGTCGGCGACCGCGTCAGGCTGGGACAGATACACCGAGTGGCTGGCCGCGACCTCCGCCGTCGTCGCCCCGATGCGCTCGGACATCGCCCGCTGGGCCGGCGGAGGGATCATGCGGTCGTCGGTGGCCACGAGGTACCAGCTCGGCTTGGTCCGCCAGGCAGGCTCCGTAGCCGCTCCCCCGAGGGCGTCCACGCCCCACGGAACCTGCGAGTCGGCCATGAACCCGGCCACCTCCAGGGGCAGGTCACCCGCGAACGACTCCGCGAACCTCTCCCGGTCCAGGAACAGGAAGCCGTCCCGCGGAGGCAGGATCGGCGGCACCGGAGCGCCCGGCGGCGGATCGGCGATCAGGCTGTTCACCGACTCTCCCTTGTCCGGGGCGAAGGCCGCGATGTAGACCAGCCCCGCGACCCCGTCGTGTCGGCCGGCCTCCGTGATGACGACACCGCCGTAGGAGTGCCCGACCAGCACGACCGGGCCGTCCTGCGCGTCGATGACCTGGCGCGTGGCGGCCACGTCACCCTCCAGGCTCAGCGTGGGGTTCTGGACGACGTCCCTGGCGCTCAAACTGGAGACCGGTCACGGCGCCATCCAGTGGCACGTGGCGAACAAGGGCGAACTTCTGGCGGCGGCCAACGCGAAGACCCTCACGCGGGCGCTTGCGACGCCCGCGCCAGGGACGCCGCCACGACTCGCCATCCACGCCGTCGCCCTCGGCGTCTTCACCGCCATCGAAGCCCATTCGTGGCTGGGCCCGCAGCTGTTCGCCGTGCCGTGGCAACCGGCCATGGTGCAGCTCTGGGAGCAGATCGGACGCCCCGTCGAGGAACTGGGGGTTGCCGAGGACTCTCTCTTCACGGCCGTATCGACGTTGGTGAGCTACATCGTCGGCGTGGGAAGCCAGAACGCGGCGAACTCGCGCTCCCCGGCCGCGCAGGGCAATCGCACCGATTTCCTGGACGCCGTCGCCGCCCGCTGGGCAAGCCTCGACCCGGTCGAGCACTCGTTCGTCAGACGCGTGGCCGGCCAACTGCGAGCCCATGACGACCGCGAGGAGTTCCTCGCCGGCATCGACATCATCGTCTCCGGACTCCTGGCGCAACGCTGAGGCCCGCGCGGCACGCGTCTACGCGGGGACGCAGGTTCACCCAGGTCTCGCATGCCGCTCTGCAAGGTGGCGCACAGCCGGCGCCGGTAGGACATACGTACGCATCAGTACGGGGTCCGGACTTGGGAGGCAGAACGTGGGGCAGCGTGCCACGAGGGGCGGAAAAACGGGCGGCCGGAGCAGGGGGCGCGAGATAGCGTCCTTGGCGCGGGCCGGGATGCTCATGATCATACTTCCGCTCGTGGGCATCGGTACCTTGCTGGCCGCGCGGCAGCAGCAGAGCCGATTATCGGCGGGTGTGGCGTCGGAGGCCCGGGCGGCCAGCTCGGCGTCGGCGTCGGCGTCGGCCGCGGCCGAGCGGGCGGCGACGGGGAGTCCGTCGTCCGCGACGCCCTCGGCGTCCGCGTCCGTGGTGGCGAAGGCGGGCTACGGGCTGGCTTCGGCGGGCACGAGCGCACCGGCTTCCGCCGCCTCCGCCTCGCCTTCCGCCTCCGCTTCGCCTTCCGGCACCGCGACGGCCGCCGCCACCTCGGTCTCCGTACCGGCGACCGGCCCCGGAACCTTCCGTACGGCCACCGTCGAGGGCACCACGGCAGGCGCGGGCACCATCCACACCTACAAGGTCGAAGTCGAGAAGGGCATCGAGATCCCGGCCGACCAGGCCGCCAGGACGATCCAGGCGGTCCTTGCCGACACCCGCGGCTGGACGGCCGACGGCGTGGACGGCTTCCGGCTGGTCTCCTCGGGGACCGCCGACTTCACGGTGAAGATCGCCACGCCGGGCACGGTCGACAAGCTCTGCGCCGCCCGTGGCGCCAGGACGTACGGCGAGCTGAACTGCAAGACCGGCACGACCGTCGTCGTCAACCTCCGGCGCTGGGTGCAGGGTTCGCCCCAGTTCGACGGCCCGATCAGCGACTACCGGGCGCTGATCATCAACTACGAGGTCGGGCTGATCCTCGGCCGCGACCAGGTGACCTGCCCCGGGACGGGGAAGCTCGCGCCCGTGATGATGCAGCAGATCAAGGGGCTGAAGGGCTGCGTGGCCAACGCCTGGCCGTACGACTCCCAGGGCGGCTACATCACCGGGCCCAGCGCGTCGTAGCCGGCCTTTCAGGAACAGAAGTCGGTGATGGTGTCGGTGAGGATGTCGGTGAGGCGGTGCAGGGAGGCGGTGTCGGCCCATTCGGTGGCGGCGTGCGCTCCTCCGCCGTCCACGCCGAAGAGCAGGCAGGGGATTCCGGCCCGGTCCAGGAGGGCGCAGTCGGTCCAGTACTGCTCGGCGCGTATGACGGGCGGGTGCCCGAGGGCGGACTCGGCGTGGCGGAGGAGTGTGCGCACGATGGGGTGCCGTGGGTCGGCCTCGAAGGGCTCACGGTGCAGCCCGCGGTGGAGCCGGTAAGAGAAGTCGGGGACGGTGGTGGTGAGTCGGTCGAGGACGGCGGTCAGCTCCGCGTGGACGGTGTCGGCGTTCTCGCCGGGCACGGTGCGGCGTTCGACGGTGATCCGGCAGTGTGCGGGGTAGGTCGAGGGTTCCTCGCCGCCGTGGATGACGGAGGCGTGGACGGTGCCGGTCCCGAGGGACGGGTGCGCTTCGCCGTCGGCGAGGCGGTGGCCCCATTCCTCCAGGGCGACGAGAAAGTGACCGGCCTTGGCGATGGCGTCGACGCCCAGATCGGGGCGTGAGCCGTGGGCGGCGCGGCCCTGGACGACCACGTAGAACCAGGCGAAGCCCTTGTGCGCGAGGGTCACTTCGAGGTGGCTCGGCTCGGTGACGATCGCCGCGTCGGCGGTGAACGCCTCCAGCACCTCCTCGGTGCCGGAGCTGGCGTGCTCCTCGTCGGCCACGCAGGCGAGGATGACGTCGCCGCGCAGGGATCCCCGTGCTGTCGCGCGGGCGGCGGCGATCATCATGGCCGCGATGCCGCTCTTCATGTCGAAGGCTCCCCGGCCGAAGATCTTCCCGTCGCGGATCTCCGGGCCGAGCGGGTCGCCCTCGTAGGACCCCAGACCGACGGTGTCGAGATGCCCGTTGAGCATCAGCGAACGGCCACCGCCGGTGCCGCGGGCGACCGCGACGAGCGAGGGGCGTCCGGGCTGCCTCTCCAGTCGGTGCACCTCGAATCCGTGTGCCGTGAGCCATTCCTCGCACATCGCGACGATGGCGGTCTCCCCCGCACCGCCCGGTGCGAGAGCGGGGTTGGACGAGTCGATGGCGATCAGGCGTTCAAGAAGGCGTACGGGGTCCAGGCTCATGGCCGCGTCCCCTGGAGGTGGGGGTTGGCAGCGCTGCCTTCGGTGCTGAGCAGGACGACGGTCGAGGCGGGCCCGACGGCCAGGGCGGTACGGCGTCCGGCGGCGCCCTCGCCGGTCAGGGCGGCGCGGGCGCCGGCGAGCGAGGCCGCGCCGCAGGGTCCCGAGGAGACTCCGGCGACGGCCAGGTCGCGGGCGGCGCGGGCGCTGTCGGCGTCCGTGACGGCCACGGCTGCGTCCAGGCCGTCGCGCAGGAAGGGCCAGGCGAGGCTGGAGGGTGTGCCGCAGTTCAGGCCGGCCATGGCGGTGGTGCCGGTCGGCACGCTGACCGGTTCCCGGCGGCCGAGGCTGGCCAGTACGCAGGCCGCGGTGTCGGGCTCCACAGACATCAGGGCGGCCGGAAGGGCGGCCGGCGCGCGTACGGCCGTCCGGCTGCGGTAGTGGGCGACGGCGGCCTGGGCGAGCGAGCCCACACCCGCCGGGACGACGACCAGGCCGGGCGATCCGGCGCCCGCGGCGCCCAACTGCGCGTCGATCTCGGCGAACAGCGTGGAATACCCCTCGACGATCCAGCCGGGGATCTGCTCGTAGCCGGGCCACGCGGTGTCCTGGACGAGCACCGCGTCCGGCCGGTCCTGCGCCGCCTCGGCCGCCTGTCGCACCGCGTCGTCGTACGAAGCGGCAACCGGCGTGACGTCCGCGCCCTCGTCCGCGATGGCCGCCACGGCCGTCGGGTGCACGCCCTCCGGGACGAAGACGTGGGCGCTCTGCCCGAACAGGCGCGCCATCCGGGCCACGGCCCGGCCGTGGTTGCCGTCGGTGGCCGTGACCAGCCGCACCGGACGGCTGTCCGTCCGCTGCGACAGGACGCGGTGGATCGCCCAGGACGCGCCCAGCGCTTTGAACGCGGGCAGCCCCAGCCGCGAGGACTCGTCCTTGACGAACACCCGCCCGACGCCGAGTTCCGTGGCCAGGGCGGGGAGTTCGGTCAGCGAGGTGGGCGCGTAGCCGGGCAGCCCGGCGTGGAAGTCCAGCACCTCGGCCGGGGGCGGCGCACAGGTCCAGGCTCTGACTCCGTGACTGGGGCTGTGGCTGATGAAGGGGGTCTGGGTCACACAACCAGCGTGTGGCTCGATCGTATGATTGGTCCAGTTAATGTTTTCGACCAATATTCATCAGGAAATCCGGTGGATCCGCGATGTTCGACCTGCACCGGCTGCGCCTGCTGCGCGAGCTCAAGCACCGCGGCACGCTGGCGGCCGTCGCCGCCGCCCTCTCGTACAGCCCTTCCTCCATCTCCCAGCAGCTCTCGCAGCTCGAATCCGAAGTCGGCGTACGCCTCCTGGAACCCGTGGGCCGCCGCGTGCGCCTCACCCCGCAGGCCGAGATCCTCATCGCCCACACGGAGGCCGTACTCGAACGGCTGGAGCAGGCCGAGGCGGACATCGCCGCCTCCCTCACCGACCTCACCGGCACCCTGCGCATCGCGTCCTTCCAGACCGCGGCCCTCGCCCTCGTACCGACCGCGCTGACCCTGCTGCGCGACGCCCACCCCAACCTGCGGATCCACGTCACCCAGGCCGAACCGTTGGACGCCCTGCCCGCGCTCCTCGCCCGCGACTTCGACCTGGTCATCACCGAGGAATACCCGGGCGACCCCCACCCCCGGCCCGCCGAACTCGAACAGCAACCCCTGTGCGACGACCCCCTGCGCCTGGCCACCCCCAGACCCACCGACGCCACCGATCCCGCCGGCCCCACGGAGCAGCTCCGGGCGCTCGCGGACCGCCCCTGGGTCATGGAACCCCAAGGCACCCCCGCCCGGCGCTGGGCCACGGCCCTGTGCCGCACCGCCGGGTTCGAACCCGACGTGCGCTTCGAATCCGCCGACCTGGTCCTGCACCTGCGCCTCGCCGAACAGGGCCACGCCGCCGCCCTCCTCCCCGACCTCGCCTGGCACGGCCGTCCGCCCACCGTCGCCCTGCGCCCCCTCCCCGACGGCCATCGCGCGCGCTCACTGTTCACCGCCGTACGCAGCGGCAGCAGCAACCACCCCGCCATCCGGGCATTCCGGCGCGCACTCCTGCAGGCGATCAGTCCCGTCGACAGATCATGACGCCGGCCGGCCCGGAGCCGCGGTCGAGCTTCGCACCACCAGCCGGGCGCCGACGCGGATGAGGCGGCCGGGGTCCTCCGACCCGAGGCCGCCGTTGTCGGAGCCGCCGTTGTCGGGGCGGCTGTCGATGCGGCGCAGCAGTTGCTCGGCGGCGAGCTCGCCGAGGTCGCGGGCGCCGTTGTCGACGACGGTGATCGGCGGGTGCCAGTACGGGAACCAGGGCGCCGCTTCGTGGCATACGAGGGAGAGCTGTTCCGGCACCCGGATGCCGAGTTGGACCAGGGCCCCGAGGGTGCCGAACGTCGCCTCGTGGTTGGCGCTGTACAGGGCGGTGGGCGGGCGGTCCGAGGCCATCAGCCGCGTGACGGCTTCCGCGCCGAAGGGCATGGTGTACGGGCCGCGCTCGCACAGGGCGGGATCGGGTTCGAGTCCGGCGGCGGCCAGGGCCGCGGCGAATCCCGCGTACCGGTCGCGTCCGGAGTCGACGGTGGGGGGACCGCCGATGAAGGCGATGTCGCGGTGCCCGAGGTCGAGCAGGTGCCGGACGGCCAGTTCGGCGCCTTCCCGGTCGCCGGCCATGACGGAGTCGCCGGGGGCGTCGTCGGGCGAGCGCATCAGGTTGACCACGGGGATGCCGGCGGCGCTCACCTGCCGGACCGTCTCGGTGTTGGCGCCCGTGCCCACGATGACCAGGCCGTCGACGCGGTGGTCCAGCAGCATGTCCAGGTAGCGGCGCTCGCGCACCGGGTCGGAGTCGGTGACGCACAGCAGTACCTGGTAGCCGCACTCGTCCAGCCGCTGCTGGAGCACCTCGGTGATGGTGTGGAAAGAGGCGTTGACCAGGTTGGTGATCACCAGCCCTATGAGGTTGCTGCGCCGGGTGCGCAGCCCGCTGGCGATCCGGTTCGGGCGGTAGCCGAGGCGTTCCGCCGCGGACTGCACCGCCCGCCGGGTCTGCGCGCTGACCCGGCTGGAGCCGCTCAACACCCGTGAGGCCGTGCTCTTGGAGACCCCTGCCGCGTCGGCCACCTGGTCCAAGGTGACTGCCACCGGTCCACCCCCGATCATGAAATCGATCCCATAGGCCCCTTCCCGCACCCGGGGCCGTGGTCGCCATCATGTCAGACGCCGCGAAGTCAGCGGCGTAAAAAGTACGTTTCAGCAGCAGATTCACGCCAAATCGAGGTTGACCCCCACCAGACCGGATGCGACCGTGCTGTGGAATCGATCCCACAAGGTGTCGGCCGGCTTCCGATTGGAGCTCACCATGAACACTCCGGGCGCCGTCTCCTGGCGCGGCTACTGGCCGGCCGCACCCACGCCGTTCGCCGCCGACGGCTCGCTCGACGAGAGCGCCTGGCGCGCGCTGCTCCGGCTGTACGCGGAACACCGCGTGCACGGAGTGCTGGTGAACGGCACGACCGGCGAATGGTTCTCCCAGACCCCGCAGGAGCGCCGCCGGGTCGCCGAGATCGCGGTCGCCGAACTCTCCGGCCGGGTGCCGGTGGTGATCGGCTGCGGCGCGTTCACCGCGGCCGAGTGCGTACGGTACGGCGAGCATGCCCGCTCCATCGGCGCCGACGGCATCCTCACCACTCCGCCGCCCTACGCGCATCCGAGCCAGGAGGAGATCTACGCCTTCTACCGCACCCTCGCGGAGGCGGTGGACCTGCCGCTCATGGTCTACAACTGGCCGCGCGGCACCGCGGTCGACATCACCGTCGACACGCTGGTCAGGCTGGCCGGGCTCGACACCGTGGTGGCCGTCAAGGACAGTTCGGGCGACGAGCTGAAGGTCGCGGACACCTGCGCGGCCCTGGCCGGCCGCGTCCAGGTCTTCGGGCGCTTCATCCACCGCCGGGGCATGGCCGTCATGGCCGAGTTCGGCGGCGCGGGAAACATCGACGGCGGCGGACTGGGCGCGCCGTTCGCCGTTCCCTTCTACGAGGCCTTCTGGGCCGGTGACATGGACCTGGCCCGGGAATGGTCCGCCCGCTACGAACGGCTTGTGGCCCTGCTGGTCAACGGCGACTACAGCTCCCGATTCGCCTCACCCACCTCGCAGCTCAAAGCCGCAATGCGGCTGCTCGGGCAGCCCGGGGGGCACGTACGCCCCCCGCTGCTCCCGCTGGAGGACCCGTCCGTGCTGCTCCGCCTGTCGGCGGCGCTCGACGAGGCCGGGCTGCACCCCTGTTCCACCAGTAACGGAAATAGGTGAACCGACCGTGCGCAGACTTCTCATCGCGGCCTCCTCCGCCGCCCTGCTTCTGACGATGGCGGCCTGCGGCAGCGAGGACTCGTCCTCATCGTCCGCCGCCGCGGCCCCGACCGGCTGCACACCCAAGGTGGGCGGCTCGGACCTGGTCAAGGCGGGCACGCTGACGATCTCGACCAACGCGACCCTGCCGCCCATGCAGTACCTCGACGCCTCCAACAAGATCGTCGGCATGCGGGTGGACCTCGGCAACGAGATAGCCAAACTCCTCTGTCTCACCCCGAAGTTCGTCAACATCCCCTTCGACGCGCAGATCCCCGGCGTGCAGTCCGGACGCTGGGACATGATCGACACCGGCATGTTCTACACGCCGGAGCGCGCCAAGACCGTCAAGCTCGTCCCCTACGAGGTCCAGGGCGTCTCCATCTCCGTCGCCAAGGGCAACCCGAAGAAGATCACCTCCGAGGACGAGCTGTCCGGCAGGACCATCGCCGTGGAAGCGCCCGGCTACGAGTTCGACACCCTCACCGCGCTCAACAAGGAACTCAAGACGGCCGGCAAGAAGCAGGTCACCGTACGCACCTTCACCACCACCGCCGATGCCTACCAGGCACTGTCCGCGGGCCAGGTCGAAGGCGTCGCCATCGTCGAGGCGGTCACCAGCTACTACCAGAAGGACGGCCGCTTCGAGACGGCGGTCAAGGGCATGAACCCGGCCCCGCTCGCCCTCGGCTTCGGCAAGCAGAAGCCCGCCGACGCGGTCGCGGACGCACTCAACACCCTTCGCGACAACGGCTACCTGGCCACGTTGTTCAAGAAGTACGGCGTCACGGCCTACACCGGCGACCTCAAGGTCACCACCGGCGCGATCAGCGCGAAGTAGCGATCGAAGGGCGAGAGCCATGTGGTCCTGGGATGCCTTCTTCTCCTTCCTCACCAATCCCCAGCTCATCCAGGGGGCCTGGACAACGATCTGGCTGACCACGGTCAGCATGGCGCTCGCCCTTCCGCTCGCCGTGCTCGTGGCGCTCGGCAGGGCGTCCCGGTTCAGGCCGGTCCGGCTCGTCACGGGCTTCTACGTGTGGCTGATGCGCGGCACCCCCCTGCTGGTCCAACTGGTCATCATCTACACGGGGTTGCCCCAGCTCGGCCTGCGCCTCGGCGTGATCAGCGCGGCCCTGACCGGCCTGGTCCTCAACGAGGCGGCGTACCTCTCGGAGATCGTCCGCGCCGGGGTGCTGTCGGTCCCGAACGGCCAGTCCGAGGCGGCTCGCGCGCTGGGCATGCCGCCCTGGCGGGTGTTCAGGGTGGTGGTCATGCCGCAGGCGCTGCGGGTGATGGTCCCGCCGCTCGGCAACAGCTTCAACGGCCTGCTCAAGACGACCACGCTCGTCTCGGTGATCTCCGTCGAAGAGCTGCTGCGCCGCACCCAGTTCGCCGTCCAGACCAACTTCCGCGTCCTGGAGGGCCTCACCGCGGCCGCCCTGTACTACCTGGCGATGACCACCGCGTGGGGCCTGGTCCAGCGGTGGCTGGAGATCCGGGTCGGCCGCGGCCACCAGACCGGACCGAGCCGTGGCCGCCGTATCAGGAGCGCGGCCGTACCGGCACTCGAAATGGAGATCCGATGACCATCGAGACGGTCGTTGAAGCGCGCCAGGTACGCAAGGCGTACGGCGGAGTCGAGGTCCTCAAGGGCATCGATCTCACGGTCCGGCAAGGGGAAGTCGTGCTCGTCCTGGGCCCTTCGGGCGGCGGCAAGAGCACGTTCCTGCGAACCCTCAACCATCTGGAGGCCCCCGACTCGGGCACCGTCAGCATTTGCGGCGAGCGGATCGGCTACGGCGAGCGGGGCGCCCTGCGGGAAAGCCGGATCGCCGTCCAGCGGCGGCGTACCGGCATGGTGTTCCAGCAGTTCAACCTGTTCCCGAACATGACCGCGCTGGACAACGTCGCGGCCGGCCCGGTGCATGTGAACGGCGTGCCCAAGGCCAAGGCGCGCGCCGCCGCCCGCGACCTGCTGACGATGGTCGGTCTGGCCGACAAGACCGGCTCCTACCCGGCCCAGCTCTCCGGCGGGCAGCAGCAGCGGGTCGCCATCGCCCGCGCCCTGGCGATGCGCCCGGAACTGCTGCTCTTCGACGAGCCCACCTCGGCGCTGGATCCGGAGATGGTCGGGGAGGTGCTCGATGTCATGGTCCGGCTCCGCGAGGAGGGCATGACCATGATCGTCGTCAGCCACGAGATGGGGTTCGCCCGCGCGGCGGCCGACCGGGTCGTGTTCATCAGCGACGGCCTGGTCGTGGAGGACAAGGCCCCGGACCTCTTCTTCTCCGCCCCGGAACACGAGCGCACCCGCCAGTTCCTCGACCGGATCCTGTGAGCACCGCCATGAGCGCCGGCAAACGCGTACGCCCCCTGCCGGAGACGGTCACCGTGACCATCGACGGCACTCCCGGCCAGGCATGGGCGGGCCAGTCCGTGACCGCCGTCCTGGTCTCGGCCGGCATCTGGTCGCTGCGCCGCAACCCGGTCAACGGCCAGTTGCGCGGCCCGTTCTGCGGGATGGGTGTCTGTCTGGAGTGCGAGGTGACGATAGACGGCCGCCCGGGCTCCCGTAGCTGCACCGAGCACGTCACCGACGGCATGGACATCCGGACGGCGACACATGGCTGACGTCATGACGGAGTCGGAGACGGACGTCGCGGTGGTCGGAGGCGGTCCCGCCGGACTGCACGCGGCGCTGGTCCTCGCCCGGGGCGGGCTGAGCGTCACGCTGATCGACGAGTCCGACACCCTCGGCGGTCAGTACTACAAGCGCCGGGCCGAGCAACTCGCCGTCGCCTTCGGCGACTTCCGCCCGCGCGGCACCGAGCTGATCCGCGAGGTACGGGACGCGGGCGTCGTCTGCCGCACCGGCACCCTGGTCTGGGGCGCCGAGGACGGCGGACGCACCCTCTTCACCTCCGACGTCCGCACCGGCGTCCTCGGGCGGGTGCGCGCCCGGGCCACGGTCGCCGCCACGGGCGCGTACGAACGCTCCCTGCCCTTCCCGGGGTGGACGTTGCCGGGCGTGGTGACCCCCGGGCTCGCCCTGCATCTGGCCACCATGGACCGGGTGCCGGTCGGCAGCCGGGTCGTGCTGGCCGGGACCGGGCCTTTCCTGCTCCCCGTCGCCTGCGCCCTGCTGGAGGCGGGCGCCGGGATCGAGGCGCTGGCCGAGCTGAACCACCCGTACCGCCCCCGGCCGAGCGCGGTCGCCGGCGCGCTGCGGCAGCCCGCCCGGCTCGCGGAGGCCGCACGCTATCTGCTGACCCTCGCCCGGCACGGCGTACGCGTCGAGCAGGGCGCGCGCGTGCTGGCCGCCTACGGCGACACCCAGGTGACCGCGGTGGACATCGCCGGAGCCGACGGCACCGTACGCCGGGTGGAGACCGACGCTCTGTGCGTGGGCTTCGGCTTCCGCCCCAGTACCGAACTGCCCCGGCTGCTGGGCTGCCGTACCCAGCCGGACCGGACGGGCACGGAGCAGCTCCCGGTCGTGGACGCGGACGGCGCGACCTCGGTGGACGGGCTGTACGTCGCCGGGGACTGCGCCGGCATCGCGGGTGTGCACGCGGCAGGCGTACGAGGGCAGCTCGCCGCCCGGGCGATCCTGCGCCGGCTGGCACCCGGACGCACACCCGTGCGGGTGGCCGGCCTCCGCCGCCGGGCCCGCGCCCTGGACCGGTTCGCGGCGCTGGCCGACCGGCTCTACCCGCTGCCCGCCGAGGCCGTCGCGGACATCCCCGACGCCACCCAGGTCTGCCGTTGCGAGGGGGTCACCGCCGGGGAGATCCGGCAGGCCGTCGCGACCGGCTGGAACGACCTGCACGGCGCCAAGGCCGCCACCCGGGCCGGCATGGGCCCGTGCCAGGGACGCGAATGCGGCCACATCGTCGCGGCGCTGGCCCGGCGGGACGAGGCGGAGGGCTTCGCAGCCCGGATGCCCATCCGGCCGCTGCCCATGGCCGCGACGGTCGAAGGGCAGGAGGTCCGGTGACTCAGCCCGACGTCATCGTCGTCGGGGCCGGGATCCTCGGCGCCAGTGCCGCCTTCCACCTCGCCGAACGCGGTTACCGCGTGGTGGTGCTGGAGCGCGGCGCGCCCAACCGCGAAGGCTCCGGCACCACGGCCGGCAACCTCCACATCCAGGCCATCCACACCCGGCGTCCCGGCCAGGAGGTCCCGGTCGACAGCGCCCGGCTGCTGCCGCTCCAGCTCCGGGCGTCCGACCACTGGTCGCGGATCGAGGAGCAGCTCGGCGCGGACGTGGAACTGCGGCGCGGCGGCGGCTTCATGGTCGCCGAAACCGCCGCTCAGGAACAGGAGTTGCGGGAGAAGCACGAGTGGGAACGCCACGCGGGCATTCCCACCGAGGTGCTCACCGGTGACGAGGCCCGCGAGCGGCTGCCCCTGCTGTCGGACCGCGTACGCGCCGCCAGTTGGTGCCCGCTCGACGGATACGCCAACCCGCTCCTGATCACCCCCGCCTACCTGGCCGCCGCCCGCCGCCACGGCGCCGAACTGCACCCCTTCACCCCGGTGACCGACATCCGGCGGGTCGGTGACGACTACAAGGTGCTCTCGGGCGACCGGAGTTGGACGGCGCCTGTGGTCGTCAACACGGCCGGACCGTGGATCACGGAGATCTCCGCACTGGCCGGAATCCACATCCGGATGTCGCCGGTCGCGATCCAGATGCACGTGACGACGCGGGTGCCCCCGGTGATGCACCACCTGGTCCAGCACATCGGCGAGGGCATGTCGGTCAAGCAGGTCAGCGCCGGCAACCTGCTGATCGGTGGCGGCTGGCCCGCCGCCGGGCTGGACATGGCGGGCCGCAGCACGGTCAGCCTGCCCAGCATGGCCGGCAATCTCGCCCAGGCCGGACGGATCCTGCCGTTCCTCGGCGGGCTGCGGCTGCTGCGCATGTGGGCCGGGCCGCTGGCCGCGACCCCGGACGAGATGCCGGTGATCGGCGAAGTCCCCGGACACCCCGGGTTCTTCGTCGCGGGCGGCACCTACGCATTCACCCTCGCCCCGGTGTGGGGGGACACGCTGTGCCGCCGGATCGCGGGGGAACCCCCGGCCGACCCGGTGGACGACCTCGGCCCCGGCCGCCTGCTGTACGACGACGCCACCACTCCCGTATCGCCCTGAAAGGCACTCCCCCATGACCCTGAAGATGTTCGTCAACGGCCAGGCGATGTCCGGAGGCAGCCTCAACCACGCGCTGCGCGACGCCCGCCTGCTCGGCCCCGCCCGCACAGCGCCCGCGTACCGCTTCTTCTCCGTACGCGACGAGTTCCCCGGCCTGCACCCGGTCACGGAGGGCGGCGCGGCGATAAACGGCGAGGTGTACGAGGTCAGTTACGAGGTGCTGCGCGAGCGATTGCTGCCCGAGGAGCCCGCGGAGCTCGAACTGGGCGTCATCGCCCTGGAGGACGGATCGGGTTCCCTCTCGATGCGCATGCGCGAGTCCGCGCTCACCGCCCCCGGCGTCGTCGACATCACCGCCCACGGCGGCTGGCACGCCTACCTCGCCACCCTCTGACACCTACTCGCTGGAGGTCTGCCATGTCCCACCCCTCATCGACCGAACCCGTCGACCTCGTCGTCCGAGGCGGCACCGTGGTCAACGCCGACTGGCAGGGCGCCGCGGACGTCCTGGTCGGCGGCGGAAAGGTGCTGGGGGTGGTGGAACCGGGCGCGTACCGCTCCGCGCAGCCGCCCGGCGTCACCGAGATCGACGCCGCCGGGCGGCTGGTGCTGCCCGGCGGGGTGGACCCGCACTGCCATGTCGGCTTCACCTCGGGGGACTTCACCTCCCTCGACGACTACCGGCAGGCCACCACAGCCGCCGTCTTCGGCGGGACGACCACGATCGTCGACTTCGCCATCCCCCGCCCCGGCCAGAACCCGGCCGATGTCGCCGCCGCCCAGCGCGCCAAGGCGGGGCAGGGACTGTGCGACAGCGCACTGCACGCGTGCGTGGTCCAGTGGGACGACACCGTGCCGGAACAGCTGCGGTCGCTGGCCTCCGACGGCATCGTCACGGTGAAGATGTTCACCACCTATCGCGGCGAGACCATGGCCGACGAGAAGACCATCCTCAATGTGATGACCACGCTGCGCGACCTCGGCGGCATGGTGGTCATCCACTGCGAGGCCGACCACATCATCGCGGACACACAAGAACGCGGCGAGGCGGCCGGGGCGATCAGCGCCTGCCATCACGCCGGTACGCGGCCGGAGTTGGCCGAGAACGCCTCCGTCGCCGAGATCCTCGCCATCGCCGAGTCGGTGTCGGCCCCGGTGTACTTCGTCCACCAGTCCACACCCGAGGCCGTCGACCTGGTGGCGCGCGCCCGGGGCCGGGGAGTGCGGGCGTTCACGGAGACAGTGGCCCACCACCTGGTCCTGGACGACACGGCGTACGCGGGCCCGCACCCCGAACGCTTCGTGTGCTGCCCGCCGTTGCGGGACGCCGGCACCGTCGCCGGGCTGCGCTCGCGGGTGCTGATGGGCCAGGTCGCCACCATCGGCAGCGACCACTGCTGCTACGACACGGCCCAGAAGGAGTCGGTGAGCCACGACGTACGGGCCATGCCCAACGGCCTGCCGGGAGTCGAGACCCGCATGCCTGTGATCTTCAGCGAACTGGTGGTCAAGGGCGGCCTCCCGGCCGGCCGCTTCGTCGAGGTCATGTGCGCCAACCCCGCCAGGCTCAACGGCCTCTACCCCCGCAAGGGAGTCATCGCCCCCGGCTCGGACGCCGACCTGGTCGTCTGGGACCCCACCGCCACCCGCGTCGTCCGCAGCACCGGCCTGCACATGGCCACGGACTACACCCCGTACGAGGGCATGTCCGTCACCGGCTGGCCGGAGACCGTCGTCGTGGGCGGGCGTCCCGTCGTGGAGGCGGGGCGCCTGACGGACGCCGAACCCCGCGGCCGTCACCTGCGCTCCGGCCCGCTGAGCCGGTCCCTGGTCTGCTGAGGGCTGACACATCCGCGCAGGTCACGTCAGCGCATCCGCCACAGCCGGACGGTGCCGTCGCCGCTTCCGCTGGCGAGCGTGCTGCCGTCGGGACTGAACGCCACCGACGACACG